>JAEEGL017433387.1_pt1 | contig 15356 bp, 9 predicted proteins | sample 9134231 | NCBI WGS metagenome assembly JAEEGL01 (sample SAMN16246548, study PRJNA631951) | gut metagenome | biome: gut microbiome; feature: rumen; material: fiber-attached | host: Bos | place: Iran: Karaj | collected 2018-10 | reverse complement strand
CTACCGCAGCATCCACAACAGGGTTGCCGGTGGCATCGACACATACCTCTCCCCTTTTCTGCGCTGCGACGGCGGCAAAGTTAGGAACAAGGACTTGAGGGACATCGCGCCTGAGAACAACGAGGGCTTGGACCTTGTGCCGCAAGTCATTGCTGCCGGCACCGACGAGCTGGCGCCATTGCTCGACATCGTAGAGCAGGCCGGCCACAACCGCGTCGACCTCAACCTGGGCTGTCCTTTCCCGTTGCAGACAGGTCGCGGACGAGGTGCAGCGGCGCTGACGCATCCCGACCAAATAGAGCAAATGATGCAAGAGCTGCAACGGCGCACAAGGCTAAAGGTCAGCGTGAAGATGCGCTCAGGCCTGACCGACTCCAGCGAAGGGCTGGCGGCAATAGAGGTTCTCAACCGTTTTGAACTGGAACACATAGCCATCCATCCTCGGCTGGGGGTGCAGCAATACAAAGGTCTGCCCGACCGCGAGGTCTTCCGCAGGCTGAAAGAGGCTTCGCACCACCCAGTGGTATATAACGGCGACATCGCATCGCTGGAAGACATAGACCAAATCTGCAGCCTGTTCCCCGACCTCAGCGGCATAATGATTGGTCGCGGGCTGCTGGCGCGGCCCACGCTGGCACGGGAATGGCGTGACGAGCGCCCTCTCAACGACGCCGAACGACTGGCAATCAGCCTCGATATGCACCGACGCCTTTACGACGCGGCATCGCAGACGCTGCAGGGCGACCAACAGATACTGGCGCGGATGCAGGCCTTCTGGGAATACCAGAAGCCGCTCATAGACAAGAAGGTCTACAAGCGACTGACGAAGACTACAAGCCTGCGCAATTACGAAGAGGCCGTCAGAAGCCTAGCGTAATGCCGAAGGTGCGGATCTTGTCGGCATCGGTGCCGCTGCGGAAAGTCGGCAGCAGGTCGTATGAGAGTCCTAACGTTATCCTCGTGAGCGGGCCGCCTCCGATATAGACAAAGGGGCGGAGCTGCCAGGGATTCATAACGTCAATTTTCTCGCGGGTGCGGTCCCAGCGGTTGTCGCTGCCCATAGTGCGTGTAACAAGGCGCCCGCCGAAGTTGTACAAAGCGTCAAGACCGAAACCGAGTTTGAAGGGCTTTTCTCCATTGTCTTTGTCCTTTGGTCCGAACGAATAGTTCATCCCCAGACGCAGGCCGACGCTCTCGGTATATAGGTGCTGTTGTGGTATCTCGCCGCTGGCTGGAGTGTTGAGCACGAGGGCTTTGCCGTTGTACGAGACGCTGTTGAGCAGGCGGCTCCAACCCAATTCAAGAATGACGCGTGGGTCGAACGACAATGGTCCGACGGGGATTGCCTTGTTTAAGCCCATCTGGAGACTGACAATATAGCTCTCGCCACGGTTGTAGGGCGACCCGCTTTTGTTGTTCATATAGAGCGGAGTGGGAGCCGAAAGGCCGACACTGAGATACGTTCCTTCAATAGATTTGGCAAAGCTGCGATTGACGTTCTTGACAGTCAGGTTGCGAGCGGGGTCGGTCTGATAGAGCGAGCCGTAGCTCTTGACATCGCTTTTGACCTTGGTGTCGGCGCTTATCAACGTCGGACAATCTACACGGGCCTTCGGTTCACGCAACAACGTCAGTTTGTTTTCAGCCTGAAGCGTGTCGAGTCGCAGCGTAGCGTTCTGGTCGACAACGACATCCAGATTCTTGGCGCCCCTCCACGACTTGCCTGTCACCGTAGCACCCTCATTGATGTCCACATCGGCAAACGAGCCATAGAACATCAAGTCTTCGGTCTGCACCGTAGCACCCTTTTCAACCTTGAGATAGTGAAGCTTGTGCTTCAGCGTGATTTCCACCACGGTGCTGCGCGGCATAGACTTGTTTGAATGCAGGGTCAGTTTGTCACCGACGACGGTACTTATCTGCGGTTCGTTGTCCTCTTCGAAGAATGTGCCGCACGGGGTGACTATGGTCAATGAAGACTTTTCGCCGTGGCGTATGCGGACCTGCCATCCGTCTTCGATGACCATCCAGTCGATGCTGTCGGACAAAGGCTGGCTTACGCGGTATTCATCCTGCGCGCTGAGCATAGTGATACTTGTGAGAAGAAAAGCGGTAAAGATTGCTATTTTTTTCATTTCGATTTTTTTTAAAGTTGATGATTAAAGGTTGATGGTTTAAGATTATAATCTTGTCTGAATGTTCATTCACCTATATGACGAACGATGTTTCGGTTTCTTACAGTTTTCCTCAAAAAAAAGATTAAACACCTGCGTCAGAACGAAATACTGCCGACCTCGAAATCGGTGCTGTTTCCAGTGTTGTTGACAAATGCCACTTGCGGCGTGTTGACGGCAGGGTCCTGACGTTGTTCCGGTTTGCAGCCCGAACCACAGACAAGGCGCGACGAAGTGCGCTCGAACACGCGGTGCCGTGCTGCCGCCACCTGCGGAGTATCGGCCGGCACAGTGTGTGCAGCCTCTGCCAAAAGCGGCTCTTCCGGCTGCGGCACGGGCAACAGTTCCAGCTCGACCTTGGTTTCGGCAGGCTGCTCTACAGGCTGCGACGGAACAGCGTTTTCGGCAAGAACAACATTGTGTTTAGGCGCGACGTATGTTGGCACAACCTCGACTGCCGCCCGACTGTCGACAGGAACCGTATCGGAAACAACAACGGGCTGCACTGGCTGTGTCTTGGCCACAATCGGGCCCTCATTCGTTCCCGCCACATCACCAAAAAGAATGTGCAGTCCCACGGTCACAAGAAGCAGTATGCTGGCCGCGATGCCAACATAGGCCCACCAATGCCGACTGTATGCCGTTCTCCGTTCTCCGTTCTCCGTTCTCCGTTCTCCGTTCTCCGCTCCCAGAGCGGCCATCTGGTCAATCATATCGCTCAGTTTCTGCTGGCGCTTGCGGTCGGCCTCCTGGCGACGAGCAGCCTCGAAAAGATCATTGATATCGGGTTTATTGTTCATATCCTCAGGTTATTTAGTTTGTCTTTAAGTGTCTGAAGTGCGCGCGACAAGGTGGTGTAAACGTTTGCCGACGACATTTGCAGTTCGTGCTCCATATACTTCGTGTCGCGGTCTTCAATATATTTCATTCTCACCGCGTTGCGCTGGCGTTCCGGCAGTTCGGCAAGCAGACGGTCCAGCAAGGCGGCTTTATCCTGCGTCTCCTCCACCTCCATCGTCACCTCCTCGTCGGAAAGATAAGCAATCTGCTCGTTGTGAATTGCCTCGCGGCTACGCTTGCGAATGAGGTCAATGCAGCGCAAACGCACCATCTGCATACAATAGGACTCCAGCCTGGCAATCCCGTCAAGGTCGTCGCGGCGGCTCCAAAGCGCCACAAACACATCCTGCACAACATCCTCAGCATCAGCCACGTCGCCCAGCATACGCTCGGCAAGCAGCTGCATCGCACTCTGCAATGGGATGATATGTAGCTTGAAATCCTTTTGTTCCATTTCGGCGGTTTCTGTATATATGACGAATAAAACCCGATTTTCTTACATCAGAAGCAAAAAAAAATCGCAAAACATCTTTTCACATCCATTTTTCACCATAAAAAAGCCACACCCCACCCGACTTTTTACACAAATCTCGGTGTAGCGCGCGGAGAAGCCCTGTGCGTGGCAACCCGGTTAAAAACGCCCCCAGCCCCAGTTTTTCCCTGGCATATGTACAGTATTTGTACAGTATATGTACAGTATATGTACGCTTTAGAAGCGTACAAATACTGTACATATACTGTACAAATACTGTACATATGCCTTAGGAGGTATACAGAAAACACCATTATAACCTCTAAAACAGAGCAATGAAACATCACGAACAATAAACCCATTAACTCGATTTATTTTCAACATCTTACAAAAAATATTTCTCATTTTTTCCTTCAAACGGCAACATTTTGATAGCCAATTATGAAAAACGAACACTCAAAACCGCCAAAACAAGGCAGCGAAAGAAGAAGCAACCATATAAAAACAAATGAAAATTCAAACCGCACAAGTAACTAATTCATAAACACTAACACCCATACACAAATATTCACGCCACACTTTTTTTTCAAATTTCGGCAACGTATGAAAAAAAAGTTGTACCTTTGCAGCCGTTTTTGAGAGGAACAGAGAGCATTGTTCCACCCAACAAAAAGACGGTCTGTTAGCTCAGTTGGTTCAGAGCGCTTCCTTCACACGGAAGAGGTCTACAGTTCGAATCTGTAACAGACCACCCGGAAAAGGCTTCATATGAAGCCTTTTCTTTTTTTTCAAACACCTCACTTACACCATTTTATCAAATAATAAATATTTTTATTTGCATATACAGAAAAAACAATGTAAATTTGCAGTTATTTAACAAACACAATCAAACAATGAAGAAAACACTTATTCTATTATCAGTCATACTTTTAAGCCTCAACACAAGTTTTGCACAAAAACAACGTAACTATATCTATGTAATTGATTGTACAACGTCAATGATCAACAAACTGCCCAAACAAATGAAAAGCGGCGATGTTGACGCTTGGCTATCAGACACAAACTTGCTGTATGCAAAATCAAAATTGTTTTTGAAAGAGGACATCTCGCGTATCAAAAACGAGGATGCCACAGTGGTTGTCATACCGTTTGCAGAGAAGCCCAGCTCGCCTATCTGCTTCAAACGAGGGGATTTCGACAATTCGAAATGGGCCGAAATCGAAAAAACGATGGACAACCGCCTTAAAACAAGTGTCAGTACAGGTATCTGCTATGCCTGGGACAAGGGTATGGAGTATATTGACCAAAACAAGCGCAACTTTTTCTATCTTTTTACCGACGGTTCCGAAAATGTCATCAAGGACGATCCCTGCCAACACATAAAAAACAGAATAATTCAATGGCGCAACCACCCCGACGGTTCCAAAGCATACATAGTATCCATCGATGCGAACAAAGAGCTTTTGAACAAATGCCCCGACTTGAAAAATGTCATTGACAATATTGACGACATCGATTTCATTGACCATCACGATAGCCCCTTCGGTGATTTCACTCCCAAAAACGAATTATTCATCAACCTCTGCGAATTACAAAACAAGAAACTGGAATTTTCGGACGAAGGATGTTTCAAAGCAACCACTGCCTGCAACGACCCTTACATCAGTGTCGACCTCGTTGACAACAAAATCAATTCCGGAAGTGCAGAATTCCATTTTATGGACAAAACAGACGGAGAACTAACCAATTTAATTGGCGCCGACTGCTACGAATTTGATTTTGAAGTAAAGAGCGATCCAAACGAGCTACAAATCGGCAACCCAGTGATACACGTCATTGTCGACTGTCACAAGCGGAGCAACCTAAACATTGCAGATGAAGAGATTTCGGCCGGCAAAGCCAAATATTATCCTAAATATTTGTGGAAAAAGGCAAAAGAGCCCGAAATCAAAACCATTGAACTAAATACCGATTGGAATGATGTGGCTTGCGCGAACGGTGCTTTCATTAAACTAGAGCTGACCCCTGCTGAAGGATACACCTACTATTATAATGGAGAGCAACTGGAAGGAAACAGTTTCATTATAAAAGCCGGTACACAGGCAAACAAAATCGGTGTAAAAATGGATGCCAGCCAACCCGACGGAATGCACTATATTACATTATCCGGCAAACCTATAAACCTTGAAACACTCAATAACGAGCCTGTAAAAAACTACACCAACAAAATCCGCATTGAAAACGATGTTGTATGGAACCCGCTGCAATGGCTGATGCTCATTCTTGGCATTGTGCTCGTCGGCTTGCTTGTACTTTGGTTTCTGGCAATCAGACCCATTGCCTGCCCCAAGATTCGTACTGGCGGAATACAAATCAATTCGCCTTACTATAGAATGATACGTTTCCGCAACATTCGCAAAGTTGTATTCACAAACCGTGCAAAAAGACAGAACATATTCTCACGAATATTCACAGGCCAAGTAAGATATGAGGTAAACGATTTCTGGACCAAGGAATGGGCACTTACTCCAGGGAGCAGAAAAAGCTTACGCACAGAAGGTCTGTCGAAGAACTACATCATTGAACCATTCGCTTCATCGCTGCAACCCGGCAACGAATATCAGATAACAAAAAATGAGTCCGGGGAGAAATGCACAATTTCCATTTTCTAAAAGCAAAAAACATTAACCAATTTAATCAATACAGCTATGGCTACAAACATTCGCCGCTCCCTTATTGTCGGTTTGGGAGGAACAGGTATGGACACCCTGTTGAGAATCAAAAAATTGTTCGTTGAAACCTATGGTGAGCTTCCTCCTATGATTGGACTGCTCGGCGTTGACACCGATGGATCTGCCTACAAAAAAACAATTCCTTCACGCTATGGTGACATTGCTCTGGATCCCAGTGAGCAGTTGGCCATCAAAATAAACAACGCCCGCGACATCTATGTCAACAACAAAGACCATTTCAAATGGGTTTTCTCTGAAAATGTTCCTGCTTTGGCAGGTCTGAAGAATGCTGGTGCAGGACAAGTTAGAACCAACGGACGCTTTGTGCTCAAAGTCAACAGTGAGGCTGTGTTGAACAAAATCCGTTCGGCAACCGATGCCGTACTGAATGCCCGTGCACGCCAAGAGAGCCAGTATTCCGTGCTTGGCAACGACAACACCCTTGACATCCATATTATTTTCTCGGTCTGCGGCGGTACCGGTGCCGGCACATTCATCGATATGGCATATTTGCTTCAGCATATTCGCCCCAACGATCCCATCACCGGATACGGTGTGCTGCCCGATGTGTTTGAAACAATGTCGAATGCCGGTATGAACAATGTCAAGCCAAATGCATTCGGAGCCGTACAGGATCTCGACTTCTTAATGAAACTGGCTTTTGACAAAGACCCAATAACGCTTGATTTCATCAACGAGCAAATCGAGACCGTAGAACGTCCGTTCAAGAACTTTTTCTTCATCGACAATAAGAACACCTCCGGTGATGTATACGACCACGTCAACCAGCTAGAAGATATGCTGGCATTGGCACTGGTAGCATCCAGCGGAGACTTGGGTGCAGCCAACACATCGGTCGGCGACAATCTTTCACAGCTTATCGACGGTGGCAGTATGGACATTGCCGGCAAGAAAGCCTGGGCTTCGGCAATGGGAGTTTGCGAAATCGTGTTTCACCGCGACGACCTGAAGAAAGTCTACACTTTGGATAGTATGCGCCGCATCATCGACCGTCTGCGCAACAGCACAATACCTGTAGACAATATTGTCAATGGATGGATTGATTCGGCAGAAGTAAACATTCGTGAGAATCAGGGAAACGACAACGTAATCAACTTTATTATGCCGCTCAATCCCGAGTATCCTATCAGTGCCTTAAGCGATCCGAAGGATGCAAAGCCCGAAGTTGAGGGATACCTTGGCAAAGCCGTGCCAACATCTGATAAAGTCACAGAGAAAGTGAAGGAACTGTCAAACCGCGTACATACGCAATTGAGCAAACTCATTGTAACCAACATCAACAGCGACGGCGGTGTTGTCAAGACAAAACGCATTATCGAATCGCTGAAGAAACAACTTGACATCTTCCTTAACGAGATGCAGGCCGAGTTGAAGAAGCTTCAAGAAGTTGAGGAGCCTTCAGTTGAAAGTGCATTGAAGAATGCTCAAAGCGAGCTGACGAACTATATGAAAAAACTCATCCACAGGAATAGTCGTCAATACTGCGAGGATGTTGAGAATGCGGCGACCCAATTAGTCATCAAACGCCGTGACATAGCACGCCACGAAGGTGCCATAGTTTTTTTCACAAGCCTTATCAACGAGGTGAACAGCTATTGCCAGAGCATCAACCGCATTGAAGAGAACCTGAAGACTATCTACGACAAGGCTACGGACGAGATAGCGTCGATACAGAACCCGACATCAAGCAACACCAACCTGTTCAGCATTGACCTTACCGAGCGTCGCGGCCAAACAATAGACATTCCCGACAGCGCACTGAACCTGAACGATTACCTGCTGTCTCTCAGCCATCCCGGCGTTTTGGCATTCGAAAATATGCGCAGCGACGATCTACGCAAAAATTTGACAGACTTTATCGAGAAACTGGATATTGTCAAGCAATGGGACAGCGTCACGGTAGAACAGATAATCAAAGAACTGAACGAAGATGAGTTTAACGACCTTATGCACAAAGCATATCTAAAGTCGGTACCAACACTCAACTTCGACAAACACGGATACATAGGTATGCAACCTGCAGACATCTATTATGTAGGCGTAGAGAACAAAGCAGATTCGCGACTCAAGGAAAACGACAATTTCAAGAATTCCATACTCAGTCCCGAGAACGGTGCTCCCAATGTCGACTTTGCTTCAATCGGTATGTCCGACCGTATTATTATCTACCATCAATCCGGTGTCGTACCCGCATTCCAGATTGGACCACTTATGAGCTATGAAAACAAATATAAACGTTGTCCGGTCTCTGCACATTTCGACAAGGCCATCAAACTTCGTATGGAAAGCGAAGATTATGCATTGATGCCACGAAATGACGAAGATGAGTCCTTGGAACTGTGGGTTAAGGGTATTATCCACAAGCGCATCATCAACGAAAAGGGTGTATACTACATTGTCAGCGAAAATCACGGTGACCCGCTGGAGAACTTCCGCTACAAACTGCACAGTGAGCGCCACTCTGCTTTCGACCGATTTATAAGCGAACTAGCTACATTTGCTTCAGAGCTTCGCGATGCCATTGTCAAAGCCGAACGGAATCTTGGTCACGACAAACTCAATGAGATGTATGCCGACATCAAGAAAAACTACTATGAAAACTACTCTATTATGACTGTGACAAAGGAGACCCTTAAGACTAAATCATACAAGGAAGACAAAAAACTCATCGACAAAGAGCTTACATACGTAGCTAAAACACTCTCCTTATAACAACCAGCCTTAAAAAGTCTGGATAGGCACTGTGCGAGTGCAGGGTAACACGCATTTTACTCTGCACTCGCCATTGCAAATGCATTGTATTCAACATTCATCTTGATTAATTATGGCCAGAAGACACACCCTACACATCCTATTAGGTAACGAGATGTCAAGTCTTGGTATCCGTATGTACAATTTCATACACCGCGACGACACCCTTGACGACAAAGACATCTTGCGCCTCTTTTGCGCAACCGAGAGTACTGGTGACAACAACATATCGGAATTAATAATATCGGAGGTGGACAGTGCCGGTAACAATGAGCCGGTCGCCATTTCCAAGAAATGGTTCACCGATATATTCAACAGCACTCACAACGTTGACAATCAAGACCCATTTCCTGATATGTATATTTGCCTGTATCTACCACTGTTTGACGAAAAATATGTGGCACAGGCCAAGCAAATTGTTGAAATGATCAACGGTTGCGACAAAAATATACAATACTGCATAGACCTATACGGTCTGGCAAACGATATGGCAGAAGTATTGTCTATCGATGCGGAAGACAACGACAAGCTGTTGGAGATTCAGGAAAAAGCGATGAAAGACATAGTCGCTGAAGAAAAAAACAGCGAAATACACCGCCTGATTGTTATGAAATCAATCAACGAAGAGAGACTCGCTCTTAATTTGGACTCAGACACTCTGGCCTATATTCTCGCTGAATTTGCTTGTCTAACTTCGGAAAACTTCAACGCCATATACCCACAGACGGAGTTCAGCCAACCTGAAGTGACATCTTTGGGTCTTTCTGCCATTTTGTTCGAACGGAAGATGTTTGTTGAATACCTGCTTCACAAAGCCTATATACTAATCCTTAAACGAGAAGAGGTAAATGACACAAAAGTAGATTCCGGAAAAGTATCGCATATTGCTTCAGAAAAAATAAAAAATGCCACAACCCTATACGACAAATTCTTTGAACGGGAAGTTTTGCCTCTGCTGTCTAACAAAAAGTTAAGTGACAATGAGCGCAGTGCAGCAATAAATGAAAAACTGACAGAATGGCTCAACAAAGAAATAGACGGCATCAAAGAACTGCTTCTCGACCCTGCCACATCATTGCCGGAGAAAAAAGCCATAATGGCCCAGCTGCTGGGATACGACGACGAACTCCTTGAAGGATCTCAACTTAATATGGACCAACCTATTGTTGACGACTACTATGCCAAACCCGTTGAAGAATACATCAAAGAAGACAACAGAAACGTTGTTGTCGAAGGAGAAGGCGACGAAGCGGTAGGAAAAGGCGGAGAACTGCCATATGCAAACGAGAGCCTCGGCAAGAATGAATTTGTTCTTCCTAAAGTAAAGGAAGTTAGCAACCGTATAAAGAAACGTACAGCAACCATACGCCGCTACCAGGAACGTATCGACGAATTGGAAAGACTTATCACCAATACGGATGAAGCCGAAGGAGTCCTCACAGAAGAAGGTTTCCGATACAAAGGTGTTGTCTACCGCACTATAGACAAAATCGATCCAAAGCCACTTGAAGAGGACTACGAACCCGCCAAGGGCATCAATGCCGCTGAATCAATCGATATGCGTAGCGGTTTCGCCGCCATACGTTCTCAAGGGCAAATCGGTGCCTGCACTACCTTTGCTTCAACTTCGGCTATGGAATATATGATTGGTGATTGTTCAGACGAAACACGTTTAAGTCCACGTTTCATATATTACAATGTTGTCCAACGCGACGAGAACGGTAACCCAATCGACAAAGGCTCGTCGTACTACGATGTACTGCACTGGCTGGCCGAAAAAGGCACTTGCTACGAACAATATGCACCATATAGCGAAACAACAATATGGGAAAAGCCCAGCGAAGAAGCCGAAGCCGACGCAAAGAACCATCTTGCCCTTGTGTCGAAAAACGTCAAGGTAGACCACGATTATATTAAAAAAGCACTAACCGAAGGTTATCCCGTATGCATATCCTTGCGTCTGTTCGACGGATTCGGCTCCAATATGGGTGGCTTTATCTTCCGACCTACAGAAGAGGAAATAGCCAATCCCGAAGAGCACTGGCACGCAATGGTGATCGTAGGGTACTCCAAAGAAGCTCCAGTATATATTGTACGCAACTCTTGGGGCACTGACTTTGGCGACAAAGGATATTGCTATGTGCCATTTTCCTATGTCGGAGACACACGCATATGCCGAGAGGCTTACATAATAACCGAGACTAACAGCACGCGAAAAAAAGTCACAACCACAAAAGGCGGATTAACCGTTGAGTTTAACCGTTCCGACCATAGTATAGAGCAATCCCTTCTTCGTATTGAAATGGAAGCCGAGAAGGAAAAACTGCAAGCCGACATAGAACTACGCAAAGATCTTCAGGCTCGTCACAAAAATACAGTAATCCGATTGGCCAACCCTACTATCAGGGAACACATTACTGATGGAGGTAAAAAACGTCGTGAGGATTGCATTAATGAATTGCAGCAACGCTATAACGACCTACTTGACGGAGAAAGAGCACGCAAGCTTGAACGGCGACGCAAATTCAATATTTTCAGCTTCATCTGCCTCGGACTTGTCCTTGTTTTATCCGTGTTTTGGCGCGTTATCTGTTTTCTGCACACCACAACAGCTGCAGTTTTAGACCCAGAGCAAATAGTCGATTTACCCCAATGGATACAATCCATAACGGCAAATAGTCCAAGCAATGTTTTCTATGCTCCTTTGTGGATATATATAGCCACAATCTTGTGTATTATTGGATTGGCAGTGCTTGGCATTGTTGTACATCGCAAACGGAGCAAATTGAAGCAGACTATCAACGAACAGGAAGAAACTATCAAGCACGACAGCGATGTCACTGAACTTTTAAACAACAAGCGTGACAGGCTTGATATGCTTTTCTATAACATTATGGTTGGCACGCTTATTGTTCTCAATATACTGATTATGCTATGTATGGCTTTTGTCAGGATAGGCATATGGCCGACCCACATACAATTCCTATCCACCGCTCCTATTTGGATGACTTGGCTCAACATTGGCATAACTGTCGTATTGGTTGGAATAACCGTGCCATTCCTCATTATGCGTTATGTTACGCTGAAGAAAGAACTAGACGAAGAAATGGACAATCTTTCTACGAAAATAGGCACAAAGAAAAAAGAACTCGGCGAATTCCCTTACCGTATGTATACAGCAGGCCGCATTATTGAGGAAGTGAGCAGTATGCGAAATCATATTGAAGGCAACTACCTAAAAATGAAATCATATCTTGACAATCTCAATATATGGCTAGAAGAAGAACTTGAAAAAGAGGGTCAAGGGCTCTATTCCTATCGCGCTCCTTTCGAAAGCATCATCAATAAAGAGGTGCTTGACCTTTACTTTGAGAAAAACAAGGAGGATATGACAAAGGGCGTAAAACTCTATGAAGCCATTGACAAATTTGAAGTAGGAGAAGAAGGCGTTACAGAGTTCAAAACCCAGACATTACGAAAAATGATTGAAAATGTCATACTTGCTCCGCTTAAAGACTTTTCGATGTACGACTACCTTATACTTAAGAAACCGTACCAATATCTCCCCGAATGCGGAGATATGAATATCCGAATGCAACGTATGGAGAAGTCCGGAGCACCTTTTGCCCCGTGCAATATAGGAGGCCTTCAGACCACCTCGCCTGACAAGACACTACTGATTGCCGATAAGGGAGAAAATGGCTGGCGTAATGATATTCAAAGACATTTCTCTATAAGTCCAAGTACTGACACAATTGACAACAAGAATGTCTTAGTACTCATCTCTAAACGAGAAATGACTCTAGACGAACTATGCTAACAACATAGATTTCCTGCATTGAGCATTGTTTTCAATGTCGGAAACAATGCTCAATTTAAGCCTATAGCCGTCCCTCAAAGTAACGTGCATTTACAAATCCATCATTTAACAGATAATAATAAAAAAACAACAAGATATGAAAAACAGATTTCTATTTATCATCCTGTTGATGTCCGCTATTATGACAGTTTCATCTTGTTCCTTCATCAATGACAGAAAAATCGATGCTTTCGAGAATTCAATAGAAAAACTCGGCAGAGAGTACAAGGAAATGACTGCAGAAGAGCTTGAAGAAGCCATTAAAAATTGCGAAGAGCAAAAAGAATATTTATCTGATGAAGACAACAAGTTCAGCAAAGAACAGACAAAACGTATTGCAAATCTTAAAGGCAGATACCAGAATATTTTGGTCAAAATTGAAGTGTATACAACCGTGAACAATCTATTCGATGTCACTGAAGTGGAATCAACTTTGCAATATATCAAAGGTTTATTGACTAACGAATAAGAGTCAACACACTTATAAACAAAAAAAAGAGGGTGTCTCAAAACAAGAACACCCTCTCTTTACATATTAGAATTCTCTCTTACCAGGCGAACAGCGGACGGCGCAGCGCTTCGGGGTTACTGTTGTTCAAGTTGTCCACCTTAGCTGCAGTATGGCCAGCGCGGTAGAGTTCAATCGATGGTATAGGAACCAATGAATCCAGTTCCATAAGGAACAAGGATATTCTTGATTATCTTCTTCTAGACGTTTTAACTTTCGATTCACCACGGTTCTGGAAGACCTTCCCACAGCGCAAACAGGTGCGGTCAATTTCATATATCGTTGTGGTGGTCTCGGTGTCGTAAGTCACACGGTTGTAATGGTCAGTGATATATTTGGTGTTGCCCGACTGTGTCTCTGTCCGCCTGACGAACTCATCCTTGGTCTCGGTGCCGTGGCTGGTGCTTTTACTTAAATTATGACGGGAGCCCTTGCTGTGACGGGCATAATAGCCACATAACGGGCAGATATCGCGTTCTTTCCTATCGCGCACATAGAAGGTTTCCATAACACACGCCGCCACCAGGAAAACAAAACCGACCACACGCCAGAATGTGGGGTGCAGCAGGTTGGTACATAAGAAAAGGTAAAAAGCCGACGCCAGCAGTGCAAGTATCGGGAACAGATTGCAGAACATCCCTGATGTCTTGTCAAAGTACAGCAACGGATAGCATAGTATATATGCCATCAACGGTATCAAAAAGGCATACCACCAGGTGCTGACCAATATCGCCTGCGAGAAGCCCAAGACAAGCGCTCCTATGACTAGCAGTATCACCACATCCCAGAACTTCTTTCGGCGGACGGCAAAGAAAGCGAAGCCCAACGCTATGGCGAAGCCCAGATAGCCAATAACGATGCCTATCTTCTGGTAAGCCGTATGGATCTTCTGCCTGAACTCGAGGTAGTCCACACCCTCTTTGTCGTTGGCCTGTCCTGTCACCGACTTGGCAAGCATTTGCTCCTTCATTCCCTGACGAGTCAGCGAATCAATCTTCTGCAGCTGTGAGGCCTGCACCCAGCCGTAGTCCTCCCGCTGGCGCCCGGTCTGGCCGAACTTGGTATAGTACATATGTATCCAACCACCCGACTTGGCTGTGGCCAGTATCGTGTCGCCCTGATGAAGCGTGACATAACGGTCTTTCTTGTTCATCTTGGGATGTTTGTACGTCGGCAATTCCTTCGACTTGGCCACAAAAGCCTCAAAACGCTCGCCGGGGTCGTCACTGCCGGCATATATCATATCCTTCAGCGGCAGCCATCCCGACACAACCTTCGAGAACGCGCCTCTGGAAACCACATATAGTCCCCACTCGCCGGTGCTGTCGCGTTGCTCTATATTGAACGGTGAGACACGGCCGTTCAGTTGCTTGACCACCGACGCCGTGTCGGACGGCGAGGCCAAGAGGGCTATGTCGTCGTATGACATCCAATACTCCACATTTTCAGGCTTGTCACCACATCCCACCAACGAAAAAAACAGAATGGCTATCGTTGGCAAAAGAAATCTGCTCAGATTGTTTTTCATATCCATTATGATTATTTGGTTTTATTAGAAAAGGTCCTTAAGGTCGCCAAGGGCCTTAAGGACCTTCAAAAATATATTCTGTCTATTTTTACCAGGCGAACAGCGGACGGTTCTGCATCATCTCGTTGACCTGGCCGGTGATACGGGCGCGGACGGCCTCGTCGGTCGGGTTGCAGAGAACGGTGTCGATCATATCCACAATCACCTGCATATCGCCCTCTTTCAGGCCACGGGTGGTGATTGCGGGAGTTCCAACACGCAGACCGCTGGTCTTGAATGCACTGCGGCTGTCGAAGGGAACCATATTCTTGTTGACGGTGATGTCGGCGGCGACAAGTGCGTTCTCAGCCTCTTTACCAGTCAGTTCAGGGAACTTGGTGCGCAGGTCGATGAGCATCAAATGGTTGTCGGTACCGCCGCTGATGACCTTGTAGCCCTTGTTCATAAAGGCCTCGCTCATAACCTTGGCGT
>JAEEGL014130751.1_pt1 | contig 15356 bp, 11 predicted proteins | sample 9134231 | NCBI WGS metagenome assembly JAEEGL01 (sample SAMN16246548, study PRJNA631951) | gut metagenome | biome: gut microbiome; feature: rumen; material: fiber-attached | host: Bos | place: Iran: Karaj | collected 2018-10 | reverse complement strand
GGTGGTGATGGTGATGATGGTGGTGATGCTCGTGCTCGTGCTCATGCTCGTGCTCGTCATGATCGTCATCGTCATCGTCGTCATCGTGGTCGTGATGATGGTGATGCTCATGCTCATCGTCATCGTCGTCGTCATCGTCGTCGTGATGGTGATGCTCATGCTCGTCATCATCATCGTCATCGTCATCGTCGTGATGATGGTGATGCTCGTGCTCGTCATGATCATCGTCGTCGTGGTCGTGATGATGATGGTGGTGATGATGCTCGTGCTCTTCGCCGGCTTCTTCAGGATGCTCGGCAAGCCACTCGGCTTCTTCCGCCTCTTCCTCCGCCTCGTGCAGCGCCGCGGTCTCGTCAGCCAGACGCTTGAGCTCTTCGGTCAGCGTGGACTTGTGCTCCATCGCTTCGAGGATCTGGGCGCCGGTGATCTGATCCCAAGGGGTCGTAATGATCGTCGCGACATTGTTGGACTCACGCAGCAGGTTGACGCACTCCGCCAGCTTCGCCTCGCTCATACCGTCGGTACGGGAGAGAACGATGGAGTTGGCGTGGCCGATCTGGTCATTGTAGAACTCGCCGAAGTTCTTGGCGTACATCTTGCATTTCTTTGCGTCCGCGACAGTGGTAAAGCTGTTGAGCTCGACGCCTTCGATCCCCAGATTCTGGACAGCGCGGATGACGTCGGAAAGCTTGCCGACGCCCGAGGGCTCGATCAGGATGCGGTCCGGATGGAACTGAGCCAGCACCTTTTTCAGCGCATCGCCGAAGTCACCGACCAGCGAACAGCAGATGCAGCCCTGGCTCATCTCGGTGATCTCGATGCCGGAATCCTGCAGGAAACCGCCGTCGATCGCGATCTCGCCAAATTCATTCTCGATCAGGACCAGCTTTTCACCCTGAAAAGCTTCCGCGATCAGTTTCTTGATCAGTGTGGTCTTTCCGGCACCCAAAAAGCCGGAAAAGATATCGATCTTCGTCATGATAATGATCCTCCCAAATCTATTCGATTGTGCAAAATTGATTTACTTGTCAACTGAATATTATACTGCTCCGTTCTCCGTTTTGCAAGTCCATGGCCCCTCTGTTCACGGTTATTTCAAATTTCTTTTTCTTTTTTGTGCGAAAAGGACTTGCGCTCGGGCGCAGGCTTTGCTATAATGCAAAGCTCGCCACTCAAAAAATAACAAAGGAGGTAACAGCCATGGTTCTGATGCAGTCCTACCCCGTCATCGATCTTGCCGCGACAGGTGCGAACATCGAGCGTCTCCGCAAAGCGCGCGGGCTCAGTGTCCGAGACTTGCAGGCCTACTTCGGCTTCGAGGCTCCGCAGGCCATCTACAAATGGCAGCGCGGACAGTCTCTGCCGACCGTAGACAACCTGTTTGCGCTCAGCACCCTGCTCCATGTTCCGATGGAAACCATCCTGGTTTCCTACACACCTTCCTCCACATATAAAGAGGCTGCTTGCGAAGGCAAGCAGCCTCTTCCTTTTGTGTCGTCCGATCATGTTAGCCTGGCACGCCGGCGCTTAGGGATGCGTCAAAGATCCGCGATGTCACCATCCTTTTGTCCGGAAGCCATCCGTCCTTTCCACGGTCCTTGCCCGAAAGCCCTGGCCGCGGCATGACATCTGTCTTCGCGGAAGATCCAATGGCGGTATTAACTCCGCCTTCCTTCTTATTATGAGTTTGATGGAGAGGTGAGATCGGTGGTGGCAAGAAAGCCAGCATGCGATGAGGCAGAAACGAAAGAGTGCGGAAGCGATGGTCGAAGCGATCATCTCCGGTTTTTCCTTCGTGCTGATCATCAAATGACGCACTTTATGTTGGGTACGTTCCGGCAAAGCCAAAGCTATGCTGTTCCGTGCCCGGTTCTGCAGCGTTATCGTTCATCTGCAGCTGAACCGATGGGCCATGCGTCCCCTTGCCGCATCCCTAAGCGCCGAATGGCAGGCAGGCCGGAGTCTCGCCTTTAGGCGAGATCCCCGGTCATGAAGAACTCGAACACTTCGTCGAAGCTGGCATTGACATCGAAGGGCATTTCGATGTCGACGTCCGCGTTGACCACGCAGCGGTCGATCTCCGCGGAAACCGTTTCGGCCTTGCGGGACAGGTCGTTCAGGTACCCGCGGACCTTGTTGCGGTTGAAGGTGATGGTCTTCACCTTTTTGACATCGCACTTGTAGCTGACCTGATTGCCTTCCTGGTTGAAACGGTAACCATAGCCGCCGTTCGCGATGGTCACCTCGGAAGCGCGCAGGTTTGCCATGTTGCGGAGGATCTCGGCCGCCTGCTGTCTCGAGCGGTTGAGCGTGACCTCCGCGTCGATGTCGATCGGGAGTGTGTTTTTGGTCTTACGGATCGCTCCGGAGAGCTTCTCCTTCAGGTCCAGCAGGTACAGGACCATGGAGACGACGTCCGTCATATGCGCCGCGTAGTCGGAGGGATTGACCTCCAGGACTTCCTCATCCTGGTAGGACGGGTCGACCTTGTGGCGCAGGTAAGTGCTCTTGGTCTGGAGCAGGTTGGACTGATTCGTCATCAGCTCTTCAGCCTCGCCGATCAGGCAGTCGAGCTTGTTCTGATAGCGGAACGCTTCTTTTAAATTCATCATAAACCTCACTTTCGGGCCATCCGGCCCTCCTTTTTTCTTCTCGTTTGTTTCTGAATGCATGATATCATTCCGCCCGTTTCCTGTCATTGAACTCGCAGTTCAATTTCTTCCCGGCCTATTTGCTTTCCTCCGGCCTCTTGACAGTTCATGATCCGCTCTTGATTTTTATGCAAAAAGCCTTATAATTAAAAAACGCTGTGCAAAGGCGCACTGTTTCCCATTCTCAATTTCGTCTTGGCTCGCGGTTTCATACCGCCGCCCTGCCTTACAAAACCATGATCAATACCATTTATCTTGCTGGCGGCTGCTACTGGGGCGTTCAGAAGTACATCGACAACATCCGCGGCGTTCTGAAAACGACAGTCGGCTATGCCAACGGCGATCCCGGGATCGAAAATCCCAGCTACGAACAGGTTCGCTACGAAAACACCGGTCACACCGAGGCTGTCAAGGTCGAATATGATACCGACATCGTTCCGACCCTGGCCCTGCTTCGCCTGTTTTACCGCATCATCGATCCCACCACCGTGGATCGTCAGGGTCATGATGTCGGTCACAATTACCGTACCGGCGTTTACTATACGAACGAGGAAGACCGCAAGCTTGTCGAGCATACGATCCGTTCGCTCCAGCGCCGCTATGCTGCGCCGATCGTCGTGGAAGCCATGCCGCTTCAGAATTTTTATACGGCAGAGGAATATCACCAGAAATATCTGGATAAGAATCCCGGCGGCTACTGCCATGTTTCGATCCGGGAGATCGCGTGGGTCAAGACCATCGACCCGAAAGAGTTTTCCAACGAGCTTGTCATCCGCCCTTCGCGCATCGAGGATCTGCCTGCGCTGACCGAGATCTACAATTATGAAGTTACCCACGGATTCGCGACCCTCGACATGACCGCGAAAACGCTCGAGGAGCGCCGCGAATGGTTCGATGCTCATAACAAGCTGAACCATCCGCTCTACTCCGCGGTGACTCACGGCAGGGTCGTCGGCTATGTCAGCCTCTCGCGTTTCCGCGAAAAGGAAGCCTATGCCGGTACCGTTGAGCTTTCGGTCTATGTAGACCCGTCCTACCGCTCGCAGGGCATCGGCACCAAGATGGTCGAAAAGATCCTCGAAGTAGCCAGAAAGGATCTGCGCACGCATCTGGTCGTGTCCGTGATCACCTCCGGAAACGTTGCCAGCAAGCATCTCCACAACCGCTTCGGTTTTAACTTCTGCGGCACGATGCCGGATGTGGGCATCAAATTCGGCGAATACCTCAGCATCGATTATTACTACCTGAAGGTCGATCAAGGCTCCCAGCAGTAAAAGGACTCTGCTCTATGAAACAAAGTATTTCTGCCTACCTGAAAAGACCCGACATCCGGCGCCGCATCCTTATGGCGGTGCTGGGTGTTTCTGTTTGCGGCTTGAGTGTCGGTCTCTTCAGCTATTCGGATTTCGGAATGGACCCGTTTCAGGTGATGGCGCACGGAACCTGGAATCTGGTTCCGCTCGATTATGGCACGTATTATGTGATCCTGACCGGCGTTTTTCTTGTTGCCATTTTCTTTTTGGACAAGCGCAAGATCGGGATCGGCACGGTTATCAACCTGTTCCTGGTCGGCTACATGGCTGAGTTCTCCGAATGGTGCCTCCGGCATCTCTTCGGCGATCCCTCCCTGGCCGGACGGATCGTCAGTCTCGCCCTTGGCATCATCATTATGTGTTTTGCCTCCGCGGTCTACTTTACCGCGGACATGGGTGTTTCGAGCTACGATGCGGTCGCGATCATCATTTCCGAACACGAAAACAAGGTCCCGTTCCGCTTCGTCCGTATTTTTACCGACCTTATCTGCGTCATCATCGGTGTCCTCACCGGCTGCAAGGCCGGCATCGGTACCATCGTCACTGCCTTCTTCATGGGCCCGCTCATCTCCTTCTTTAAGAAGACTGTCGCGGAGCCGATGCGGTACGGGAGGAAGATGGCCGATCTCAATTCCAAATAAATGTCGGAAGACAAAAAAACGGAGCTGTGAATCACAGCTCCGTTTTTTGTTTATGATCTTTCGGAATCATTCCGTCTTTTCCGTCTCGGCCGCTTCCGCTTCGACGGCTTCCGGCGCCTCTTCCGCTTCTGCGCCTTCTTCGACGGCTTCCGGCTCTTCGGTATTTTCCGGAGTGCTTCCCGCGTCCTTCGGACCGAACACGCCCTTGATGGCCTCACCGACGTCGTTTAAGCTTTCCTCAAACTTTTTACGGTTTTCTTCGGCTTTCTTCTGCTGCTCTTCCTGAAGGCGCTTCTTTTCCTCTTCCTTCTTCGCGGCAGCCGCGGCTGCGTCCGCATCGACCTGCGCCTGGATCTTGGCTTCGTGGCTCATGCGGGCTGCTTCCTCTTCTTCGAGCTTGCGGTAAGCGACCTTGCCGACAAGCGTCTTGGGAAGATCGTCGCGGAACTCGATATCATAAGGCAGCGCGTACTTCGCGATGTGCGTCTTGCAGTAGTCCATGATCGCGGTCTTGGTCGCTTCCGTCGGAACGAAGCCGGGCTTCAGGACGATGAAAGCCTTGACCTTCTGCATCTTTCTGGGATCCGGCACACCGATGACGCAGCTCATCTGAACATAATCGCAGGCATCGATAACCGCTTCCATCTGCGAAGGATAGACATTGTAGCCGTTGGTGATGATCATGCGCTTGATGCGCTGGCGGAAGTAGACGAAGCCTTCCTCGTCCATCATACCCAGATCGCCGGTATGGATCCAGGTCAGGCCGTCCGCATGCTTGCGGCGCGTATCGGCAGTCTCCTCGGGATGGTTCACGTATTCCATCATCATGGTCGGACCGGAGAGGCAGATCTCGCCCTCTTCGCCGTAGGGAACCTCCTCGGTGGTACCGGGCTTGACGATCTTGTAATAGGTATCCGGGAACGGAATACCGATACTGTTTTCCTTCTGGCGATGGATCGGCGTCAGGCAGGAAGCGGTAACACACTCGGTGGTGCCATAGCCTTCACGGATCGTAACCGACGCGCCATGCTCGATCAGGAATTTGTCAAAACGCTTTTTCAGCTCCGGTGACAGCGAGTCGCCGCCGGAGAAAACACCCTTCAGACAGCTCAGATCCGTGCCCTCCAGGTCTGTGTTGCGCAGCAGCGCCTCGAACAGAGACGGCACACCGGCAATAAAGTTCGGCTTGAACTTGCCAAGCATCTCGGCATAGCTCTTCGCATTGAAGCGCGGGATCAGGATGCAGTGACCGCCGTTAGCGATCATGGAATGGATCGAAACGCCGAGACCGAAGCCGTGGAACATCGGCATGACCGCGAGCATCTTGTCGCCTGCGTGGAACATCGGGTTGGTCGCCACGATCTGCGTCGCCAGCGCATTGAAGTTCAGGTTGCTCAGCAAAATGCCCTTCGTGATACCCGTGGTACCGCCGGAGAACAGGATCGCGGCCGGATCTTCCGCCTTGCGCTTGATCTTGTAGATCTCGATCGTCTTGCCGCGGTGCAGGAAATCCTTCCACATAATGACGTTCTGTCTCGGATTGACGACACGGTTCTTGCGGCCCTGCATCAGGTAGTAAGCGATCGCCTTGATCGGCTGGAGCTCGTCCTGAATGCTCGTGATAATGAGCGCCTGCAGGTCGACAGTGCCCATGATCTTTTCAAACTTCGGGTAGAACTGGTCGAGGGTCATGGCGCAGACGGCGTTGGAGTCGCGAAGATAGAACGCGATCTCACTTTCAGCGGACAGCGGATGGACCATAACCGCTACGGCGCCAACCATGTTGACGGCGTAGAACATGTTGAGGGTCTGCGGCGTGTTGGGCATGCAGATCATGACCTTGTCGCCCTCGCGGACGCCGATCGCCTTCAGCGATTTCGCGCAGGCATTGACCTTCTCCCACATTTCGGAATAGGTCGTGTTTTTGCCCATGAAATCATAGGCGATATGATTCGGATAGCGGCGAACGATCTCTTCGACACGGCCGCACATCGATTTGTCCGGATATTCCAGTGTCGCGGGCACTTCCGGATCCTTATACTGAAGCCAGGGCGCTTTTACCGTCTCCGGAATCGGAAACGTGATCTTCTTTTCATCAGGCATTGTAATCCACTTCCTCTCCAAGCGGTTTTTCGAGCTCCTCCGGATGCTGCAGCAGATACTGGAGCAGCTTGATGCTCTTCGCATAGTAGTAGCCGTCCGCCAGGCGCTCGTCGATCGTAATACCGAGATCGACCATCTCGCGCATCTCGTAGCTGCCATCCTTCTGGAAGACCGGGCGGATCTCCTTCTCACCGATCAGGCAGAACAGAGAGTTCGTGCCCCACTCCAGGAGATGATGGTAACCGCAGTGCAGCCCGAAAGAGCCCACGTTCGAGATAACCAGAGAATGATGATACGGTTCCTGGGAGAGGATCCAATCCGGCACCATATCATGCTTATCCATCCACATCAAAGCGTGCAGCAGGTTAACGCTGATCACCTTCGGCATCGCGCTGAAGATCTCCATCGCCTTCAGGGTACCATTGTCGCCGGCCCCTTCTTCCACCTTGCGCTCCTTGGTGATAACCTCGCGAAGGTATTCATGGATGGTATCGATCGTGTCTTCATCCTTGGCGTAGACGACGGCCGTTCCCTCTTCGCCGTTGTCCGCAAACTTCTTCTTGACAACGAAGGAAGCCGACTCAAATTTGCGCTGATAGATCGCGTTGTCATAGATAAAACGGTTCATCTTCGGGCGCAGCTTCAGCACCTTCAGGAAGGCCGTTACGATGACATGGAACATCGTATATTTAAACTCGGTCTCGTTCTCGTTTTTCTTAGCAAGGTATGCATTCAGGTTCGCAAGATCCACGGTCTCACTGATGTACGCTTCATTATTGCATCTTCCGGGGGTGACCACCGCCATGATGTAATGCATCGGGTCGATGTCGCGGATCTTATACGCGTCGCTCCGATCGCCGCGGCGCTTCTTTTCATTGAGCTTCTGAGCCATTTCTATTCTCCTTTGTGTTTGATCGAACAACATATTATAACATAATCTTAATAAATTGAGTATAAACAAAGGAAACCCGCCGAACAAAATTTCGGCGGGCTTTTCGTTTTTTCATGAGCCTTACAGGCGTGAGACGCTCTCGGCATAAGGTACGATCGAGACTTCCAGATTTCCGTTTCTGGTTCTCAGTTCATCGATCAGCGCCTTCTCATTGACCGGGTCTTTCAGTTTGATCTTATAGGAAAGGCAGAACAGCGATCCCATGCCCGTCGTCTTGACGCCGGCCTTCTCACAGCTCTTCAGGTATCGTTCAAAGATATCATCCAACATGCCGGTGTATTCCAGCGATTCGGGAATCGTGATCTTCAGCAGCTGCTCCTCGGCCATGTTTTTATGTTCGAAGATGGGGAGCATGGAGATCAAGGTGTAAAGGATGCCGAGCCCCAACAGGATCACGATGCCGTATCCGACAAATCCGGAACCGAAGGCGATGCCGGCTCCCATGGCAATGAGGATCGACGCGATCTCGTCCGCGGTCCCCGGCGCGGAACGGAACCGGATCAAGGTAAAAGCGCCGCCGATCGCAACACCTGCACCGATGTTGCCATTCACGAAGGTCATGATCGCCGCGACCACGAACGGGAGCAGCGCGTTGACAAGAAAGAACCGCTTGGAAGAACGGACCCGGAAGGACATGATCCAGGCATAGACGATCCCCGTGATAATGGCTGCGGCTGCCATCACGAAAAACTGGGATGCTGTTACGGTGGTGCTGTAGATAGATTCAAACATGGTCATTTAACTCCTATTGAAATTCAAAACTTTCTGTTTGTACGCTTCTCCATATTTGGAAATGCTGCTCTTGTAGATCTTTCCCTCGTCGAGGATCTCGGTAAGCCAAAGCGGGAAAACACCCTGCACTTTGATTTCCAGGATCGCGTAGCCTTCGGGGAGAAGGGAGGTTCCGTCCATCGATTCGGTCAGTGTCAGATCTTCCATCCGATACCGCGGGTTATAGTCGATCGTCATGCGGATATCGCCACCCGGTTCATAATACGCGACGCGGTCGTAGATGATCAGGCAGGTCGGTACCAACTCCCGATAGTAATCGCGGAAGAACGTGATCTCTTTGTTGATCTGTCCATCCGGAAGGGCTTCTTTTTCGCCGTCAAAGAATTGAATGACTTTGGGGATCGTAGACTGGACCCGGCGCTTGTAGACGATATCACTTGCCTTTCGCTTCAGTTCCAGATAGACCGGCGATGTTTCCGTCGCCAGACCGTAAGACCGCAGCCGGATCTTTTCCTTGTATTCGGGTTTATCCAGCGAACTTCGGATCAGGCGATAGTTCTTGGTGTCGTAATACAGCGAGGCGATGGAGGTAAGGCCGAATTGATCGACCTCCATACGGCCTTTGAGCTTTTCTTTCAGGAATTCCACTTTCTCGGGCGACAGTATATATTTGACTTCGTATCGTTTCATGACCGCGATGGGATCATTGACTGTTTGAACGGCTGCGCATGCTGACATGTCGGTTCACTCCTCTCTCTCGATTTCATTCGGCGGCTTCCCGCCTGTGGCTGTTTTTTCTTTGATTGAGCTCATTATAGGAAGCGAACTTGAAAGTTTTCTGAAAAAACATTTATTTTTGCAAACAATTATGTTAAGATGCAGTCCAAGAGTCATCTATCCGGCTTTTTGCCTGCATTTCATAGATTTACGGAGGATTGCCATGAACCAGATCATTCAGGACATCAGCGATTTCATTTTTGTCTCGCATCCCGCCAAGGACGCCGACATCATCATGGTTCCCGGCGGTTCCTGGCCCGAGCTTCCCGAAGCCGCGGCCCAGCTTTATCACGAAGGTTTCTCCCCGCTGATCCTCATCAGCGGCGGCATCAGCATCACCACCAGCAAGTTCCCCGGTCCCAAATCCAAGACCAAGATCTACACCGGTGACTACCAGACCGAATACGAATTCTACAAGGATGTTCTTCTGAAGAACGACGTTCCGGAAGACGCGATCATCGGCGAAGACCAGTCCTCCTTCACCCGCGAGAACGGAATCTACGCCAAGGAAGTCATCGATGAAAAGCAGATCTCGGTCCGTTCCGCCCTTCTTGTCTGCAAATCCTTCCACGCGCGCCGCTGCCTCATGAGCTACCAGGCCGCCTTCCCCTCTGTCGAATTCTCCGTCATCCCGGTCCCCGGCTACGACATCACCAAAGACAACTGGTACCTCTACGAAGAATCGATCGTCCGCGTCCTCGGCGAGCTCCGCCGCATCGGCGACCAGTTCACTGTGACGGATATCAATCAGTTTAGGATGTAATGCAGTAAGCCAAAAGATAAGCCCTACCGTCGATTGCCTTAAGCCAAAAGGTAAGCCCTACCGTCGTGCCTTAAGCCAAAAGAAAAGCCCTACCGTCGTGCCTTAAGCCAAAAGGTAAGCCCTACCGTCTCCTTCCTTGCTCAACATGCTTCGTCAGGAGACGGTAGGGCTTGTTTTTGGTTTGGGGACGGCAGGGCTTTCATTTTGGGTTGGGGGTGGCTGGGTTTTGGGTGTGGTTGGGGCTGGGTGTGGCTTCCGGATGAGCTCATTTGGGGGTTTGTTCGGTTTGAGCTCAATGTTATTGCCGGAACGAGGGTCGCAAGGAGCTCAGGTGGAAGATTTCTCATTTTGAGCTCTTTAAGATTGTCGGAACAAGGGAGAAGAAGAGCTCATTTGGAGATAAGTATTATATGAGCTCACTGCCACTGCCAAAACAGAGTCCCGAAAAGAGCTCGTATTATGCTTTGTTAAGTTTGAGCTCCTTTTCACAGCTGGAACCAGAACCCACAAAGAGCTCATTGGAAGGTATTCTCCATCTGAGCTCTTTTTAGAGGTCGGAACAAGCCACAACAGTGAGCTCATTTTGAGGTATTCTCAATTTGAGCTCTTTTTCATTGCCTAAACCAGGATCTCAAGGAGCTCATTCGAGGACCTCCCCGATTTGAGCTCCTCTCCATGGCCGCAAAGTGTTAATCCAGACACTGCCGGCTCTTCCCAACAATTAAAAAACCCGGTCAGGCTCCTGACGACGCATGTTATAGCGAGGAAGGAGCCTGCCGGGTTTTCTAGATTGTTTTGGCAATCTGCCAATCGTGTTTACACTGTCTCGCGCCGGAGCGTTTCGACGAGGTTGTCTTTCTTGAGCTTGTTTGTTGCGTACAGCATGGTGATAAACACGACGGCGAAGACGCTGACGATCGCGATCGCGAAGGATGCCCACGGGATCGTGAAGGCCAGATCCACTGCGTTGCCGAGACCACGGTACATGAGGATCACGATGATGATCGAGAGGATCAGGCCCCAGGAGAGGCTCTTCCATCCGTAGATGAGGCATTCGTAGTTGGTCATCTTGCGGATGCTCTTCTCGGTCATGCCGACGGAACGCAGCATCGCGTATTCGCGCTTGCGGATCATGACGTTCGTGGAGATCGTGTTAAACACATTCGTAATGGAGATCAGGGCGATCAGGATGATAAAGCCGTAGCTGAAAACATTCAGGACATTGACCAGCGCTCGGATCTGCTCCGCTTCCGCGGCGCGGTCGTAGACCCAGATGTCCATGCTTTTCTCTTCGAAAAGCTTCTGCATCTCTTCCTCGCCTTTTGCGTGATCCTCGGCCACCGCCAGGATATTGATCCCGTTGATCGCTTCCCCTTCGGTAAACATCATGCGGCCGATGTTGTAAGGGATAACGATCTGCAGCCCGGAGATCGCCTCCAAATAATAGGGGCGCTCCGTGATGACGGCGGTGGCGGTAATGTCGTGCGAGACCTCCAGAGCCTCCGCGGGAAGCTTCAGCATCTGCGATTCGTCAAGTTTTACGGTTTCGATAAATTCATCCCGCACGTCATCATAGACCATGCCATCGTAATATCCTTCCAGCACGTCGAGCGGGTACATGTAATACCACTCCACGCCATTGCGGACTTCCGTGTTATAGATTGCGTAGCCGTCCGGAACCACATGGATGACGGAGCTGATCGTGATGGGCAGCTTATCCTCATTCAGCAGCTGCAGCGTCCGCCACCGGCTATGGCCGCTTTCATCATAATCCATCATCGTGATATCGTTCAGCACGATGCCGCAGGGCTTCAGCGGATTGTAGAACTGCGCGACGTTCAGGTGGTTCGCGGCGGCGAGAGACCGGAACGTCTCGTCCTCCAGCAGGACCACGTTGACACTGGCCGCGTAACCGAATTTCTTCCAATCATCCGTCATGTCGGCCGAATCCATCCGCAGGGCGGTATGCGTGGATGCTGTGAAAGTGGCGCTCTCGATAGAACTGAGGGCACGCACCTCTCCGATGATCTCGTTGTAGTCGATCGGCGCCACATTGTCGCCCTCTTCGCCGTCTTCCTCGCCTTCCTCGCCGTCTCCCTTCGGATCGCCGGAAGTGCTCATGTAGATGTGAGCCGAAAGGTCGTAGCCCATGTCTTCATTCGAGATCAGTCCGGCGCTTGATTTCAGATACGAGGTAAACGCAGACGCGGAAATGAAAAGCGTCACGCTAACGATCAGGGAGATGACGGTCGTGAGGTAGCGCTTCCTATTGCGTTTGAAGTTCTTGGCGGCCATCATGCCTTCGAAGCCGAACAGCTTCGTTCTCAGCTTCGAGGTCTTCACATCTTTTTCCCGAACCTTCAGATCCCGGCTCTGGCGGATCGCATCCATCGGACTGATCATGACTGCGCGGAAAGCAGGGATCAAAGCCGCGATCATCGTGATCAGGAAACAGATTACCGCCGAGATCGCCAGCGCGCCCGCGTTCAGTACCAGCTTCAGCGCTTCCGTGCTATCCGCGGATGTACCGCGAATCATGGCGAACTGTCCATTCAGTGCGCGCAGGGTGATCCCGATGCCAACGCACCCGATGATCAGGCCGACCGGAATACCGACCGCGCACAGCAGCAGCGCCTCTTCCAGAACCGTACGGCGGATCTGCTTTTTTGTCGCGCCGATGGATTTCAGCATGCCGAACTGCCTGGTCCGCTCACTGACCGAGATCGCGAATGAATTGTAGATCATCGAGATCGTGCCCACCGCGATCAGCAAAACCAGCACCGACACAAAAACGCCGAGCAGCTTCATGATGCTGTCGTTCCTGCTGGCACCATAGTAGATCAGCAGATAGCTGTTGCCGACCAGCAGGCGCTTAAACCCGGCTTTCTCGGCAAACTGCCAGAACTGACGCGGATGGCGGAGCGTAAAGAACGCCCACTGATCCGCTTCCGAATCTCCCTTGACAGGAGACGCGCCCGGACCGGTAAACAGCAGCCCGCTGATCCAGCCGTCCGAGATATTGTAATTCCTGATCCGGTAGTATCCGACGATCGTGTAGGTCCGCTCTTCTGTTTTCGTCTCCGCTTCATCCGTCTCATAGGAATCAGAGTTCCTGTTGTATTGCGCGTAGGACCAGTCTTCGCCTCCGGCCTCGACATAATCGGCAGCGGACGAGAGGTTCAGCGTGATCGAGTCTCCGAGACCGTAGTTGAACTCCTCTTCTTTTGCGTAAGCGCTGCCCAAATAGCTGTATAGAAGGATCTCGCTGTCGTTTTCCGGCATCCTTCCTTCCGTCACTTCGATCTGGATCAGATCGCCCATGCTCTCGTTCCATCCAAGAACCAGATTGCGATCGATGTACCCATCCGGTTCGTAGACCATGCCAACGGCTTGAAGCGTCTCGACCTGAGTGACTTCCTTCATGGAGCGGAGCTCCTCCACTTCCTCGCCGGTCATGAACGCATAGTAGCCTTGATAGGTTCCGCTCGAGGCTCCCTCATTGCGGATCATGTAATCGAGGCCGCTGTACATGGCCTCAAAGATCGCGGTCAAAAGCGCCATCGAAAGCGCAATGCCGATGATCGTCACGAGTGTGCGCGTTCGGTTCTGTTTCAGTGACTCGAGCGTGAAGCGATGAAATATCGATGTCTTCATGCCTCGGCGCCCTCTCTCTTTTCGGTTTGCTCCTGACCATCTGCGGCTGCCGTCTCCTCCGCCTTCACCGCCGCCGTGGGGGTGGTCATGTCCCGGATGATCTCGTCGCGGACGATCCTGCCGTCCTCGATCTGAATGATGCGGTCGGCCTGCTCGGCGATCTGCTCATCATGCGTGACAACGATAAGGGTCTGCCCGAAGGCCTGGTTGGAATAGCGCAGCAGATTCATGATCTCCTGGCTGTTGGCCGAATCCAGGTTACCTGTCGGCTCGTCCGCCAGCACCACCGCCGGAGCGCTCATCAGCGCGCGGCCGATCGACACACGCTGCTGCTGACCGCCGGACAGCTGGTTCGGCAGATTTTTCTCGCGGCCCTCGAGTCCGAGGGTCTGCATCATCTCGCGGAGCTTCTTTTTGTCCACTTCACGCCCGTCCATCAGAACCGGCAGCGTCAGGTTCTCTTCTACATTCAGGACCGGGATCAGGTTGTAAAACTGGTAGACCAGTCCCACCTGACGGCGGCGGAAAACGGCGAGTTCGTCCTCGGTCTGATCGTACACATCCTGATCCCTAAGAAAGATCTTGCCCGAAGTCGGACGGTCCACCCCGCCCATCATATGCAGCAGCGTCGATTTGCCGGAACCGGACGGTCCGATGATCGCCAGGAACTGGCCTTCCGGCACGCTGAACGAGAGGTCGTTGACCGCTGTGACCCGGTTGACATCCTCTCCGTAGATCTTGCTGACATGTTCGATTCTCAGAATATCCATATTCCCTCCCGGAATTAACTCAATTGCTTTTTTTACTTGCGTTTGATATAGTGTAGGCGCAAACTAACATGCATTTTAACGCAACCGGATCATAATTTCAATTAAGGGGGTATTTCGTTCTTATGAAGATTATCCGTCTTGAAACCAATCATCTTACAGATCCGATCGGGTATTTCTTAAAGCCGCTGACGCTTTCCTATACGGTGGCGGAGGCAGTCGGGGCGAAAACGGTCTCCGCGCGCATTGAGATCGCCAAAGACGCGGATTTCGCTTCACTCGTGTACGATTCCGGACTGCGCGATGACATCGACAGCCGTGCTTTCGAGCCTTCCCTTGTGCTCGAGCCCGAGACACGCTATTTCTGGAGAGTGTCCGTGACCGATGATGCAGGCGACTTCGCGGTTTCCGATCCCGCTTTCTTCGAGACTGCTCCCGCCGCCCTCGGCGCGGAGTGGGTGAAGGCTCCTTTTGAAGATCCGGACTGCCACCCGCTCCTGATGCGGAAGTTCACCCTTCCCGCAAAGCCTGTCTTCGCGCGGCTTTCTGTCTCCGGTCTCGGTCTGTACGAGGCTTATCTGAACGGAAAAAAGGTCTCCGATGAATATCTGACACCTTTTTATAATGATTACAATCACTGGGTCCAGTTTCAGACCTTCGATGTGACAGATATGCTCGGCGAAGGCGAGAACGCGGTCGGATTCATGCTCGGCGAAGGCTGGTGGATGGGACGCTTCGGCTTCGTTAAAGACATGAAAAAGATATACGGATCCGAGATGAAGCTGATCATGCGTCTGCGTGTGTGCCTTGCGGATGGCTCTGAGCTGACACTCACCTCTGACGAGAACATGCTCTGCCATGCTTCGCCGGTCCTTGCATCGAGTATCTACGATGGCGAGGTCTACGACGCTCGGCTCGAGGTGCCCGGCTTTGCCACAGCTGCCTGCGCTCTCACGGACTGGGTTCCCGCGGTTCGGGCGGAAGCTCCCAAGGGTGAGCTGAT
>JAEEGL013765918.1_pt1 | contig 15356 bp, 14 predicted proteins | sample 9134231 | NCBI WGS metagenome assembly JAEEGL01 (sample SAMN16246548, study PRJNA631951) | gut metagenome | biome: gut microbiome; feature: rumen; material: fiber-attached | host: Bos | place: Iran: Karaj | collected 2018-10 | reverse complement strand
TCATAAAGTGATATTTCAACAGGAACAACATCTCCCATTTTATCTTTAGTTGCATCATTAAATTTTGTACAGAATTCTTGTAGATTAATACCTGCAGGTCCTAATACAGTACCAACTGGTGGTGCTGGTGTAGCTTTTCCAGCAGGAATTTGTAATTTAATTTTCTTTACGACTTCTTTTGCCACGAAAAACACCTCCTATAATATTTAACGCGTTAGTGGTTATATGGGCGTCCGCTTCGCCTTCCCTTCCACTAAAAAACTATACAATTACTCGAATTGCACTTAAGATACTACCACAAAGTATAATTAAATGCAAGATTTTTATCATATAAAAAGGCTATAACTATCAAGTTATAACCATTTTATTCATTTATTGTCCAAGGTGATGCTTCTGAGCCATCTCCTTCAGAAATCGTAGCATCATCCCCAAGAGAAACTACTGGCCGCGAGCCGTAAGCACCTCTGACGTCGTTGCCGCCGACAGCGCTCACGAAACGCACGCTAGCGCTGTCGCTGTAGAAATAGTAAGGGGAAAGGTCCCACCAGTAAGCCCCAGTTGCCATTAACGATGATGGATATATGTTATTTCTTTCTTCATCTTCTAATAAAGATACTGGATATGTTAGCTTGGCTTTATTATTACTTACAGCAAATTGATCTGTCTCATTTGGACAAGCTAGATTTGTTGTAACACTGTAATTTTTGAATTGTAATGAATATCCTGATGTTGTACTTCCTCCTTCTGGATTCCATCCTCCATAGTTTGTTATATTTCTGGCGTTACAATATACTGTATCTTCTAACATATTTGTTTTACTACTTAAATTTTGAGCGTACCAGGCATCTGTTATTCCTTTTATAGAAGAATTGTATCTATTTACATCGTTACTTGATAACATTTCTTCTAATATATCACTTACACTTTTTCCACCTGTTATATCAAAGTAATATGCATATGATGAAGAAGTATAATTTATATAACTTATTGTACTACATGTACCACTTGTATTCCAACAGGTATAATGCGTATTATTTATTGTATTATACCCACTACTCCAATCGGATATATCTTGTGTTGTTCCTGATAATGTATATGTATTTGTATTTGTATCATATGTAAATGTTGAACCATATTTATATGTATTTGTTCCTGGTGATTTATATTTATAATTATATACTTTATTAAACATGTATCCGACCATTGCAGGACTAGAAGAATTTGCATTATATGAACTTGTTCCAATCTGAGCATAATTTGTATCAGCTATTGTATAATATGATAGATAAGCATTTGTATTTGATACATAACTATTTATTTGATATATAGTTGTACATGTATCGCTTGTTGTTTTGCAAGTAAACTTGCCTATTAAGTTTTCATACGTTGAATCACTCCATGTTGCTGTTTCGGTATCAGTTAGAGTAAATTCACTAGTTGTTGTATCATAGGTAAATGATGAACCATATAAATAACTAGAATTAATTGATTGAGAAGTGAAACTTGATTGAACTATTCCTTTATGATTATCTCTTCCAGAGCCACACTCACCATTACTATCTGGTTCTCCATTATATATCATTTTTATTCCACCAGTTTCAGTAGTCCTTATCATTTGCCAACAAAATCCAGCAAACTTAATATTTCTTTTATCTGTACATTTATTGAAATAAACATTAGATGCTGTAACAGTTTGTCCTGGTTGGTCAGTTACTTGTCCTGTATATTTAGTAAAACATGATAAGTTTTCTGTTTTTAGTTTATTTATTAAAGTTTCTGTATCTAATAAATCTTTTTCTGATTGAACATATTGTAATGTATATGTTAATGTTAGATTTAAATCAATCGCTGGAAAATCATCTGGATCTATCTCATCTTTATAGAATACTCTAACTTTAATAGATTTCTTTGCACCTGCATTAAGTATATCTCCTATATTAACTGGATTACCATTGGTATAAGAAACACTATAATCTATTATAGATGATGCTTCTGTAGTTATACCTGATAAAGTAGATATAGATACTTTACCTGGTAATGTTCCATCATTTTTAACATCTACTGTAAATTCATAATATTCTTTAGGTCTATTTAAATCTATTGTATAAGTTATTGCATCTCCTGCAGCATTTATTGTAGCTGGTGAACTAGTACTAATACTACCTGTAGATACATTTAAGTTTTCAAAATGTATATTCCAACTATTTGTTGATACATTAGTATTACCTGATATAGATAGATTACTTGTTAAATAAGCATATCCTATACCTATTACTAATAATAATATTAAGAATATACTATATATAAATTTCTTTCTATTATGATAGTTGTACATACTAGGTCACTCCTATTATGTAAAGTATAGCATATATATAGCATATAAAAAAGTAGTATTTCTACTACTTAATTTATCTTGTTTACTTGGAATAGTTCTACTTCTACTGGAGTTTCTTGACCAAATAGATCTATTAATACGTTTAATCTATTATTTTCCATATCAATATTATCAACTACTCCATTCATTCCTTTGAATGGTCCATCTACTATAGTTACTTTTGTTCCTACAGACATTTCTGCTTCAATATTAACTCTACTCATACCCATAGTAGCTAGTATTCTATCTATTTCTTGAGGCATTAATGGCGTAGGTTTAGCTTTATGTCCAGATGATCCTATAAAACCTGTAACACCAGGAGTATTACGAACTATATACCAAGCTTCATCAGACATAATCATTTCTACTAAAACATAGCCAGGGAACATCTTTTTAACTTTTTCCTTTTTTACCCCATCTTTAACTTCTACTTCTGTAGTTTCAGGAATAATAACTCTAAAGATATTATCTTGCATACCAGTAGAAACTGCTCTTTGTTCTAGTTTTTCTTTAACTTTTTGTTCATGTCCACTATAAGTGTTAACTACATACCATTCTTTTTCCATTAATTAAACAACCCCTTTATAAAAGCCATTAATAATTCTAAACCTTCAAAGAATAAAGCAAGTACTATACAGAATACTAATACAGCAAATGTATATTTAACAATTTCATATGCCTTTGGCCATACTACTTTCTTTAATTCTCTACCTATAGTAGCTTTTTGTTCTTTATCAACTTTATTTTCCTTTTTATCTTCTTTTTCTTTCTTAGATGATTTTTCTTCTTCCTCTTCTTCTTCAGAATCTAAATCTTCATCATATTCATCTAATTCTTCTTCTACTTCTTCAAGATCTTCTACTTCTTCAAGTTCTTCTTCAATTTCTTCTTCTACTTCTTTTTCAATTTTTTTAGCTTTTTTAACCTTTTCTTCAGCTACACTAGCTTCCTTTACAGTTTTCTTCTTTGCCATAAAACCACCTCAAATTTTTTGTATTAAAAAAACACCTTTTCGTGTTCAACAATAATATAACATATAGAATTCCTAAAAACAAGAAAAAAGTGTATATAACTACACTTTTCTATCTTCTATTATCTTCTTTATTTTAGTTCTAACTCTTTGAATAGTATTATCTACCTGTTTTAAATTCTTATTTAATAGCAAAGCTATCTCATCATATTTTAAACCACTTATCATTAAAGCATATACTTCATATTCACTATCAGATAGTTCTTTTTTAATAGTTAAAACTAATTCTTTTAAATTTTCTTCTTTAAGAATATTCTCTAAAGGATCATGTTCTGATTTATCAGAAATAATATCTCTTAAAGGAACAGCATATTGATCATAAACATGCTCTAAACTTAAAGAATCACTTATTAATTTATTTTTCAATCTACCAGCTTTAATAATACTAGTTTGTAAACTTCTATCTACACATAAAGTAATAAAAGTACTTAATTGAGCATCTCTATCATCTCTATAATTTCTTAAAGCATGAGAAAAACCTAATAAACCATCTTGATATAAATCATTATAATCATACCCTATTTGATAAGCCATAGTTAAATACTTCTTAACTTCTACATCAATAATATATTTATATTTACTAAATAAAATATCTTTAGCATCTTCAGAAGATTCTCTAATCATAGAAATAAGTTCTGCATCATTATAATTATTATAATCCATTACTCCTCCTATTTATTAACAATACCATATATTAAAATAGCAGCAGCTACTGAAGCATTTAAACTATTAATTTGACCATATTGAGGAATAGCAACTATTTGATCACAATTATCTCTAACTAATCTTCCAATACCATTACCTTCATTACCTATTATTAAAACTACTTTATCTGCAAAATCTACATCTTTATAATTCATACCATCCATATCAGCTGCATATACAAAGAAACCATTACTTTGTAAATCTTTAATAGTATTAACTAAATTACTTACCATAGCTATATTAACATGTTCTAAAGCACCAGCACTTGTTTTCATAACAGTACCATTTACAGATACACTTCTATCTTTAGGAATAATAATATCTTTAATACCAGCACATTCACAAGTTCTAATAATAGCACCAAAATTATGAGGATCTTCTAAATGATCTAACATAACAATAACTTTAGAATTATACATATCTTTATAATTACAGTATTCAAACTCATTAACTTCTATAATAATACCTTGATGTCTACCATCTACCATACTATCCATTTTTTTACTATCCATAGAAGCATAACTTATTTTATTATCTCTTATAAAATTAATAATATCTTTATCATTAAAATTATTAGCAATATATACTTTCTTAATAGATTTAATATTATCTCTTAATTCATTAAAAACATTCTTACCATATATCTTCATATTAATCACCCAAAATAAACTTCATAATTTCTTTAATTCTATCATTTTTATTTTCAAAATATAATTTACCTATTAAAGCTTCTAAACCAGTTGCTAATCTATAAGTAACTATATCTGCATGCTTAGTTTTAGCACCTTTAGCATTTCTACCCCATTTGACTATCTCTATTTCTTCTTCTGTTAAAAAATTACTATTTTCTAATCTTTCTAAATGCATTCTTTGACTCTTAGCACTTACATAATCTAAACTTTTACTTTGTAATTCACCTATCTTAGTAATACCTTTTCTAATTAAATACTCTCTAACATATTGTTCATAAATAGTATCACCCATATAAGCCATAACTAAAGGATTATCATGCATATGCATCACCACACATAATTTATCACAAAAAAGAAAAAAAGAAAAATATTACTTCTTTTCCTTTAATTGTTTAATTAATAAATAAATCATCATACCTAAACCAATACTAAATAGTAAAAATGATACTACTTGAGCTATTCTAATATTAGTATTAAATACTTTTAAAGCATCAGTTCTTAAAAACTCAATAAAGAATCTACCCAAACCATACCACATCATATAAAAAGCTGTTAAAAAGCCATCTTTTCTCTCTTTATAAAACTTTCTTATTACTAATAAAATAATAAATCCTAATAAACACCATAAAGATTCATAATAGAAACAAGGATGTCTATAAGCCCATTCTCCATCATAAGAATCATATAAATACATATTCTTAATAATAAAATTAGGTATAAAATGTAAACTCCTTAAATAAGTATCAGTAACAGCTTTACCAAAAGCTTCTCCATTAAAGAAATTACCCCATCTACCAATAGCTTGAGCAATAATAATACCAGGTACAGCAATATCAGTCATAACTAGTTTTTTTACTTTATTCTTATTACAATAAATAATTAAAGTAATTAAACCTGCTAATATACCACCATGTATTGCTAAACCGCCTTCCCAAACTTTAAACATATCTATAAAATGATTATATTCTTTTAAACTAAATAAAACATAGTATAATCTAGCACCAATGATACCAAATATAACAACCCAGAATACTAAGTTAAAAACAAATTCTTTATCAATATTTTTTTTCTTAGCTTCTTTTTGTATTAAAAAATAAGCAATAATAATACCAGTTAATATACATACTGAATACCATCTAATACTAATCTTACCAATGCTAAATATAACTGGATCCATAGTTATCACTCCAAAACATATTATAACATAAAAGAACTACCTAGGTAGTTCCTTTAATAAATTAACTAATTTCATAAAATTATCAGGATATTTTAAAGCACCACTCTTATGATAATAAGTATCTGCATCATCATACCAAGCAAGTCTCCACATAGGACTCATTGGTTTATGATCTTTACTTTTATCAGGCCAATAATCATATTCATCTAAATCTTTATATTCCCATATTAGATTCTTAATTTCTTCATATTTATCATCACTTAATTGAACTTCATATAATTCACCATTAACATCAATAACTTTTTCTTCTAAGTTAATAATTATATAATTCATATCTTTATATTCTAATTCAATTCTTTTAACATCTTTTTTATCTAAATATTTCTTATCAATATCAAGTTCTGCCATAAATCCTCCTATAGTATTTTCTTTAAGAATTGACCAGTATAACTTTCTTTAACCTTAGCAACCTTTTCAGGAGTACCAGTAGCAATAACAGTACCTCCACCATTGCCACCTTCTGGTCCTAAATCAATAATATAATCTGCTACTTTAATAACATCTAAATTATGTTCAATAACTATAACAGTATCTCCATTATCGACAATTCTTTGTAAAATTAATAACAATTTCTTTATATCATCAGTATGCAAACCAGTTGTCGGTTCATCTAAAATAAATACGCTTTTACCAGTTGCTTTCTTTTGTAATTCTTTAGCTAGTTTTACACGGCCAGCTTCTCCACCTGACAACGTAGGAGCACTTTGGCCAAGTTGAATATATGACAAACCAACGTCCATCATAACTTGTAACTTATTTTTAACTTTAGGTATATTATCAAAGAACTCAATCGCTTCACTAACTCTCATATTTAACACATCAGCAATTGATTTATCTTTAAATTTAACCTGTAAAGTCTCTCTATTATATCTAGTTCCTTTACACACTTCACATGGTACATACACATCAGGTAAGAAGTTCATTTCTATTCTCTTAACTCCATCTCCCCAACAAGCTTCGCATCTACCACCTTTAACATTAAATGAGAATCTATCCTTACCATAACCTCTCATTTTAGATTCTTTCATTTCAGCAAAAACATTCCTAATATCATCAAAAACACCAACATAAGTAGCAGGATTACTTCTAGGAGTTCTACCAATAGGATCTTGTGTAATATGAACAACTTTATCAATATTATCCATACCTTTTACTTCTTTACAATCACCAATTACTACTTTAGATTTATATACTTTTCTAGTTAATGCATTAAATAATATATCATTTACTAAAGTACTTTTACCACTACCAGATACACCAGTAACACATATAAAATTATTTAAAGGGAATTTAACATTAATATTTTTTAAATTATGTTCTTTAGCACCTTTTACTTCTAAGAATAATCCATTACCTTTTCTTCTCTTCTTAGGTACATCTATTTTTAATTCACCACTTAAATACTTACCAGTTAAACTATTTTTATTTTTCATTACTTCTTCTGGAGTACCAGCAGCCATAATATAACCACCATCTGTACCAGCACCAGGACCAATATCTACTAAATAATCAGCAGCTAACATAGTATCAGTATCATGTTCAACAACTATTAAAGTATTACCTAAATCTCTCATTTCTTTTAAACTATTAATTAACTTTTCATTATCTCTTTGATGTAATCCAATACTAGGTTCATCTAATACATATAAAACACCAGTTAACTTACTACCAATTTGTGTAGCTAATCTAATTCTTTGTGCTTCACCACCAGATAAAGTACCAGCAGCTCTATCTAAAGTAATATAACCTAAACCAACATTTATTAAGAATTCTAATCTATTACTAATCTCTTTAACTAATAATTCACTAATCTTCTTTTGTTCTTCATTTAATTTTAAATTAGTAATAAAATCATATAAATCACTAATACTCATACAAGTAAATTCATAAATATTCTTATTATTAATTAAAACACTTAAAACATCTTGTTTTAATCTAGCACCATGACATAGAGAACAATCAGTTTCAATCATAAATTGTTCTATCCATTCTCTTATCCATTCAGCAGTTGTTTCAATATATCTTCTCTCTAATTGAGTAATAATGCCTTCATAAAAATCAGTCTTAGTTCTAATATTACCATTACGAGATACATATTTATAATCAAATATCTTATTACTACCATATAAAATAATATTTAATTTATCTTTAGGTATCTTTTCAACAGGCATATCTAAATCAATATCATAGTATTTAGCTACAGTTTCTATTTCAGTAAATAAAGTATTTTGATCTTGAGTTAAAGTCTTAATACCACCATTCTTAATAGATTTGCCTGGTTCTAATAACAACTCTTCAGATACTTTTTTCTTAATACCTAATCCATTACACTCACTACAAGCACCAAAAGGATTATTAAAAGAAAACATTCTAGTTTCTAATCTAGGCATTGAAAAATTACAATCAATACAAGCATAATTCTCACTCATAAGTAATTCTTCTCCACCAATAATATTAAATAAAACTAACCCATTAGCTAATTTAGAACTACTTTCAATAGATTCATATATTCTACTTCTATCTTCACTTCTAACTACTACTCTATCAATTATAACTTCTATAGTATCTTTCTTATTCTTTTCTAATACTATATCTTCACTTAAATCTTTAACTTCACCATTAACTCTAACTCTAGCATAACCTTGTTTTCTTAAATCTTCTATTATTTGAGAGTGAGAACCTTTCTCTCCTCTAACAACAGGAGCCATTATTTCTATCTTAGTACCTTCAGGAAAATCCATTATTTTATTAGTCATTTCTTCAATGCTTTGACTCTTTATTGGTTTATGATGATTAGGACAATAAGGAACACCTATTCTAGCAAATAATAATCTTAAATAATCATATATCTCAGTAACAGTACCAACTGTACTACGAGGATTATTATTAGTACTCTTTTGATCAATACTAATACTAGGACTTAAACCATCTATACTATCTACATCTGGTTTAGTAGTACCACCTAAAAATTGTCTAGCATAACTAGATAAACTTTCAACATATCTTCTTTGACCTTCAGCATAAATAGTATCAAAAGCTAAACTACTCTTACCACTACCAGATACACCAGTCATAACAATTAAAGAGTTCTTAGGTAATTCTAAATCTATATTCTTTAAATTATTTTCCCTTGCTCCCTTTATTACAATCTTGTCCATGTTTTCTCATCTCTTTTCTTAATTCTCTTCTTCTTTCTTCTTCACTCATATAATAAGTGCCTCTATTTTTATAATGATAGAAAAGAATTATACTTAAAATATCTATATCAACTCTATATTTATTAATAAATAATCTTATTTCATCTTCTGTACAAGTAAAAGTTCTTAAAAACTTCTTAACATCATTATATGGTTCTTTTAGCATTCTATCAATTATATCTCCTCTAGATAAAAAATGATTAATATGCATATCAGAAAAAGAATACATATCATAATAACCTTCAAAATCATCCGGATATTCTCTTAATTGGTAATCTCCCCAACAAGTTACTTCAGCTACACAAAAATCATTATCACTAGTATCAAAATATCTAAAAACATCACTTAAATGAACACACATATGAAATCCATTACCTTTATTTCCAAAAGTTATTTCACCATCTATATGATAATCTTTACCTGCTTCAAAAGGTACACCATATCTATTAGTTTTATCTCCATTAAAGCATTTATACCCCTTTATTACCATATAGACTACCTCCTTAATTCATAAAAATTACATTTCTTACATAACTCACATATCTTTTTATTATTAAGAAAACCTTTCTTCATTTCCATAAAAATAGCAGAGTTTATTATATCATTTAAATCACTTTTGTAAATATTTCCTAAATTAATAATCCCTTCACTATCTAAACAACAAGGAATAACAGTACCATCTACTAAAATACCTATATGATCTCTAGTTCCTCTACAAGAACCATTCTCATTATAATAATCATTATCTAAACTAGGCCAAATAAATTCTTTTTCTACTTCATAATAAACATTATTACCTAATTTAACATTCTCTTTATCACCAATATCACAATTATATTTCTCATTTAACTTGTTAATAATATCTAACTTATCAACACTATTAACCCATATTCTATATTTAATAATAGTATTATTCTTTATTAAGTTATCTACACTATTAAAAATATTATTAATATAATCATCTAAACTCTTTCCATATTTTAAATCAAAACTATGTAAAGAAATATTTAATTGCCTTATATTCTTATTATCTTTAATTCTATCTATTAAATAACCATTAGAAGTAATATTTATATAATATTTTTCACTACCAATATTAATTAAATCATTAATATGTGGATGTAATAAAGGTTCACCCATTACATGAAAATATAAATATTTAGTATATCCTTCTAATTTATTTAATAATATTTTATATTCATCTAAACTAATAAACTTTTTATTTCTTTTATTCTTAATACAAAAAAAACAATCTAAATTACAATTATTAGTTATTTCTACATATACTCTTTTAAACATAAATAGCACCAAAGATATTATAACACACATTTGTTCGATTTCAATACAAAATAAAAAAGACTTAACAAGTCTTATTTTATATTACCTAAACCATCTAATCCACTATTAATAGTTCTTAATAATTCAACTATTTCATCATAAGATTTCTCATTTATTAAATCAAAATACTCTATCTCATCACCAATAGCAGATTGATATGTATCTTCAGGACCATTAGTAATAGCAGGTACACTAAAGTAACCTTTATACTTACTAAAACTACTATTCCATCTATTAATTAAAGTATTAATTTCTAAACCAGTATAATTCTTTCTAACATCATGTACAGCTTGTGCTTTTAATTTGTTAATAGCTAATTTCTCTTCTAAATTATCAATATCTTTCATTAACTGAGGCATATCTCTTAAACCAAAAACACCAGCTAATTTTTCTTTATCATATTGATCAAAATCTTCTAAATCATAATTTTCTCCAGAATATAAATGTCTACTTACTAAACCTTCAACTTTAATTTCATCTACTTTCTCTTCAGTATCCATATTTTTATACTTGCCATCATCCATCAAAATATAGAAAGAAAGCTTATCTTCCATATAAGAAGTAACAAATATATCATATAACATTTTACCATTCTCAACATGAGACATAACAGATAAACCTTTTTTTACATTATATCCTGCAAATACATACTGAGATGGTAAACCTTTAAACATTAAACCTAATCCAGCCATTATTTATTTCCTCCCTTACTAGTTTGCATTTTATACATTATTCTTAACATTATACTATTTGGTGCTAATCTTCTTACAAATATACCTAATTTAACTAAAAAACTAGGTGCTATTATCAATTTCTTTTTAAACATCTTATCAATTGCATAATGAGCTACATAATCAGATGTTTGAGCTTTCATACTAAATTCTCCACCAGCAACTTTATTAAAATTAGTATCAACAGGACCAGGACATAAACAACTAATATGAACATTACTCTTATTTTGTCTTAATTCTTCATAAATACCCATTGTAAATTTAGTAACATAATTCTTAGTAGCATAATAAGTATTTAAATAAGGACCAGCAAAGAATCCTGCTATACTACTTACATTTAATATATAACCTTTATCTTTCTTAACCATATCTTTTAAAAATAACTTAGTTAAAATATGAACAGCAGTAATATTTAAATCTATCATCTTTAATTCTTTTTCAATACTAGTTTCCCAAGTATGACCAAATAAACCAAAACCAGCATCATTTACTAATATATCAATATCATCATCTTTATATTTATCATATAACTTAAAACAATTCTCTTTATTAGTTAAATCACAAGGATATATTTCATATTTAGTCTTAATACTCTTACCAGTTTCTTTTAATCTATTTTCATCTCTAGAAACTAATATTAAATCATAACCTAATTCACTTAAATATATAGCAATATCTCTTCCTATTCCAGAAGAAGCACCAGTTACTAATGCTTTCATATTATCACCTACCTAAATTATAACATATAAAAAAAGGATTATTATCTATAATCCTTTTTACTTAACAATTTCTAACAAAGCAGGTAATATTTGTTTCTTTCTAGAAACAATACCATCTAAATAGTAGCCTTCTTCTATATCATCTAATCTAAATGCTTCTTTAACTAAATCTTTAGAATCATCATTATAATAAATATAACAACCATTTTTAATAACATCTGTAACAAATAATATTGAATGTTTAAATCCACCTAAATTAGACATTCTATTTAATGCAGCAACAAATTCATCTATCTTATCATCAATTTCATCATAATCTAAAGTCATAACTTGTGCTATAGCTAAGTTACCATTATCAATCTTATAAGTCTTAAGATCAGAATGAATTATTTCATCAACAGACATACCAGCTATACTACTACCAGCTTTAAACATTTTAAAACCATATTCTTCTATATTAACCCCAGCTATATTAGCAAGTTCTTTAGCAACTTCTTTATCTAAATCAGTTACTGTAGGACTCTTAAATAATAAAGTATCAGATAATATTGCAGATAACATAATACCAGCCATATCTTTAGGTATCTCTACATGAGCTTCTTTATATAATTGAGTAATTATTGTACTAGTACAACCAACAGGCATTGATCTAAAACTAATAGGTCTAGTAGTACCTAAACTACCTAAATTATGATGATCTATTATTTCTAATATATCAGCTTCTTCTAAACCATCAACACTTTGCTCTTCACTATTATGATCTACTAATATTACTTTCGTCTTCTCATAATTATTAATATCTATTAAACGTAACATACCTATACAATAATTCTTACCATTAACAACAGGATAATTAGTATGACCTAATTTACTACTAATAGTAACAAAATCATCTCTATAATCACTATCAGTAAATAAAACAGGTTCTCTATGTACATCTACACAAGTAATATAATTACATAATTTAATCATATTAGAAGTTTTAAATGTACCCAAAGGTACAGTAATAACATTTACTCTATTCTTCTTAGCTTTCTCTAATAATTCATCACTTAAAGAAACATTATTAACTAATATTAATAACTTAATACAAGAATCAATAGCATATTCTTGAATAATAACTCTATCACTAACTAAAAGAATATCATTTGTATCTAATTTAACTCTATTTAAAAAAGTATCACTTTTATAAGCAGCAGCTAATATATGTCCTTCAATTTCTTCATCAAATTTTAAAACAGGAATAGCTCCTAAAGTTTCTACAATATTATCATAAGATGTTTTTAAACTAGTAACATCTCCTTCAATCAAATATTTAGAAATCTCTTTAACATTAACATAACCCTTTAATTTTCTATGTTTATCTACAACAGGGAATCCAGTTACACCTGCAAAAGACATCTTCTCATATGCATCAGCTATAGATAAATGTTCTTCTATCATAGCATCTTTAACATATTGCATATCTCTAATACGAACTTTAACATCATTTAAAAATTCTGGTTCTTTAACATTAAAATAATCCAATACAAATTTAGTTTCTCTATTAATAGCACCTAATACTCTAGGTTCTGTCTTATACCCTAATTTATTCTTTAAATAAGACAAACTAATACTAGCACAAACCGCATCTGTATCTGGTATTTTATGACCAAATATATATGTTGTCTTCATATTTCTATTCCCCTTCTAGTATATAAAGTATACCATATTAAAGACTTAAAAACTACTCACTTTTCATTTCAAATAAAATATCTCTTAATTCCATAGCTCTCTCAAAATCTAAGTTCTTAGCAGCTAATTTCATCTCTTTTTCAATATGTAACATTAATTCTTTCTTATCTTTAGGACTCATCTTTTCTTCTTTAACTTCTTTATTATCAATAGTATTACTTACTACATCATGTATTTCTTTAATAATAGTTTTAGGAACAATACCATTCTTAATATTATATTCATCTTGAATCTTTCTTCTTCTATTAGTTTCATTAATAGCTTCATTCATAGCATCACTAATAGTATCAGCATACATAATAACATGACCATTACTATTTCTAGCACATCTACCAATAGTTTGAATTAAACTTCTACCACTTCTTAAGAAACCTTGTTTATCAGCATCTAATATACATATTAAACTAACTTCAGGAATATCAATACCTTCTCTTAAAAGATTAATACCTACTACTACATCATATTTACCTATTCTTAAATCATGAATAGTTTTTAATCTTTCTAATGTTTTAACTTCACTATGTAAATAAGCTACATTAATACCAACATCTTTTAAATATGTAGTTAATTCTTCAGCCATTCTAATAGTTAAAGTAGTAATTAATACTCTTTCATTCTTTTCTTTTCTAATATTAATTTGTTCAATAATATCATCTATTTGACCTTCACTAGGTTTTACTTCAATAGTAGGATCTAATAAACCAGTAGGACGTATTATTTGTTCAACATATTTATTATTAGTATGTTCTAATTCATAATCTCCAGGAGTAGCACTAACATAAATAACTTGATTAATTTTAGATTCAAATTCTTCATACTTTAAAGGTCTATTATCTAAAGCACTAGGTAATCTAAACCCATAGTCTACTAATGTTTGTTTACGCATTCTATCTCCATTATACATACCTCTTACTTGAGGTAAAGTAACATGAGATTCATCTACTACTAATAAAAAATCTTCAGGAAAGAAATCTATTAAGCAACAAGGTGTTTCTCCTTCATTACGTAAACTTAAATGTCTAGAATAGTTTTCAATACCACTACAGAAACCAGTTTCTTTTAACATTTCTAAATCATAATTAGTTCTTTCTCTTAAACGTTGTTCTTCTAATAACTTACCATTATCATGTAATACTTTTAATCTATCTTCTAATTCTTTCTCTATTCTTTCTATAGCTACTTTAAGCTTCTCAGAAGAAGTAACAAAGTGCGAAGCAGGAAATATACTAATAGTCTTCTTATTCTGCTCTATAGCACCCGTAAGTGGGTCAAAAGTACATATTCTATCTATTTCATCACCAAAGAACTCTACTCTAATACCTTTAGACTTCTCATTAACAGGAATAATATCTAAAACATCCCCTCTAACTCTAAAAGTACCTCTATGAAAATCAATATCACTACGTTCATAAGTCATATCTACTAATTTATTAATAATATCATTTCTCTTAACAGTATCACCTACATTTAAAGTAAGCATCATCTTTTCATATTCTTCTTTTTCACCAATACCATATATACAAGAAACACTCGCTACAACAATAACATCTCTATTATTAATTAAAGCACTAGTAGCACCATGTCTTAATTCATCTATTT
>JAEEGL012368088.1_pt1 | contig 15356 bp, 7 predicted proteins | sample 9134231 | NCBI WGS metagenome assembly JAEEGL01 (sample SAMN16246548, study PRJNA631951) | gut metagenome | biome: gut microbiome; feature: rumen; material: fiber-attached | host: Bos | place: Iran: Karaj | collected 2018-10 | reverse complement strand
TGGAAGCAACTATTGGGACGACAACCAGCTGCGTGAGTCGCCTTATGCTGCCCGTTACAACGCCGACGGTACGGAGAATCAGTATCCTCGCAGTGGCAATCCCACCAATGGTGGTTACAACTATCACTTCAACCAGCAGTTCATCGACCTGGAGAAGGGTTATACCGTACTCAACACCATCTTCAACGCCAAGGTGACCTTGCCTTACGGATTCACTTACCAGTTCAATATCGCACCGCGCTTCCAGTGGTTCTACGACCGCTATTGGATGTCGGCCGATCTGCCTAACAGTGACCCCGCAACACGTGGCTCGAACCGCAACTCGTCGAAGAATTTCAACTGGAACCTGAACAACACGCTGACATGGGACCGCACCTTCAACAAGGAGCACCACTTCACCGTCACGCTCGTACAGGAAGCTGAGGAGAACAGATACTGGAGCGACAATATCTCGGCACGCAACATCACTCCTACTGATGTGCTCGGATTCCACTACATCGCTGGAGCAAACAAGGAGCAGAGCTCTTTCTCTGCAAATGATACACACTCAACAGCTGCCGCTTACCTCGGACGTCTGTTCTATGGCTATAAAGACAGATATATGTTCACGGGTACTGTGCGTCGTGACGGTTATTCAGCTTTCGGTGAGAACAATCCTTGGGCTAACTTCTGGTCGGTGGGCGCAAGCTGGGTCTTCTCTGAGGAGAAGTTCATGGAGGGAACTCCGTGGCTCGATTATGGCAAACTCCGCCTCTCTTATGGTACCAACGGTAACCGCTCGCTGAGCAACACTTATCTGGCTCTCTCCAACCTGGCCAACGGTGGTCTCTATGCTTACTATAAGTATGGCTCTACCAATCAGGAGGTGCTCAACGCACTCAGCGTGAGCCGTCTGGGTAACCCCAACTTGGAGTGGGAAAAGACTTCTTCATGGAACCTTGGTCTTGACTTCTCAGTGCTCTACAAGCGCATCGCTGGTAGCATCGATTTCTACCACAAGCGTACTCACGACATGATTATGGCGCAGCGTCTGCCTAACTTCACTGGTTTCAGCAGCATCACCACCAACTTGGGTGAGGTGACCAATACCGGTTTCGAAATCACCATCAGAACTGTCAACATCGACACTGAGAACTTCAAGTGGAACACTTCTCTGGGCTTCTCTTACAACAAGAACAAAATCAAGCACCTCTACTATGAATACGACGAGGATGGCAAGGAAATCGACGACACCAGCAACGGATGGTTTATCGGCAAGCCTATCGGAGAGATTTGGTACTGGAAGACCGACGGTATCTGGCAGTTGGATGAGGCTGAGGAAGCTGCAAAAGTGAACCAGAAACCTGGTGACCCGAAGGTGGTCAACTCTTATACAGAAGATGACAAGGAGGACGGCACTCCTGTCTACAACGACAAGGACCGTCAGTATCTGGGCACCACTCAGCCGCCTATCTACTGGAACATGCGCAACGACTTCGAGTTCTTCAAGAATTTCACTTTCTCCTTCTCAATGTACTCTTACATGGGTCACAAGAGCCTTTCTGGCAACTGGCTGAACGGCGACAACTCGGGCTCGATGTTCACCAACACTTGCAACACTTATAAGAAGGAATACTGGACACCGGAGAATCCGACCAACGACTACGCTCGTCTGAACGCAGTGGGTCCGTCGGGTGTTACCGGCATACAGAAACTCTACAACCGCAGCTTCGTCCGTCTGGACAACATCACCTTCGGCTACACCATTCCAAGGGAAATCACTAGCAAGTGGGGCATACAGCGCGTTCACGTAACTGCAGGTATCAACAATGTATTCACCATCGACAGTTGGGAGTATGGTGATCCTGAAACAGGTGGATTCTCCAACCGCCAATTCCAGTTCGGTCTTAATGTAACACTTTAACAACAGCATAATCGTATGAAAACCAACAAAACCAATATACTCCGCGGAGGACTCGTCTTATTCCTCGCGGGCACCATGGTAGGGTGTTCGGATGACTTCCTGGCTCAAGACCCGCTGTCTTTCTATGAACCGGCTACCACCTATACCACAGAGGCTGGCCTCCAGGCAGCTCTGGCTCAGTGCGACAAACAGTTGAAGACCTATCGCATTGACGGCAACTGGAACAATGTAGGTATCTTCAGCAATTACCTCATGTCGGATGTGGGTATGTATGCCAAGACCGATATGGGTGGAGGTTTCCAAGACAACTTCGATGCCAAACTCACGCCTACTTCTGGTATGGCAAGTGGTGGCGACGCCAACTACATGCAGCGCTTCTGGGACCAGGGCTACAGCATGGTGAAGTATGCCAACTCTATCCTCTCTTATGTCGATAAGGTGGAGGGACTCTCGGATGAGACTCGTGATGCTTACAAAGGTCGCGCCTATTTCCACCGTGCTTACGCTTACTATAACCTCGCTCTGCAGTTTGGCGACATTCCTCTGGTCACAAAACTTATCAGCGTGGCAAAGCGCAACTATACCTCATCAAGCAAAGAGGCTGTTTTCAAAATGCTTGTGCACGACCTCGAGTTTGCAGTGGCTCATGTGCCCTCACAGAGTAAAATGAGTTATGTGGGGCAGGTCAACCAGGAGGCTTGCATGCACCTCCTCGTGAAATGCTACCTCGCTGTGGGCGAATATGCCAAGGCTGAGGCCATGGCCACCGACCTTATCAACAACCATGGACTGAAGCTGATGACCGAGCCTTTCGGCACATGGCAGCCTTCAGGATGTGAGACTACATGGAAGGTGACACGCAACGTGGTTTGGGACCTTCATCGCACACCCAACATCGCCGACCCGTCGAACAAGGAGACCATCATGATGATTTCCAATTCCAACGACCAGGACTTCACCACTTATAATGTGATGCGTGCATGCTTCGCTCACTGGAGCAACAGCGTGATTCGCGATCCTCATGGCATGGCAACACCGGGTAACAACATAGCACGAAACAATTCCAACTACAACGAGAATCTCGACTGGGTCCGCGTGGCTGGACGTGGCATCGCTGTGAACCGCACGTCTTACTATTACAATAAGACCATTTGGATGTACAACGGCGAAACCGACTGGCAGGACCTCCGACACAACCGCGAGATTGGCAACTGGATGGAGATGGAAGACTTCAAGTACAACAATCCCAAGTCTGAATGCTACGGACAGAATTTCCAGCTCTATGCCACGGAAGACTTCACCGATGCAAACGGAAAGGTGCTTGTGAAGAAGGGCGATCTGCTCTGCTCCGATACTATCCGCAGCTGGTATCCCACACCGCTCTATCAGGTCTATATTCTTGATACTCCTAATGAGAACAATCTGGGTGCCAACCAGTTCCAGGGTGCTTCCGGAAAGGGCGCCAATGGCGATATGTATCTATTCCGCTTAGCTGAGACTTATCTGCTCCGTGCAGAGGCACGACTCTATCAGGGCAATGCAAAAGGTGCTGCTGATGATGTCAATGCTATTCGCAGCCGTGCAAATGCAAAAACGCTCTTTGAGACCGTGAATATTGGCGACATTATGTCGGAACGTGCCCGTGAGCTCTATCTTGAGGAGTTCCGGCAGGCTGAGATGGTGCGCGTGTCGTGGTGCCTCGCACGCAGTGGCGTGGCCGACGAGTGGGGCAACAAATATGACCTGGCTACATGGGATAAGCAGGAGGGTACTGACCTCAACGGTGGCAGTTATTGGTATCGCCGATGCACCACTTACAATGTGTTCAACCACAGCTATGGAAAGGGACAGCAAGGCAACCAGAGCTTCGAATACAAAATCAACAAGCATAACCTCTTCTGGCCGATTCCCAACTCTGCCATCACAGCCAACAACGAGGGAGTACTCCGCCAGAACTTTGGCTACGACGGATATGATGACAGTATCCCCATGTGGACCAATTGGGAGGAGGCCGTTGCCGATGAGGAAAAAGCCGACTAAGATAATCACTTTTTTATTTTAGGATTATAGTTTACGGTTATTATTATGGACGATAGGGGTGGTCTGTCGTGGTACAGGCTGCCCCTTTTTCATAAGATTTAACCATTAACGGGCAGATATCTCGATTTCTTGTTGTATCTTTGTAAAATAGTCTGTCTAACGATGTATGAAACCCTCCGACAGACTGCTATTGGAAAGATAATCATAATCTACAAACAAATTTTGCGCTCCTTTGCATTACCAATTAACCAAAATGAGAAAACTACTATTACTGACATTTGTCCTGCTGACAACACTTTCCATGCAAGCTCGAAAGTGGAAACCCGATGAGGTGAAAGACATGATACGTAAGGTGAACATGTATTGGCAGAATAACAACAAAGCCGAAGTGCGCTCCTTCTGGGACAATGCTGCTTACCATACGGGAAACATGGAGGTTTACAAACTGATGAAAGACGAGCAGATGCTCGACTACACCGTACGGTGGGCTGAACACAACAAGTGGATGGGCGCAACAGAGAGCGACCCTGCAAAATGGAAATACAAAACCTATGGCGAAGGTCCCGAGTTCGTGCTCTTCGGCGACTGGCAGATTTGTTTCCAGACTTATATCGACTTGTATAACCTGAAAGGGAAAGATGAGAGGAAAATCGCACGTGCCCGAGAGGTGATGGCCTACGAGGCAAACTCCTCAGCCAACGACTATTGGTGGTGGAGCGATGCGCTCTATATGGTGATGCCAGTGATGACCAAAATGTACCGTCTCACAGGAGATATGAAATATCTTGATAAGCTCTACGATAACCTGCTTTACAGCGATAACATCATGCTCGACAATGAGACGGGGCTTTACTACCGCGATGCTCGCTATGTCTATCCCAAACACAAGACCAACGCCGGAAAAAAAGACTTCTGGGCACGAGGCGACGGATGGGTGTTGGCTGGTCTTGCCAAGGTGTTGCAGGATATGCCACAATCTTATGACCATCATGCTTTCTTCGTGGAGAAATTCCAAAAACTGGCAAGAGGAGTGGCTAAATGCCAGCAAAAGGAAGGACACTGGACTCGCTCCATGATGGATGCTGAGCAGGCTCCTGGATATGAGACATCGGGCACGGCATTCTTCTGCTATGGCATGCTCTGGGGGGTCAACAACGGGTACTTGTCAAAGAAGGAGTTTGCGCCTGTCATCAAAAGGGCATGGAAGTATCTCACCACCATAGCTTTGCAGGATGACGGTAGGGTGGGGTATGTACAGCCTATCGGCGACCGGGCCATTCCTGGGCAGGTCATCAATGCCGACTCTCAGCAGAACTTCGGCGTGGGTGCATTCCTCTTGGCAGCATGTGAATATGTGAGATATATCAACAAATGAGAAAACCGACCTTTTCAAGTACAGAGACACTACGGTACAGAAGTTGGATGATTTCTGCCGTTATGTGTCTCTGTTTTTTTCAATCAGTGGCTAAGGACAATCTTTTGCCCCGTGCCGACAGTCCGTTTTGGCGCGACTCTATTCCCGTGACGATGCGCCAAAGTTATATCCAGTATGGTGAGCAATACCTCGGCAAGTCTTGGAAGGTGTTGCCCTACAGTGTGTTCTCGGAATTCAGAACCAACGGCAACCGCGTGAACTACGAGGGGCTGAACTTTGAGAAACGCAGACAGTTTGCCGCTATCGTCATGGCGGAAATCATGGAGGGAAAGGGACGGTTCATCAATGACATCATCAACGGGATGGGTAGTTTCTGCGAGGAGACTTGGTGGGGTATACCGGCCCACTATGGAAAGAAGATTCCGGTCACAGAAGACCAGACCGTAGACCTCTTCAATGCCGAAACAGCAAGTCTTGTTGCCTGGACCGCATTCATGCTTAAACCGCAGTTCGACAAACTTGTGCCCGAACTCTACGGACGAGTGGGCAGTGAGATAAAGAGGCGTATACTGGAGCCGGCGCTCAGCACCGACTATTGGTGGAAAAAGGCTGGTATGAATTGGAATCCGTGGATTTGCTCCAATTGGCTCACCTGTGTGTTGATCTTTGAGGACGACTCTGAGAAGAGGGAGGATGCCATAAGCCAGATTGTGAATGCCACCCAGGCTTTCATCGACTCTTATCCGGAGGATGGTGGTTGCGATGAGGGACCTGGCTACTGGGACCGTGCCGCCGCATCAATGTTTGAGATATTGCGTCTGCTGCCTGAAAAGCAGAAAGAGGCTGTCCTTGGTGTAAACCGGAACAAGATAGAGGCAATGGCCTCTTATGCATATAAAACCTATATCGGCCATGACTACTGTGTCAATTTTGCTGATGCTCATGAGAACAAGGCCATACAGCAGGTGAACATCGTATATCCTTTTGGGCGCTGGTTGGGCGATGCCACCATGTGTGGCTTCGGCGCATATCTCGCTAAGCAAAAGAATGTGCTGGATAATCCGGCCGCTCTCTACGACAAAAGTGGCAATTTCCCCACGTTGGGACGTGAATTGATGTTCCTGCGCGATATCAACAACCTTATAGCCGAGACGCCCCGCGAGCCTGTGTTGAATGATACTTGGTTCGACAACCTGCAAATCATGACAGCCCGTCGGGGCAATCTGTTCCTGGCCATGAAGGGCGGGACAAATGGGGAGAGCCACAACCACAACGATGTGGGCTCCTTCATCGTCTATGCCGACAACGAACCGCTTTTTATCGACCCTGGAGTGGGCGAATACACCTCAAAAACATTCAGCAACGAGCGCTACTCCATCTGGACGATGCAGTCGCAATATCACAACCTGCCACAAATCAACGGCGTTGACCAGAAAGACGGCAAGCAGTTTGCGGCAAAGGTGATCAACCATAAAAACGGAATGTTGACACTCGACATTGCTGGTGCCTATCCGGAGAAGGCTTCCGTGAAATCGTGGAAACGTACCGTCGCCGTGGCGAAATCTGGCATCAGCGTCACCGAGGTTTATGAACTTGACGTATGTCGTGAGCCGGCGAGGCTGATGTTGCTGACGGTGCAAAAGCCTGAGATACAAGGTGGGAAAATAATGCTTGGCCGCCATTCGCTTGTATTTGATACTAAACAGATTGAGGCTAAAGTGGAAGATATCAGCGGCCTTCTTGATCCGTTGCTTCAGACTATATGGGGCAGGGATATGTACCGCATTGTGCTGACTGCAAAAACAAAAGAAAAATTGAATCAACTTAAATATCATATAAGATGAAAAGACTAATTGTTGTGATAACGGCACTTGTGCTGTTGCTCCCCCTTTATGCGGCAAAGAAAGCGAAGCAGCAATCTTCCGACCGCGAATACTGGTGCTCTCTGGCTTATAAGATAGCACAACCAGTATTGGAAAACATGGCTAAGGGTGAACTGCAGAAAAACATGCAGACGGAGTTCAGCCCCTCGTTCGACAACCGTGACAGGAGGGTGGTCTATATGGAGACCTTCGGCCGACTGATGGCTGGCCTCGCTCCCTGGCTGACGTTGCCCGATGATGACACTCCAGAGGGGGCGAAGCGAAGACAACTGCGTGAATGGGCTCTCCAAGCCTACAAGAATGCCGTTGACCCTGCATCCCCCGACTATCTGCTCTGGCGCAAGGAAGGGCAGACTCTGGTGGATGCTGCCTATCTCGCAGAAAGTTTCATACGGGCTTACGATGCGCTGTGGACACCGCTTGATGAGACGACCAAACAACGTTACATTGATGAGTTCACCCGCCTGCGCCGTGTGGATCCGCCTTATACCAACTGGCTGCTCTTTTCGTCGACCATTGAGAGCTTTTTGGCCAAGGCTGGTGCTCCGCATGACAATTTCCGCATCAACATGGCCATCAGGAAAGTGGAGGAATGGTATGTGGGCGACGGATGGTTCTCAGATGGGGAGGGGACCTTCGCGTTCGACTACTACAGTTGCTATGTGTTCCATGCCATGTATCTTGAAACGCTTCAAAACATGATCGATGCCAAAGCGGGGGGATGGGGAATCGACTACAAGAAATTCCGTGAGCGCCAATTGAAACGCACACAGAAGATGTCGATTATCCTCGAGAGATTCATCTCGCCCGAAGGTACCTTTCCTGTGATAGGACGCTCCACTCCTTACCGCACAGCTGCCATGCAGCCTCTGGCGCTGATGGCTTGGTACCAGACTTTACCGGCAGACCTGAGTAACGGACAGGTGAGGGCGGCGCTGACCAAGATGCTGCACCGCATGTTCGATGTACAGAACAACTTCAATGAGGGTGGCTATCTCACCATCGGTTTCTGCGGCAGCCAGCCGGAGACAGCCGACTGGTACACCAACAATGGCTCGCTCTACATGTGTTCCCTGACATTGATGCCGCTGGGACTGCCTGCCGACCATCCCTTCTGGAAAGATGCTCCGCAACCTTGGACACAGGTCAAGGCATGGGGCGGACAACCTTTCCCAAAAGACCACCGATGGGGTGACTCTTTTTAGATAATTCATTTATACACATAACTGAAATCATGAAACACAACAGATTATTATGGGCTTTCCTGTTGAGCTTGCTCATGATGGCCCTTCCCGCAGGTGCCGCCCCGAAGAAGGGCTCTTTCACCGTGGGCGACAAGACTTTCCTGCTAAATGGTGAACCTTTTGTGGTGAAAGCGGCTGAGATTCACTATCCGCGCATTCCGAGGCCTTATTGGGAGCACCGAATCAAGATGTGCAAGGCTCTGGGAATGAACGCTGTTTGCATCTACATCTTCTGGAATATCCATGAGCAGAGTGAGGGAAACTTCAATTTCAGCGGCAACAACGATGTGGCTGAATTCTGCCGTCTGGCCCAGAAAAACGGCATGTATGTGATAGTGCGCCCGGGACCATACGTGTGTGCGGAATGGGAAATGGGTGGACTGCCTTGGTGGCTGCTGAAAAAGAAAGACATCCGTTTGCGTGAACAGGATCCTTACTTTATGGAACGGGTGAAGATTTTCGAGCAGAAAGTGGGTGAGCAACTGGCTCCACTGACCATACAAAACGGCGGTCCCATCATCATGGTGCAGGTGGAGAACGAGTATGGCAGTTATGGTGAGGATAAACCTTATGTGAGCGAGATCCGCGACTGCCTGCGCGGCATCTATGGAAAGGAATTGGCTCTTTTCCAGTGCGATTGGAGTTCCAACTTCGAGAAGAACGGGCTCGATGACCTGGTCTGGACCATGAACTTCGGTACGGGGGCGAATATCGACAAGCAGTTTGACCGTCTGAAGCAGTTGAGGCCAAATGCTCCGCTCATGTGTTCGGAATTCTGGAGCGGATGGTTCGATAAATGGGGAGCACGCCATGAGACACGGCCTGCAAAGGCAATGGTCGAGGGTATGGACGAGATGCTTTCCAAAGGTATCTCCTTTTCGCTCTATATGACGCATGGCGGCACTTCATTCGGGCATTGGGCTGGAGCCAACAGTCCCGGTTTCGCACCGGATGTGACTTCCTACGACTACGATGCCCCTATCAATGAGTATGGACAGGCCACTGAAAAATATTACGAACTGCGGGAGATGATGCAGAAATACAGCGACAGAAAACTGCCTGCCGTACCAAAGCCTGCCGCACCTATCATCACCGTGCCGAAATTTGAGCTGACGGAGTTTACACCCTTCATGGCCGCCATGACCAAGCCCGTCAATGGCGCACCCAAGACCTTCGAGGAGATGGATATGGGCTGGGGCACGATGATGTACTCTACCCGCCTGCCCGAAATTACTTCGAAGAGCGTGCTCAGCGGCGAGTTCCATGACTTTGCTCAGGTGTTTATTGATAAAAAGTATATCGGCAAGATTGACCGCGTGAAGAACGAGAAGTCGCTTACTATACCTGCCGTGAAGAAAGGCGCTGAACTGATTATCATCGTTGAAGGCATGGGGCGCATCAACTTCGGTCGTGCCATCAAGGACTTTAAGGGCATCGTCGGCAATGTCACACTGACCACTGAGACCGACGATGTAGAGATGGTGCTGACGCCGAAGCAATGGATGAATGTGGCCATACCCGATGATTACGAGACGGCTGTCAAGGCACTGGATATGGTGAAGGGCGTCAACGACCAGGTAGCTGCAGGCGAGGTGAAGGGAAGTGTTCCTGCACTCGCCTTTACACAGGGCTATGAGGGGTCGAAGAAGCTCGGCGACATCATGAAGCCCGGCTACCACCGCGGTTATTTCAACTTGAAGAAGGTGGGCGACACGTTCCTGAACTTTGAGACTTGGGGCAAGGGACAAGTATGGATCAACGGACATGCTATGGGACGTATTTGGTCGATTGGCCCGCAGCAGACGCTCTATATACCGGGTTGCTGGCTGAAGAAAGGACAAAACGAGGTGGTCGTGCTCGATATCGTCGGACCGAAGGAACCTGTTGTATGGGGACAAGACAAACCGGAACTGAATAAGTTGCAACTGGAAAAGACCAACAAACACAATGACATTGGCGATAAGCCCGACTTGAACAGTGCTACACCAGCAGCAAAGGGACAGTTCCACAGCGGCAACGGATGGCAGACCATCCGCTTCGCCTCTCCACAGAAAGGGCGCTATGTGGCCATTCAGTGTCTCTCCACACACGACGGGAAACCGCAGACTGCAATAGCAGAGATCTATCTGCAGGACAACAGCGGAAAGCGCATCAGCCGTGAGTCTTGGACCACAAAGTATGCCGACAGTGAGAATGACGACGGTAACCATACTGGCGACAAGGTGTTCGACTTGCAGGAGTCCACCTATTGGCAGACAGAGCGGGCTGCCGTCTTGCCTCACTTGCTGGTCATTGATATGGGCGGAGTGCAGACCGTTTCAGCACTCGAATATCTGCCGCGTGCCGAGCAGGGCGCCCCGGGCAGCATAAACAATTATGCCGTGTTCGTCTATTGACATCAATCTAATCTGTTTATATAGAATTTTCCCGCAATCTCCGTTAGGAAATTGCGGGAAAATATCTTTAAGGGGTAGGCCTATTCATTTTATTGGCATAAGACCAATTTGATGATATCAATATATCACATATTTCTTGCCGTCTTTTATGTATATTCCTTTCACAGGTTTGTCTGTCTTGATACCTGTTGTGGTATAGTAGGAATTGTTGCCCTGTCCGTCGGTTATGCTTTCAATACCGTCTACATTGTCATCATCAAATGTCATTCCATAGTTATTGGTGCCGGTTGACAACAAGTAGGTGGGTATTGGGAGATAGGCTTTGTTGGCGGCAAAATGACCGTCATACTGCAATCTGGCAAAACTCGGTGAATTGTTCACCGATGTCAAGACAAAATTGGTGTTGGTGCCGTCGGTTTGGGTAAGCCATATTTCTTCTGTCGTACCGATAAGCATGTTGATTAAATAAAGTGACGACTCTTTTGTGGGGATTTGATATTCTCCAGGTTTGCCGCTTACAAGAAGACCGGTCTGAGAGGGTACTTCATCTACGCGGGCCATTTTGACAGTGCTCGTTTCCTTGTCGAAGCCGTATAAGACATAGGCCTTGATTCCCTCCACATTGGCAAAGTCGAGACCGAAATTGGAACAGTAGGTGCCGAAACCGGCATTCGATATCTTCACTGTCACAAACTCGGGTATGATGTCGTTAGTGCTCAGATAGATGACTTCAGGCTTTGTGATGGTGTTGTTCACCACTATGTAAGCACTGTTAGGTGCTACAGTTCCTTGAGTATTATCCCCGGCAGTATAAAAACCGGGTTTGGATTCATGCATCTGAAGCAGATACTCATTCGAGGCGGTGGTATGGGCTGAATAGGTGCCGTGCAACAGACCGTTGACAAGATAATCGGGTGAGGTGGCATCGCCCTCTTCTTTCTCACCCATCAGTTGATAGCGGCCGGGATTGCCTTTGATCACATAGGGCTTGTTGGCAATGGGCTCGGTCACAGGTTCTAATTTGGCTGTGTTGGTCTCGGTTATAAAACCTGTCACATTGTACACTTCAAGTCCGCTTGGTATGTCAAATTGGAATGGCAAACACACTGTGGCCCATCTGGAGGCAGGTATCTCAAGTAGGTATGAGGCCATTTCAGCACTGGGGGTATACTTCATCCATTGGTCGAGATAGCTCATATGGATGGGCACCCAGGTATGTATCCTGTTGATATCGTCAGGACAACCTATTTGGGAGAACGGAGGAACGCCCTGGGTGGTGCCTGTGGCTTCCCATAACCTATACTGCATGATACAGATGTCGCCTGCATTATAGGTGGTGTTTTTATCGTATTCGTCTGCTTTTCTATAAGCAGTATAGTCCCATTCATGTTCTTTCCAGTTAGCATTGGTAATGGTCTCTTTTGTGAATGGACTGTCTGGCCATTTCTCCCACTCTTTACTCCAATTGTCTTCTCCTATATTGTAATACCAATTGTCAAAGAGAGATACAACACCGTCGGAAGTAAGCAAACCCTGATCGCGTATTTCTGCGTAGTAGGCATAAATATCGTCTAAAAAATATTGATGCACCAAAGCCAGTGGATTCTTTTGTGTTTTCCATCCTCTCACTGATAATGGGGCTGTCGCATAGTTCTCAGGTGGGAATACAATGAAATAGTTGGTGTGATAACCGAAAGTGGCATCCAAATCATAAGGGGCGACAAACCATTTGTAGCCGTCGTAGGTGAACCATTGCCAGTTGCGCTTAAGACCGTCAAGATTACATGTGAGCAGATTGTGGATAATATAGTCGATAATGCTGGGCACATCAAAACGATTGGAAATCTCTGCTCTGATTTCATCTTTACTGGCACCTGATGAAATAAGGTCTTGTATCTCAAACCAATGGTTGCGAAGCTGTTCTATTCTGTGCTTCACAGCCGCGGTGTTTTGCTTTATCTCCTTCACACTCTCATCATCGCTTTCCAAATCGTAATAAGCCGATGTCTCGTCTATGAGTTCTTTTGGATGGTCACCGTCATACTTGTTTCCATCCATATCGTAAAGTGACTTGGGCGACCTCACTTCAAAGGATGTCCAGTTAATGGTGGGAGTAGAGAAAAGATTGACATCGCTCAGATTACCGTCAAGATGTATCTGAAAGGGATTGTCTTTGTCGATGTTGTAGTTCTTACGGTGTTTCTTCAGCTGCCATGCGTATACACCGTAGAAGTCGCCGTTCACATATACGATAGCTGGAAATCCATCGGGAGTGCAACGCGCTTCCGCATCTGGCTTATTGAGGTTTGCCCTGTTCCAGGGCCTTTCTCCACGGCCCGAAATAATCATATCGTAAACTTTATAGCCTATGGTACCGGTTCCGCGGAATTTATCCAAATAGTAGGCTTTGATATGGAATGCATCCTGTTTCACCCAGTTGCCGAACTTGATATCTGGTGTCTTGTCGCCTATCCACTCATCCTCACAGAAGTCGAGTGCGTAGTTCGTCTTGGGCCATTTGGTGGAACTCTTACCCTGAAGGTTTATGATGATACGTTTCTTGAAATAATTGCCAGCTCCATCGTAGAATTCAATCCATGCTTTATAATTGGACGTTTTCTTTGGAGGAAGAGCATTGATGCCACTGATATTGACATAAGCACAGGTGGGGATGTCAATGTTGATTTTTTTCTGGTTGCTCCAGTCAACAAGATCATCACTGTTAAATCCCAACTTTGAGATTTCTTGGTCGAATTCGCTTATAACTTCATCCTCTGCTTTGACCAAGCCAAATGACAAGAATAATAATGCAAAAATAACCAATGCTCTAAGTTTGTTTGGTCGGAACGATAAAACTTTTTCTGCAGTGTTTATCCTCCATTTTGTTTTAAATATATTCGCTTTCATATGATAATAAATAAAATGATTGCAATAGGAACTTCATTGATAGGTGTAAAACAAAAGAAACAATTCAGTAATAGAATTGACCTTTTGTTTGTTTTTTTTCGGTGCAAAAATACATAAATGTGGCAATATTTCCAAAATAGTATAAAAAAAAAGTATCAGAATATCATTCTATTCAATACATAGAATGATCTTCTCTGTGTCTCTGCACCTCAGTGATACCCGAAAATCTGTATTAAAAAGCAGGCACATTCTTATCGACCAATGAGAATGTGCCTGCTTCAAGATAAATACAAATAATCGTATTATTTGTCTTCAAGTTTCTTTCCTGAAACAAGTATGTCAACAAGTCCTTTGTCCTTGTAATCGTGCTTCTGTTGGTCCCAGAAACCGAAGTCGGCGTCATAGCACCAAGTTGTCCATGCTATATCGAACTCGTCAAACACTGACAGCATGTCCTTTGTCCACTTGTAGGCCAACTCGCGGTCCACTGGCTCATAAACGCCCCATTCGCCGCAGAATAATTGCAAATCATATTTCTTGGCAGCGGCAATGGCGTCCTTGAAGTCCTCACGTATTTTGTCGATGTTCCATTCCTGTTGGGTATATTGTTCCAACATGGGCTTCAGGGAGTCGGGGGCTGCCTCGTAGTCTTCTTTCGACACTAAGACACCGGGATAATTCACCTTGCCGGTATACTTGCCGAGAGGAGTCCACCAGGCTCCGTAATGGGTCAGAATCATCGGGTTGTAATAGTGGAACGAGAGCACGATGTTCTTGTCGCCTTCGGGCACCTTGAGATATTTCATGGTCTCATAGCCTTGCCAACGGTTGGAACCGATTACAAGGGTGCGCTGTGGCTCACGCTCACGCAATGCCTTGTGCACTTTTGCTATCAACTGGTTCCATTGCTCGTGGTCATCGGCCACTGGTTCGTTCATAAACTCATAGGCAACGGAGTCATTGCTGTAGCCTTTTAGAACGTCGGAGAGTTGATACCACATGTCAATGAGTCCTTGCTGTGCTTCATCAGAGGTGAAGAGGGTGTTGGCGTCTGCTCCTCCCTCGTTCACTGCGTTGAAGTAATGCGAACGGATAATGTGCAGGTCTACGATGGCACGAAGATGATGCTTAACCGAAAGGTCAAGGGCATTGGTCAGAAGTTCCCATGCTTCAGGCAGTTTGTTGCCCTCTTCATCCCAGAACTGTACCTCATCAATGGGTATGCGGACGAAGTCGAATCCCAACTGCTCCAGACGTTCGAAGTCGTCTTCCTGAATGTGTTTCAGACGGGCCTCACCACGCTCTTCCGACTGCGACAGCCAGTGGCTCAGGTTGGTGCCTCGTTTGATACGGAAATCATTCACTTTTCCCGCTGTGGTCTCGTCACTGCAGGAATTTAGCAAAAAAGCGGCACAAAGCAGTGCCACAATACTTAAATAAAACTTTTTCATATCAATTCCTCATTAAGGTTTCAACTTTGTTAAATGATAATATCCCTATTGGTTTTCACGGTTCTTGCCGAATTGATTTTCGGTTACAAATTTAATAAAAATCAGTAAAACTTTTTCTGTTTTGCTTAACATTTTTACATCAGGCAATTATTTGCTG
>JAEEGL016477302.1_pt1 | contig 15357 bp, 10 predicted proteins | sample 9134231 | NCBI WGS metagenome assembly JAEEGL01 (sample SAMN16246548, study PRJNA631951) | gut metagenome | biome: gut microbiome; feature: rumen; material: fiber-attached | host: Bos | place: Iran: Karaj | collected 2018-10 | reverse complement strand
GTTGAAGATCGGTATCAACGATGTCTTTGGTGAGTCGGGGCCGGCGCTTGAGCTGGTGGCTAAGTATGGGCTTGACGCCGAGAGCATCTACAACAGAGTTAAAGAGTTTAAGTAAAAATAAAAGAAAACAAAAGGGCAGTTTCGCAGAAGATTTGCTCGGGACTCCGCTTGCGCCATTTCCGAACGCAGCACTGCACGCGAGCAAAGTACGCTCGCTGCGCAGTGGCGTTCGCAAAGGTCCCTCGCAGAATCTTTCTGGGAAACTGCCCTGTTAGTTTGGTGAAATTTCATGAAACAAGTCTTTTGTGTTAAACCATTTAATGGGGCGGTTGATATCGATGTGAGCGTGCCCGGTTCGAAGAGTATGACGAACCGGGCGCTTTTGCTTGCTGCGCTCGCGGAGGGTGAGAGCGTGCTTCGAGGCGTGGGGATGAGCGATGATTCCCGCGTTTTCATGGAGGCGCTGACGGCGCTTGGATTTGACCTGGCAGAGAAGTACGGGGCGGACGGATCGATCTCGATTCGTGTCACCGGTTATGGCGGAGAACTGCCGCAGAAGAAGGCGAAGGTTTATGTCGGCAGTGCCGGTACGGCGGCTCGTTTCCTGACAGCGATGATGGGCCTGTCTGACGGGTGCTACGAGGTAACGAGTTCAGAGCAGATGAAGCAACGTCCGATGCGGGAACTTATCGAGGCGCTTGAGTTGCTAGGTGCTCAGTTTTCTTTTCATGAGGAAGATTACGCTTTTCCGTTTACGGTCAGGGGGCGGCGGTATGAGGAAGCATCCGATACCACAGAAAAGAACAATTCGGTAAGCCCCGCGGAAGCAGACAGCCCGGCAGATAAGAGCGGAGAATCACCTTCGCTTGAGATTCCACTCAACATCGATCGAAGCTCGCAGTTCCTGTCGGCGCTGTTACTATGTGCGCCCATGACACCGGAAGGGTATTCAATCCGGCTTACGGGTACGAGAGAGGCTCGTTCTTATGTTGCTATTACAGAGCATATGATGGCGGAGTTTATGGATCCTGACGGTGATTCGGACAGACACAAACTTTCTGCCGGTGGGATGGACGTGCACACGCTGTCTGTTGGTGGGGGAAATGCTGCCGGTCCGGAGGGGATCAATCTGTCCTCGGACTCGTCGAAGGACTGCTACCGGGTTCTTCCGAATATCCGATATCGGGCCCTTGATTACACGGTGGAACCCGATGTGTCAGCAGCGTGCTATTTTTACGCCATGGCGGCGGCGAATGGCGGCACGGCACATGTATTCGGTGTCACTCGCAATAACAGCCAGGGGGATATGCGTTTTCTTGATGTGCTGGAGAAGATGGGTTGTGAGATAACGGAGGATGTGCAGGGAGAGATCTGTGTAACCAGGGAGCCGCAGATATCTCTTCACGGTATCGGGGTCGATATGAGTGATTTCTCCGATCAGACAATGACGCTTGCGGCTATCGCACCCTTCGCGGACGCACCGGTAACGATCACCGGAGTGGCGCACATCCGCGGACAGGAATCCAACCGGATCGAGGCCATCGTGACGGAACTGAACCGGCTTGGTATCCGCTGCGAGGAGCATGAGGACGGCATGACGATCTATCCGACCGATGAGACGGAGACAGATACCCTTGTCCGGACATACAACGATCATCGTATGGCGATGGCTTTTGCCGTTACGGGTACGAAGCTGCGGGGGGTAAGTATCGACAATCCGGGTTGCTGTCGCAAGACCTTTGACAATTATTTTGAGATATTGCAGCGGCTCGGATGATAAAAGGATGGCCGACGGAACGTTATGAGAACGGTTTGAACGATAGAATGACAACCGACTGTGCATTTTAAAAAATGCCCGGTCGGTTATTTTTTTCTTGCCCGCATAGGGGAATTATGTTAAAATAGATTTATGTATCGATGTCGAATTAGTATTTCCGATGAGGGGGAGGTACGTATATGAAATCAAAGGTGTTCTACACGGAGGAAATGGACGATCTGGAGGCAGCTGTCGAAGAGATCTTTGATGGGTTTTCGGATTTTGAATTCAAGAGCAATTCACTCGCGATCATTTTTATGGAAGAGGATGTCGAGTATGAAGAACTCTATGAGGGACTCCGCGAAAAATGGGATTTCCCGATTATCGGCTGTACGGCAACGGCGTTGCTGATGAGCGGACAGGGGTATCACAGTGACGGAATCAACGTCATGGTTATGACGGCGGACGATTGTCGGTTTGTGGCCGGTGTGACGGATGAACTGACAAGGGATAATTATAAAGAATGCATCGACAGATTGTACGGTGAACTGACGAATGAACTTGGTGCGGAAGAGAAACTCATCATCAGTTACGGTGTGTGCGTGACGGCGAAGAATCATGTGGCAGCGGATGACCTTCTGGCGGCAACGGATGAGATCAGTCATCACAAGCCGATCGTCGGCGGACTTGCGGCCGACCGATTTAACTTTGAGGATACAAGAGTATTTTGTAATGATAAATTGATCAAAAATGGTCAGGTGATGGCATTGATCGCCGGGAATATCGAACCGAGATTTTTCCATGTAACCTCGATTGAAAAGCGTGTCAGTGAGCAGTCGTATGTGATCACCAAGTCGGATCACAACGAGGTGTTCTGTATCGACGACATGCCTATCGCGGATGTGCTTGCCAAAGAGGGATTTGAGGTTGGTAAGGAGGATGTTCTTCGTGAATATCTGCTGACGCCGTTTATCGTGACGATCCCGCAGCCGGATGGCGGCGAGGTACGTGTGGCGAGAAACCTGTCACTGATCAATCATGAGAATAAGAGTGGTGTGTTCCTTGGTGCCATGCCGGAGGGATCGAAGCTTCAGATCGGTATGATCAACCGTGATCAGGTTAAGGAAACCGTGACACAGGCGACGAACGAGATGCTTGAGTGTATCAAGAATTCGGACAAGGAGTATTCGACGATTATCTGTACCAGTTGCGCGGCGCGTTTTCTGGCACTTTCTTCACGAATCGAGAGTGAGGTTTCCGGTTGGATCGCTACACTGCCGGAGAATCTGAACATGATTGGTATGTACTCCAACGGAGAATTTTGTCCGGTGACGGACGAGACTTCGGGAGTTGATTATAATACCTTCCACAACTTTACTTTGGTTATGCTGTTGATCTAAAGAATTGTGTTGCCGGTAAAGAAACAGATGGAATTATTGATAGGGGACGAGCATAGCTTATGGATGAAGAACAGAATCTGACGCCGGAAGAAGAACTGGCGAAGCTAAAACTCGATATCAAGAAGCTCAAGCGTGAATTGAAACACGCGACGAAGGACAATGAGCTCCTGCGAATGGCCAACGAACAGGCTGCTCACACGCAGGAGTTTATTCAGCGTGATAATTTGCGTCAGATTTTTTACAACAATCAGCTTCTGAAGACATCCCCGTATGTTCTGATCCTGACCGATGAAAACCTTCATATGGTGATGGTTTCAGAGATGTTCTATTACTATTGCGATATTGATCCTACCGCGGTTAAGAGCGGCCTCCCGCTGAAGGACGCGTTTGAAAACGTAATCGACGATGACTCTCTTGAGGAGTTTATGGAAAAATGTAACGACGCGGTAAACGGTGTTGACACGCCTTCTTACCTAATGCGCACCGAGATCAACGGTACACGAATGGATATGCAGGTGACGATCAGTCCGATGACATCGGACAGCGGAAGGTTTTCCGGACTCAATATCGTCTTTGTTGATATGACGGAAATGATCGATGCCAAGGAGCACGCGGATGAGGCTAACCAGGCCAAGAGTTCATTTTTGGCGAACATGTCTCATGAGATCCGAACACCGATCAACGCAGTGCTCGGTATGGACGAGATGATCCTGCGTGGCTCGAAGGAACCGGAGACACTTACGTATGCGCAGGATATCCAGACTGCCGGGAAGACGCTTCTGGCGCTGATCAACGAGATCCTCGACTTCTCTAAGGTTGAGGAAGGAAAGATGGAAATCATCCCCACGCAGTATGAATTGGGATCACTTGTCAATGACCTGGTTAACATGGTTCAGGATAAGGTGAGTAAAAAAGGGCTTGAGTTTGATGTGGAGGTTGATTCGGCCATTCCTCATGAACTGTTCGGTGATGAGATCCGTATTAAGCAGTGTATGCTGAACCTTCTGAATAACTCTGTTAAGTACACGGAGAAGGGCAAGGTCAAGCTCGGCGTCAGCTTCCGTTGGAAGGATGAGAAGACAATCTATCTTGAGATCAGTGTGACGGATACCGGTATCGGTATGAAGCAGGAGGATATGGAGCGACTCTTTACTCCGTTTACCCGAATCGAAGAAAAGAGGAACCGCAAGATCGAGGGTACCGGTCTCGGTATGAGTATCACGAAAAAACTCCTCGAGTTGATGGGAACAAGTCTGGCTGTGGACAGTGTCTATGGCAAGGGATCGACGTTTTCTTTTGCGGTGGAGCAGACGATCATGAGCAAGGAGCCGATCGGAAGTTTCGCGGAGAACTTCAAACGCAGCAATCGTACCGTGGAGAGAAAACAATACAAGGCGTTGTTCTACGCGCCGCTCGCGCATTTGCTGGTGATTGACGATACGGAGACCAACCTGATCGTCATCAAGGGACTCCTCAAGGAGACCGGCGTGCAGATCGATACCGTGGATAGCGGTGCGAAGGCGCTGAAGATGACAGCAGAGAAGAAGTACGATGTCGTTTTTGTTGATCATATGATGCCTGAGATGGACGGTATCGAGACGCTGGAGGAGATGAAAAAACAGCCGAATTACGACAGTGCCGTGCATATCGCGCTGACGGCGAATGCAATCTCGGGAGCGAGGGAGATGTACCTTTCGGCGGGGTTTGATGATTATCTGTCCAAGCCCGTGGACGGTGATCTCCTCGAGGCGATGCTGAAGAAGTATATTCCGGACAGTAAACAGGTGACGCAGGAATCGTACTCCGGACAGAATGTGGAGGCGGAGCAGGAAGCAGAACCGGAGGAGAAAAAGGCTTCGATTCCGGAGTGGCTGTATGAGGTTCCGGGACTTGATGTGGAAGAAGGCATCAGGAACTGCGGTGGTGAGGACAGTTTTATGAGTGTCATCACGACCTTCCATGAGACGGCGGATCAGAAGAACCGTGAGATCGTCGGCTTTTTCATGACGGAGGATTGGGACAACTATACGATACGTGTGCACGCGCTGAAGAGCAGCTGTCGTATCATCGGTTATATGAGCCTGTCAAAGCTTGCTGAACAGCTTGAGATGGCAGGAAAAGGAAATGATATTGACTTTATCAAAGCGCATACCGATGCGGCACTCGGGATGTTTGAGATGCTTGATAAACGTCTGGAAAAGTTTGACGAAGTGGATGAATCGTTGCCTCTCATCGGTGAGGATGAGATGAAGGAAGCGTATGGGGCAATCTATGAGTTTACCATCAACATGGACTTCGGTATGGTGGAGTCCGTGCTGAATAACCTCAAGAATTATCGGTTAACACCGAATGATGAGGTATTGATAAAACAGGTGAATGACAGCCTGATGATGCTGGATTGGGACAGCATTGAGGCGGTTGTAAAAGATAAGAGATAAACCAATCAGTTTTTCCGATCTATCAGTTTTTCGGATTCGTTACCAGGGTGAGGCAGTTGCTGCAAATCATCTGGAATGGAGGGGGAAATGGCACAACAAATCGAAGGGGCTGTAACGATTATCAGTTCTTCAGAGGGCTTTTTTACCAAAGGAATGGAGGCCAAGATCAAAGAACTCGGTTATGATACCGCCTTTGCTACACTGGAGGAAAGTAGTAGAGATCAGGGGAGGATTCGTCAGAGAGCCGGGCTCTATGTCCTGTATATGCAGGACGAGATCGAGCAGAAGACTTTGATGACGCTGAATGACATTCTGCATATGGACGGGAAGAAAGTCATCATCATCGGAGAGAGCGAGGATTACGACGCGATCAAAAAGATCATCCCCGTTCCCGTGATCCTGAAGTGGCTGGATCGTCCGCTGGACATGAACGCATTTTTAAAGACTGTCAAGGGGTATTATGAGGTGGAGGACGAGATCGTCGAGCAGAAAACGATCCTGATCGTTGACGATGATATCACGTACATGCGTCTGATCTATGACTGGCTCAAGGATGATTATAATGTCGGTATGGCATCGTCCGGTGTTCAGGCGATATCGTGGCTTGTGAAAAACAGTGCCGACCTCGTGTTGATGGATTATGAGATGCCGGTGGTGTCAGGACCTCAGGTCGTCGAGATGCTGCACAGTGATTCGACGACGGGTGCGATTCCGGTCATGTTCCTGACCGGTAAAAATGAAAAGGAATTCGTCATGAGTGTCGTGGATCTAAGACCCGTTGACTACCTTCTGAAGACGATTGACAAGATGGCACTTCTCGGAAAGATCAAGAAGTTTTTCGAGAGCCAACGAAAGGTGGACAAGGACTGATACTGAAGGGAGCATAGGGATATGGATTCAATTGTTTGCTATTCGGAGGAGATCGACGATTTCGAAGAAACGGTGAGAGAGTTTCAGGAGCAGTTGGAAGGGTTTGCATTTAAGAAGAATTCACTCGGTCTTATTTTTGCCGAGGAGGATACCGAGTTTGATGAATTCTATGAGGTGGCGTCGAAGGTTTGGGATTTTCCGTTTATCGGCGGTACGGGAATGTCCATGTTTTTGGGCGAACAGGGACAGCGTAAAAACGGGATTTCCATGATGATCCTGACGGCAGATGACTGTCAGTTCTCAGCGGGGATCACGACGGATCTTACCTATGATAACTATAAGGATGAGATAAAAAAGACCTATGATGAATTAAAAGCGGAACATGCTTCCGAGATTAAACTTATCATCAGTTATGGCGGCATGGCAGTAACGAGAGAGAGGGTAGCCAGTGATGATCTGGTCTATGCGATCAGTGATGTCAGTGGCGGTGTGCCGGTCTACGGTGGAACGGCGGCGGATGGATTTTCCTTTACGGGATTCCGTGTATTCTGTAATGATGATGTGCTGGCCAATGGGCAGGTTATGGCGCTGATTTCCGGTAATATCGATCCGAGGTTTGTGGTGATCAACTCAGTACAGAACCGTGCCAGCTTCTCCTATGAGGTGGCTGAGGCGAAGAATAATACCGTGTTCCGTCTCGGACACGGAGCGTTTTTGGAAGCCTTGAAGCGCGAGAATATGGAGACGGACAAGACCGATGTTCTAGGTGTGTACATCCTTTCGCCGTTTTTGGTGGAGATCGAAAAAGAGGATGGCGACAGCGTCGAGGTGGCGAGAAACCTGACGACGCTGAATCAGGTGGATGGAAGCGGAACCTTCTTAGGCGTTGTTCCGGAGGGAGCGGTGCTTAACATCGGTGTCATCAATCGCACGGATGTAAAGGACTCCGTGGCGAGAGCCTTCAATGAGATCTGGGATGATATCGGCGGCGATACGAAGTGCCGGACGCTATTGTGTACGTCCTGCGCGGCGCGCTTTATGGCGCTGGCCAGTGATACTATGGCTGAGACGGAGACGTATATGGGTAAGCTTCCGGAAGGCGTGTCGCTGATGGGAATGTATTCTTACGGGGAGTATTGTCCGGTAAAGGGTAATAATACCGGAAGGGAATACAATATGTTCCACAACTTTACGTTTACGATTTTGGCCCTTTGAAAACTTTAGTATATTTTCAAAAACCTATTGACTTTTCTTAATTTAAGGTTTAATATAATAGTTGCCGGCGTGAGAGCGTCGGTGACTATTTTTGTATATGAAGGTGACGGGACAAATGAAAACGATTTTGGAACGATTGAATGACATTGCGGGGACGGCTTTTGAGAAGGCCGGATATGATCCGAAGTACGGGCAGGTGAAGGTGTCCGACCGGCCGGATCTGTGCCAGTATCAATGCAACGGAGCGATGGCGGCGGCCAAGCAGTATCACAAGGCGCCGATTCAGATTGCGGGAGATGTGGTAGAGGGGATGAACATCTATGACGCTTTTGAAAGTGTCGAGGCTGTGAATCCCGGATTTATCAATATGAATCTCAACCCGGAGTTTCTCGCTGAGGTGGTACAGGAGATGAGCGAGGATGAGAGGCTGGGGGTACCGGTGCCGGAGCATCCGAAGACGATCGTCGTGGATTACGGCGGTGCGAATGTGGCCAAGCCTCTTCATGTCGGGCATCTGCGTCCGGCGACGATCGGTGAGAGTGTCAAGAGGATCTGCGCTTTTGCCGGTCACAAGGTGATCGGTGATGTGCATCTGGGAGACTGGGGACTTCAGATCGGCTTGATCATCACGGAATTGAAAAAGAGACAGCCGGAGCTCCCGTATTTTGATGAGAGTTTCAGCGGTGAATATCCGAAGGAAGCACCGTTTACGATCAGCGATCTTGAGGAGATATATCCGACGGCCAGTGCCCGTTCGAAAGAGGACGAGGCTTTCCGTACGGAGGCCGAGGAGAATACAAGGAAACTGCAGTCTGGTTACGAACCGTATATGGCGATCTGGCGACACATCATGGAGGTGTCTGTCGCGGATCTGAAGAAGAATTATGATCGACTCGACGTACACTTCGATCTGTGGAAGGGCGAGAGTGATGTTGAGAGTTATATCCCGGATATGATCGAGGATCTGAAAAATAAAGGCCTGGCTCATGAGAGTGAGGGAGCACTCGTGGTCGATGTGACAGAGGAAGGGGATGCCAAGGAACTTCCGCCGTGTATCATCTTAAAGTCCAACGGGGCTACGCTGTACGCGACGACAGATCTTGCTACGATCATCGAGAGAGAGAAGTTGTATCAACCGGATCAGATCATCTATGTGGCGGATAAGAGACAGTCCCTGCATTTCACGCAGGTGTTCCGCGTAGCTAAAAAGGCTGAGTTGATCGATGAGGATGCAGAACTCATTCACATCGGATTCGGAACGATGAACGGGCCGGATGGTTCCCCGTTTAAGACGCGTGATGGCGGTATCCTAAGGCTTGAGAACCTGCACGCTCAGATCGTCGATGAGGTCAAGCAGAAGATGAGTGAAAACCGTGATTACGGCGAGGAAGAACTCGCGAAGATCGCGGATAAGGTCGGACTGGCTGCCCTGAAGTACGGTGACCTTTCCAATCAGGCTTCGAAGGATTACATTTTTGATGTGACAAGGTTTGCTTCCTTTGAAGGAAATACCGGACCGTATATCCTATATACGATTGTCCGGATCGGTTCGGTGCTTTCCAAGTTCACGGACGAGGGCGGCAGGATTGATGAAGATGAGCCGCTGCTTCCGCCAATCGGGGAGAGCGAGAGCGAGCTATATCGGACGCTGACCGGATTCCCGATGATGGTCGAGGGAGCGTACCGGGAGCTGGCACCGCATAAGGTTTGTCAGTATGTATACGCGCTGTCGGAGGCGTTCAACCATTTTTATCATGATACCAAAATCCTGGCAGAGCCGGATGAGGATAGGAAGAATTCGTATCTGCGTCTGATCATGCTGGTACAAAAGGTGCTGAAAAAAGGAATTGATTTGCTCGGGTTTGAGTCGCCAACTAAAATGTAATCATAGAAAGTGAGGTAATATAATGTTCATCGGAAGAGATAAGGAACGGAAGCAGTTGGAGGCTTCTTTTAAGAAAAATGACAACGACATCGTGATCCTGTATGGTCGCGAGGGCGTCGGAAAGACAACTCTGGTCAGGGAGTTCGTGAAGGATAAGCACATGATCTATTATCAGGCGCGCGAGCTTTCCGAGAAGGAACAGAGCCGGTATTTTGATAAAAAGAAGGAAGAACTTTCACAGTTTTTACTGATTCCAACCAGAGAAAAATGCGTTCTTGTTATCGATGAGTTTGATCTGATGCAGAAGGGGAATAAAGGCTTTTTCGGTGACTTTATTTCGTACCTGAATACGCTTCCCATCGGCCAGGTGATGGTGCTTTTGGTAAGCTCATCCGTACAGTGGGTAGAGAATAAAATGGCGGATGAGGCGACGGAACTGATCGGTGAGGTGACAACGCTGATCAAGTTGCGCGAGTTTACTTTTATGGAGATGGTGGATCGCTTCCCGAACAGTTCGACAGAGGACATTATTACGATCTACGGTATACTCGGTGGTGTGCCGGAGTATCTCGATCTGTGGAATCCGAAGGAGAGTGTACGCAAGAATATTATTCGTTTGTTCCTCGAGGAGCATGCGCCGCTTCGCAAGGAACCGTCGAGATTTTTAAAGACCGTGCTTCGTGAGTTGCCGTTCTACAACACGATCCTTTCCGTTCTGGCAGAGGATGTGCCGAAGTTGAATTATCTGTATAACCGTACCGGGTTTTCCCGAGCGAAGATCTCGGTATATATCAAGAATCTGATTCAGCTCGATGTGGCCGCGAAGATTTTTTCCTTTGAACCGGATAAGAGAGACGCGGTGCAAAAAGGTCTGTATGGGATCACGGATTCGCTGTTGGAGTTTTATTTTAAGCTGATCTATCCGAACCTGAGTGAACTGTCATTGCTGACGCCGGAGGAGTTTTTCGCGAAGCATGTTAAGGATGAACTTCCGATTCTTATGGAGCATGCGTATATCAAGGTTTGCCGTGAGTTTATGGATCTGATGAGCCGTTACGACCGTCTGCCGGAGCGCTTTGGCAGCTTCGGAAGTCTGTATGGCAAGACCGGATTCATCCCGCTTGTGTCCCGGTCGGAGAGCGGCAAGATCGTTGTCGGTAACTGCAAATGGAGTTCGAAACCGATGACGATGAAGGATTTTGAGGAGTTGCTGGATTACACGAATCAGCTGGGTAAGGAAGCGGATTATTATTATCTGTTTTCCAAGGAAGGCTTCGCGCAGGATCTGGCGGCAATGGCAGGCAATATGGATAATATTAACTGCATTTCGCTGGAAGATATGTAATAAGTATGTATGAGTTAGGAAGGAAAATCGATTTGCCACGCAAGCTGTTGTGATGTATACCATTCTAGCCGCATGAAAGGATACTTACTATGGATAGTCTATATAATAGTGTAAATGCTCTGATCATGTATAACGGGACTCGTAAGGACACAATCATTGCGAGAGTCAGTGAACTGATCAAGGAGTATGGGGATGATCCGAGCCACAGTATGCTCGCGCAGATCAATGATGAGATCCATAAACTTCTTGAGGTGGCAACGACGTATGGTTTTACCGAGAATCTGTGGAAGTCGTATATCGCTTTTTTGATGGCAACGGATGAGAATCCTTTTAGTGTTTTGTGCGAGATGGTCGGAGCGGCCAAAGATGCTTCGGCGAATGTGATCGTGCGAAAGGATATGGAGAATTTCTATCGGATTTATAATTATGATTTTTCCAAAGCGGAGGGTGTCATCGGTACGGATTGTTTTTCTTTGTTGTCTGATTATAAATCCATGCACAAAGACGCAAACACCTATAATATCAGTGTGAGTGAGAAGGTGTGTGAACTCCGGCTGGCGTTGGATAAGGCAAAAAACGGTGATGATTTCTTTCGAATTGTAACCGGGTTTTATAAGAAGTACGGAGTCGGAAAGTTCGGACTCAATAAGGCGTTTCGTGTGACCGGTGAAGGGAAGGAATTTGAGATCGAACCGATCACGCATACCTCGGACGTGACGCTTTCTCATCTGATCGGATATGAAAGTCAGAAGGAGCGGCTGATCGAGAATACGGAAGCGTTTGTAGCCGGACGTCCCGCGAACAATTGCCTCTTGTACGGAGATGCCGGAACCGGAAAGTCGACTTGTATCAAGGCGATATTGAATCGGTATTACGATCAGGGACTTCGCCTGATCGAGATTTATAAGCATCAGTTCAAAGAACTGTCATCGATCATTCGTAAGGTTAAGAATCGGAATTACCGGTTTATCATTTATATGGATGATCTGTCCTTTGAGGAGTTTGAAACGGATTACAAATACCTGAAGGCGGTGATCGAGGGTGGTATGGAGGTGCGCCCGGAGAACGTGCTGATCTACGCAACATCGAACCGACGTCACCTGATACGCGAGACATGGTCTGACAGGGAAGAAGGCGGTGACCAGGCCGATATCCATCGCAATGACACTATGCAGGAGAAGCTATCTTTGGTTGCCCGCTTCGGTGTGAGCATCAGTTTTGAGAAACCGAGCAAGAAACTATTCGACGAGATCGTAACAGAACTCGCGAAAGGCGCCGGCATCACACTGGATCAGACAGACCTGCTGGCACAAGCCAACGTCTGGTCACTCCGCAACGGCGGCTACTCGGGTCGCACCGCGGAACAATTTATAATAAGTCTTCTTTCAAAAGTATGAAATGACTAAAATAGAACCCGATCAGATCAGAATCTAACTAGAATAAGATCTGATCATCACCGCCCTTCGAGGCGTATTTGGCGCATGCGCCACTTCGCCGAGAAGAAGGTGGGATCAGATCGGCGTTAGAAGAGCGCATGCGCCACTTCGCCGAGAAGAAGGTGAGATCAGATCGTTACATAGGAGTAAACCATGTTTGAAAAGTATTTCCCCGATGAAACGGTAACATCAACCTACGACATCGACTACGAAAAACTCTACGACGAGGGCTATCGTGGTCTCCTTTTTGATATCGACAATACGCTTGTCAAGCATGGCGAGATGGCAGACGAGCGGGCGAAGGAACTGTTTTTGCGCCTGCGGCGGATCGGCTTTGAGTGCTGCCTGATCTCAAATAACAAGAAGCGCCGCGTCAATATGTTCAACGAAGACATCGGCGTGCACAGTATTTTTAACGCGCATAAGCCGGCGGCGAAGGGGTATTATTATGCGATGGAACTGATGAATACGAATCTGAACAATACCGTTTTTATCGGTGATCAGTTGTTTACGGACATCTTCGGCGCCAAGCGGATCGGCATGAAAAACTATCTGGTGTCCCCGATCAATAAGCGTGAGGAGATCCAGATCGTGATCAAGCGCAAACTGGAGAATGTCGTTCTCTCCGAGTACCGCGCCAAACGTAAGGCGAAGAAGCAGCAAAGAGAGATCCAAAGAGAGGCACGTCAGCAGGAAAAACAGGAGATACGTGAGTGGAAAAAGAAGCGATATCATCGCTTGAGGAGACAATGGTAACGGAGGAAGGTACGTGAACGAAAAGGCCATAAAACTACTGTCGGACGCCAAGGTGGACATGGCGCTTCTGACCGACGAAGCGAATATGCGCTATATCGCAGGATTTACCGGCGAGGGATATGTGCTTGTGACCCGCGAGTGGGGACGCGTTGTGACGGATTCCCGTTATACGATCGCGGCTCGCTTAGAGTGTCCTGACTTTGAGGTGATCGACTGGGCCGGGAAGGGGTATTATAAGCCGGCCATGGACGCCGCTAAGGAGAAAAATATCCGCTCGGTCGGCTATGAGGATATATATCTGACGGTATCCGCCTTTCGTCAGTTTGAGAAAAAACTACAGAGTCATGTAAAGCTGAAGCCGATAGGAGATAAGGCAGACGCGCTCCGTCAGGTAAAAAGCGCGGAGGAGATTGAAAGGATCCGTGAGGCGGAACGAATCGGAGACAGAGCCTTTGCCAGACTGATGCTTGACTTTGGCGTGAAGAAGGATGTTCTCGGCGAGGTTGGAAAGCAGGTAGCAGCCTACCATGTCGTAACACCGATGAAAGCGATTCAGACCACAGAGAAGCAGGTGGCGGCAAAACTTGAGTTCTACCTGAAGGACGAGGGAGGAGAACGGTTGAGTTTTGATACTATCGCTGCCAGCGGGCTGAACGGAGCCATGCCGCACGCGGTTCCGACCGATAAGAAGCTGAAGCGGGGAGAACTGCTGACGCTTGATTTCGGGTGTGTTTATAAAGGGTACTGCTCGGATATGACGCGCACGGTGTCGATCGGGAAACCGCTTTCAAGTATGCAGAAGATTTATGACGTGGTTTTGAAAGCACAGCAGACAGCATTGGATAAGATTCGCCCCGGGATGACTGGCAAGGAGATTGATGCACTTGCCAGAGATGTGATCCAAAAGGAGGGCTACGGAGAGTTCTTCGGACATTCACTGGGACATTCCGTGGGACTGAAGATCCATGAGAAGCCGGGGTTTTCCACAAAGGAAAAAACAGTGATACAGCCGGGGATGGTCGTATCCGTGGAACCCGGGATATATGTGGAAAACGTAGGTGGAGTGCGGATTGAGGACCTGGTAGCGGTGACGGAATCGGGGATTGATAACCTGGCGAAGTCGGTCAAAGAGCTCATAGCGATACCCTAAGTATAGTAAGATTGATATATAAATAGTAACATTCTAACATATAGTAAAATATTTATATAAAACATAAGATTAGACAATTTCGAACAAATTAGTTTCAATATCGGACAGTCCATCAAATATCTCATCTCGCTCTGAACCGCCTACGGCGCTAACGACGCTCGATTTCGATTTTGATGGCTGGCCTTAGAGAGCGAAGGAGGGTGGAATATGAGCAAAACGAACGAGAACGTCCGGGAAGCGATCTGTGTGCCGATTGTATCGCTTGTGTGGTTTGGTATTCTGGCGGAGGCGAGACAGATCGCGGCGGCGCCTGTAGATATGGCAGAGTGGCGCCTGGACTTTTTTGCTGGTCAGCCGGAGGAGATCCCGGCGGTGATCCATGAACTGAAGGAGATCCTGGGCGATAAAAAACTGATCGTTACGCTTCGTACGACCGATGAGGGTGGCGAGGAGAACGGCGACCGGTTTGATTATTTTTCAACAATCCGTGGTGTGATCGAGCAGGGCATGGCTGATTATGTGGATATAGAGATTGAGAAGGATGAGGACAAGCTTCGTGAGATGATCGTCCTGGCCCAGAACAGCTATACCAAGATCATCGGTTCCTACCATGACTTTGAAGGCATGCCGGAGGAAGAGGTTATCATCGAAAAGCTTGAGAAGGCTCATGACGAAGGCTGTGATATGGGGAAGATCGCCTGCATGGCTGAGAATATCGATGAGGCCGGCCGGATGCTTGTGGCGACAGGACGATTCCATGCGGAGCATCCTTCTTTCCCGGTAGCAACGATGGCGATGGGGCGTCCGGGGTATCTGACCCGGTTGTATGGTGGCTTGTACGGATCTTGTCTGACCTTCGCGACGATCGGAAAAGCGTCGGCACCTGGACAGCGAAGTGTTGATGAGGTGAAAGCCACGTTTGACAAGTTATTCGCTCATCCGGGCCATATCATTCTGATCGGCTTCATGGGTACCGGTAAGACCACGATATCCAGAACTTTGAGCGAGATTTACGGTATCCCGGAGGTGGATACGGATTCGATGATCGTGCAGAAAACCGGAAAGCAGATCTCGGAGATTTTTGATGAGGACGGAGAGGCGGCTTT
>JAEEGL015619838.1_pt1 | contig 15357 bp, 11 predicted proteins | sample 9134231 | NCBI WGS metagenome assembly JAEEGL01 (sample SAMN16246548, study PRJNA631951) | gut metagenome | biome: gut microbiome; feature: rumen; material: fiber-attached | host: Bos | place: Iran: Karaj | collected 2018-10 | reverse complement strand
TGAAGTTATTTTTGCCAATAATCCGAAAGTGATCCTCAACTATACAAAAAAAGTCCTTGCTTGTGATATCCATACTCGCAAGCGCACAAAACGCCTCCTTAAAGCTGCCGGAGCAGATATTGTGCTCGGTCTTGACGATATCCTTACGTCTTCCGTAGACGGAAGCGGATATAATGCCGATTTTGGTCTTCTCGGTTCAAATAAGGCAACGGAAGACAAAGTTAAGCTTTTCCCGAAAGACTGCCGTGAATTCGTATCTGCCGTTCAGAACAAACTTATCGACGCTACCGGTAAGCATGTTGAAGTTATGATATACGGTGACGGCGCTTTCAAAGATCCTGTAGGTAAAATATGGGAGCTTGCCGATCCTGTCGTTTCTCCGGCATATACCTCCGGTCTTGAGGGAACACCGAATGAAATAAAAATCAAATATATCGCCGATAACCAGTATGCAGATCTTAAGGGCGAGGAACTTAAAAAAGCAGTCAGTGAATATATAAAACATAAAGATTCAAATCTCGTCGGTTCGATGGCTTCTCAAGGCACAACACCGCGCCGTCTTACCGATCTTATCGGGTCTCTTTGCGATCTTACATCGGGCAGTGGTGATAAAGGCACGCCTATTGTTCTCATTCAGGGTTATTTTGATAACTATACAAACTAAAACAAAACATAATCTAAGGACGGCTATGCCCGTCCTTATTTTATGAACATTTTTTGGAAATTTCACATAATATCTTGAAAAAAAACGATCTAAGGAGTATAATGTTAGTTAGTTAACTAACTAAATCAGGAAAGGAGTCCTTTTTTTGAATAAAGTTGAGAACAGTCCGCAAAATCACGAATTCAGAGACGGCATGCCTCTCGGCATGATGCTTACCATGGTTGCGCACTGTCACGATAATATTATCAGAGAAGAGCTTGATGCTATAGGCGCGCAAAAGGCGTACGGTCAGGTTCTCATGCACATTTCTCATCATAACGGCATAAGACAGTCAGAACTTGCGAAAAACATGAATTTCAGCGCTCCAACGATCAGTGTAACTGTTCAGAAACTTGTAGATAACGGTTATGTATCAAGATTACCGGATGAAGAAGACCAGCGCAGTTCGTGCATTTATCTTACAGAAAAAGGCGTAGATATGACGGAGAAGATAAAGCAGACTTTTAAAAGATGCGAACAAATGCTTTCCAGAGATTTTTCTGCCGATCAACTCGATACTATTCGTGCGCTTCTCAAAAAAATGTATATAAATATTTCGGAGGGAAAAACCAAAGAATGAAATTATCAAAATATATCAAACCTTATATAGGTTTTATGATTCTTTCTCCGCTTTTGATGCTGCTTGAAGTGTTTATGGACCTTCAGCAACCTACCCTGATGTCTGTAATCGTAGACGACGGTATTCTTGCACTTAATAATGCCGGAGCAATGGATCCGAATATGGATCTGATCATATTTACAAGTATTAAAATGCTGATATGTGCGCTGATAGGTATGGTAGGAGGAGTAGGGTGCACATATTTCTCGTCAAAAGCATCCCAGAATTTCGGAGCTGATCTTCGAGCAGACTTGTTCAGAAAAATAACAGCTTTTTCATTTGCCGAAACTGATAAGTTTACGACCGGATCTCTTGTCACAAGAACGACAAACGATGTTACACAGCTCCAGAATCTTGTTATGATGGCTTTGCGTATGTTCGTAAGAACACCCATGTTATGCTTCGGCGGAATAGTTATGGCGCTGTCGATTAATCTCAGATTCGGACTTATCCTGCTTGTAACGCTGCCTGTAATGATCCTTCTTGTAGCGCTGATAATTAAAAACGCAAATCCGTTTTTTACAAAAGTACAGGATAAAATCGACAAATTAAACGGCATAATGCAAGAAAATCTTTCGGGCGTCCGCGTAGTTAAGGCATATGTTCGTGAAGACTATGAAACCGAAAAATTTGAAACAGCAAACTATGATCTTGCCAAAACAACCCTTACCGTTTCGCGTATGCTTGCAGTTCTGTCGCCTGTAATGATGCTTATCATGAACGCAACGACGATAGCAGTCATATATTTCGGCGCGCTTCAGGTCCAGGACGGCATTATCGGAGTCGGCGAGGTTATGGCTGTAGTAACTTATATGGCTCAGATATTGATGAGCATGATGATGATGTCTATGATGTTTATGGCGATTTCAAGAGGAAAAGCATCTTATGACAGAATAAAGGCAGTAATGGAAACTGATCCATCTGTTGTATCAGGGTCCAGCGATGCCGAGGTCAAAAACGGATCGATAGAATTTAAAAATGTTTCTTTCAGATATCCGTTTGCAGTCGGAGACCCTGTTATAAAAAATATAAATTTAAAGATAAATCCCGGTGAAACAGTAGCATTCCTTGGATCTACTGGCTCGGGAAAAAGCTCACTTGTTAACCTTATTCCGCATTTTTACGATACTACCGAGGGCGAAGTACTCATTGACGGTATTAATGTCAATGATTATAAGCTTGAAAACCTCAGGGCAGGCATAGGAATGGTATTACAGGAAGCTGTGCTTTTCAGTGGAACTATTATGGAAAACATAAAATGGGGCGATCCGAATGCTTCTGATGAGGATGCGATTGAAGCAGCTAAAACAGCTCAGGCAGATGATTTTATAACATCATTGCCCGATGGATACTCAACAATGCTCGGTCAGCGTGGTCTCACTCTTTCAGGCGGACAGAAACAGAGGCTTTCAATTTCAAGAGCGGTTCTTAAAAAACCGAAGATTCTTATACTGGACGACTCAACTTCTGCGCTCGATATGGGTACTGAGGCGCGGCTCCAGAATGCTCTCAAGCAGAAAATGAAAGGCATGACATCATTAATAATTGCTCAAAGGATTTCTTCTGTTATGTATGCAGATAAAATAGTAGTTCTCGACAAAGGTGAGATTTCTGCAATCGGAACTCATGATGAACTCCTTAATACGAGCGATATTTATAAAGATATTTATGATTCTCAGGTAGGGCAAGGAGGTATTGAAAATGTCTGAAAACAGGAATAATAATTCTTCCCGCGTTCCATCTCGCGGACCGGGTGGAGGTCCCGGTATGAGAGGCCCTATGCAAGTTGAAAAACCAAAGGACAGCAAAAATACACTCAAGCGCCTCTTTAAGTATCTCGGTGCCAGCAAATACAAACTTCTTGCGCTTATTTTACTCGTAATTCTTACCGCACTTACACAACTTGCCGGCCCGGTTTTCCAAAAAAGAGCGATAGACAGCATCGCGATAACCGAAACAAATCCTTCGGTTAATTTCAATACTCTTACAGTCTCTCTTTTCGGAATGGCGGGCGTCTATCTGATCGGCGTAGTTTTCAACTTCTTACAGGGTTGGATAGGTGCCGGACTTTCACAGAGAACTGTCCGTATTCTCAGAAGCGATATGTTTTCTAAAATGTCCAAACTTCCCGTAAAATATTTTGACACGAATACTCACGGCGAATTGATGAGCCGTCTTACGAATGATATCGACAATGTTTCAAACGCCTTATCTCAAACCGTTACAGCGATAATTCAAAGTATTATTACTATTATCGGCGCTTTCGTGATGATGATTTATTACAGTCCCATTATGACTGCTGTATCGCTTATAGTAATTCCACTTGTTCTTTTTGTAACGCGTTCTATCGTCAAACGAACACGTGTTCTTTTCAAAAAGCAGCAAGAGGCCCTCGGCAGACTTAATGGTCATGTCGAAGAAATGATAACAGGGCAAAAAACCGTTGAAGCATTCTCAAGAGATAAGATCGTTGTTGAGGAATTTGACGAAATCAACAAAGATCTTCGCCAATTCAGCGTCAAAGCGCAGATATACGGCGGAACGATCGGACCTGTAATGAATGTAATAGGCAATATCAGTTTTGTTCTTGTAGCAATTTCCGGCGGCATTCTTGCAAGTAAAGGTATGATTACTGTAGGCATTATTCAGGCATTTGTTCAGTATTCAAAACAGTTCACACGTCCTATAAACGAAATCGCAAATCAATACGGCACCATACAGTCAGCACTCTCAAGCGCCGAGCGTGTTTTTGATGTAATGGATCAGATTCCTGAGACTGACGAATATGCAGACAAACCCTTTGATGTTGATGCAGTAAAGGGCAATGTCGTTTTCAAAAATGTAAATTTCGGATATACCCCTGAAAAAAGAGTTCTTAAAGATTTCTCAATTGATGTCAAGGCAGGGCAGAAAATTGCGCTTGTTGGACCTACCGGTGCAGGCAAGACCACTGTTGTCAATCTTATTACACGTTTTTATGATATCGACTCCGGTGAAATCCTGCTTGACGGTGAAAGTATTTTTGAACTTCCGAAAAAAGGACTCAGAAGCTGTATAGGAATTGTTTTGCAGGATACAGTCCTTTTTACCGGAACTATCAAGGATAATATAAGATTTGGCAAACTCGATGCTACTGACGAAGAAATCTATGCTGCTGCAAAAACCGCAAATGCAGACGATTTTATCAGAAGGCTTCCTGATGGCTATGATACACAGCTTTCCGAGCAGGGCTCAAATTTGTCTCAGGGACAAAGACAGTTGCTTTCAATTGCACGGGCCGTTCTTGCAGACCCGAAAATCCTTATCCTCGATGAAGCAACTTCTTCAATTGATACCAGAACGGAAATGAATATCCAGAAGGCCATGATCAGGCTGATGAAAGGTAAAACAAGCTTTATCATCGCGCACCGTCTTTCAACTATCCGTGACGCAGACGATATCCTTGTTATAGATGCGGGTAAAATTGTCGAAAAAGGTGATCATCAGTCGTTACTTGAACAAAAAGGTCATTACTGGAATCTTTATCAGTCTCAGTTTACTCGCAGCGAAGTTGTATAATACTATTATTTTTTGCTATGACAAAAATGTGAATATTCCTTTTTGGGATTGACAAAATATCTATATTGTGATATTATTATCTAAAGTCATCGAATCTCATGAAAGCCGAGGTGAAGTGGATTGAACGGAAGATCTCTCAGCGAACCGATGACGATCGGTGTTATTGCGGTCGTTTGCGTTGCGTTTGTTCTTTCTGTTTTCTGCTTTGCCTCGATGTTTATTATCAACAAAAAAGATACTTCGGTCACTGATTTACCGGGAAACAATAATATTGTAACACCTGAACCCGAAGAAAATGAATATCAGGGTGTCGATCCGGAAACAGCAGCAAAGATTTCAGCGCTTAAAAATGAAATTTCCGTATACGATAAAATCCTAGCCTCAAACTATATGCTTCTTGTAAATAAAGAACATGCACTTCCCGAGGGATATTCACCATCTTCGCTTATAGATACTGAATCTAATCCTGCCGTTAAACTTGAAACTGTAGCAGCCATTAAAATTCAGGAATTTATAAATGCAGCTAAACAGGCAGGATATGCTTGTAAGGTTATTGTCGGCTACAGGTCGGCTGACGATCAGGAAGCTGTTTATAATCGTGCATATCAAAGCGAGATAAATGCTGGTTATACTGCGGAAGAAGCAGAGGCTAGAATCGGTCTTTCCGTTGCAAAACCCGGTTACAGCGAATATGAAACAGGTTATACTGTATCTATTGCCGAAAATTCAAATATAACCAAGCAAGAAATGATCGAATCAGATCTGTATAAGTTTATCTCTGAAAACATATACAAATATGGCTTTATTTTGCGATATCCCGAAGGAAAACAGGATATTACCGGCTATGAATTCGACCCGTTCTGTTATCGCTATATAGGTGATGAAGGCGTTTCAGACGGTATATTAAGCATGAGTCATGCTCAGTATATTTATGAGAAAAATTTCTCATTTGAAGAATATATTGACTATCTGACTGCCAAGCGTGCATATGCAGTTCAAAATCTCAATGTATCTTCTGCCGAGTCTGATCGGCATTGATATATAATAGTTAAATAATTACTTTAAAAAGAAGGTGCTCTTATGGCAATTAAACTAGGTATCATCGGATACGGCGGAATGGCTCACTGGCACAGAGAAAGTGGACTTAAAAACATTCCCGGCTTTGAGGTTATTGGCGTTTATGATGTAGATCCCGCTAAAATTGAAGAAGCCCGTTCACAGGGTATGATAGGGTATGAAAAGCTTGAAGATATGCTTGCAAACCCTGATATCAACCTTTGTCTGGTTGCTACCCCAAATCAGGTTCATAAAGAACTTACAATAGCAGCCCTCAATGCAGGCAAAAACGTTGTTTGCGAAAAACCCGTAACTCTTACAGTCAAAGATCTTGACGAAATGATCGCTGCTTCTGAAAAGAATAATAAATTGTTCACCGTTCATCAGAATAGACGTTGGGATGCCGATTATCTCGTAGCTAAAAAAGTATTTGACAGCGGTATTCTTGGCGATGTATTCACTATTCAGTCCAGACTTCACGGCACAGGGGGAATAATGCACGGATGGCGCGCTCTTCCTGAGTGTGGCGGCGGAATGGTATATGACTGGGGTGTTCATTTTATCGACCAGATATGCAATATGGTTCCCGGAAAAATCACAGACATAAGCGCTGATCTTCATAGCGTTAAAAATCTTCTTATTGATGACTATTTTATGGCTCAGCTCAAGTTTGATACCGGCGTTCAGGTAATGATAGAGATTGGCACATTCCTTCTTAAGCCCACACCGCGTTGGTATATGGCAGGCAATGCAGGAACTCTTCAGATCGATGATTTCAGCGGAGTAAAGGGCGGAATAACAAAGGTTTCAAAACTTGCGGAACTTATTCCCCCCGTAATCGTTAACACTCCGGCAGGCCCTACAAGAACATTTGCTCCTCAGCCTCCCGAAACACTTGAACAGATCGAACTTCCTTCCTTCTCAGGTGGATGGTCTGATTTCTATAAAAATGTTGACGCTGCAATTGAAGGCAAGGAAGAACTTATTGTCAAACCCTGTCAGGTTAGACGCGTTCTTGGCGTTCTCGAAAAGATTTTCGAATCAGCAAAAACCGGTCATTCCGTTAAATACGAATAAACCGTATTATCATAAAAATTTGCATAATAAAAAACAGGCGATGGAAGATTTATCCGTCGCCTTTTTTTATTATGCATTATTACAACGATCTATTTGTTTTCAGAGTTATTTGAAATTAACAGCTTAGCCTTTAAAACTGCGGTTTGTGTTTTAGCATCGGGTATGTTGCCCTTCATGATCTGATTTACGCATTCATCAAGGCTCATCTTAAATACTTCTACAAACTCGTCCTCGTCCGGATCTTGTTTTTCGAATCTGAGATCACTTGCCAAATACATATGTATTATTTCGTCAATAATTGCAGGTGAAGAATAAAGCTCACCGAGATATTGATATTTGTTTGCTATAATTCCGGTTTCTTCTCTGAGCTCCCTTATTGCACCCTCAAGAGGTGTTTCTCCGTGATCGAGTTTCCCGGCGGGAATTTCCACAGTAACGGAAGAAAACGGGTATCGGTATTGTTTTACAAGATAAATATTATTATCGTTATCAAGCGCTGCAACACATACTGCGCCCTGGTGACGTATAACTTCTCTCGTTGCATGCTTGCCATCAGGTAAAGCGATCTCATCCTTATAAAGATGAACGATTATTCCGTCATAGATCAATTCTCCGGATAATCTTTTTTCTTCCAAATTCATGTCAGTTGTCCTGCTTATCTTTTTTTACCGGGAATGCTTTGCCTAAAATCCATATTATAAACATGATCAGTCCGATCACGATAAATATACCAAGCATGCCCAATCCCATTATAGGCAAGGATTTTAGCAGTGCGTCTACATTAAACATACTATTTACCTCCATATCAAACCTGAATCAGCGTAAGAATGAGTCCGCCTGCAACAACTGATGCGATCTGTCCTGATACATTTGCTGCAGCAGCATGCATAAGCAAAAAGTTTTGCGGGTCTTCTTCCAGACCCATCTTATGGACGACTCTTGATGACATCGGAAAAGCAGAAATACCTGCGGCGCCGACCATCGGGTTGATCTTTTCTTTCAGGAATATATTAAGAATTTTTGCAAATATAACTCCTCCGGCAGTATCAAAAATAAATGCGACGAGACCCAGCCCCATTATCATCAATGTTTCCCATCTCAAAAAATACTGCCATTGCATCTTTGTGGATACTGTAAGGCCGAGAAGAAGGGTAACAAGGTTTGCAAGCTCATGTTGTGCTGATTCTGAAAGGGAATTAAGCACTCCACATTCACGTATAAGATTTCCGAACATCAAAAAGCCTACAAGCGCCACCGATTTCGGTGCGAAGATTCCGGCTACCATTGTAATAATAATGGGAAACAGTATTTTAGTCGTTTTCGAAACTGTTTTCGGTTTATACGGCATTCTGATAAGCCGTTCTTTTTTTGTCGTGCATATTTTGATGACGGCGGGTTGTATGATTGGGACAAGTGCCATATAAGAATATGCTGCTATAATAATTGGACCTACATAATTAGATTTGAAATACTGTGACACAAAAATCGAAGTTGGACCGTCTGCAGCTCCGATAATCGCTATTGAAGCAGCGTCTTTGATTTCAAATCCTAAAAAGGACGCCAGACTTAAAGTGAAAAAGATACCAAATTGAGCGGCTGCTCCGAAAAGCATCATTTTCGGGTTGGAAAGAAGCGGTCCAAAGTCTATCATTGCGCCTATGCCGATAAACAGAAGCAAAGGGAACAGTTCATTTGCAATTCCCGCGTTGAATAAAACATCAATAGGCCCTTCTTCTGCTCCGACCTGAGTAACGGCTCCCGAAAAAGGCAAATTTACAAGTATTGCGCCGAAACCCATGGGCAAAAGTAAAGTTGGCTCCATATCCTTTTTAACAGCTAGATAGATCAGAACTCCGCCGATTATCCACATAATCACCATCGGCCATTGTGTTGACCAGTCAATATTAAGGAAATTAGAAAAAAGCTGTGCCAAAAAAAGTCACTCCCGTAAAAAAATTATAATCACTGTTAAATTATAGTGCTGTTTTAAGTTAATTATTTGAAATTTGATTGTAAATAATTAGGAAATCCTGAGGCTCAAGGTAGTCTCCAGGCTTAATTAACCTGTTTGAATATAAATCTGTTCCTTTTTCAAAAACATCAGGTAAATATATGGGAGAATCAGAAATATTGATCGCAAAAACAATTTTTTCTATTTCAGATTTTCTGGAAAACATAAGAAAGCCATCCTCTGCCCGTAAAGGCAAAAAAGGACCGTCTTTTAAGCAATCAAGACATGTCCTGATTTTGTTGATTTTAGAAAAGAAGGCAAGCATGTCTTTATTTTCATTTCCCCACGGATAACAAAGTCTGTTCAGAGGGTCTTTTCCTCCCTCCATACCGGCCTCGTCACCGTAATAAATTGAAGGAATGCCTGGCAGAAAGGCAATGATCGCATATGCAAGACAGGTCAGCCACTCAGATTGTAATACAGTCTTTATTCTTTCTGTGTCGTGTGTCCCCAGAAAGTTCATAAGACAGTTCAAAACAGGGGCAGGGTAGTCTTCGCATATTTCAAATATTTTTTCAACGAATCTCGGTCCGGATTTATTTTGAATAAAATCGACCACTGCATCTCTGAAAACATAATTCATCACACTGTCCAGTTGTTTTCCGAGAAGATATTTTCTACGCTTGTTATAGCTGATTTTATCTGCGGCGTTTTCCCAAACCTCGCCGATGATAAGTGATTCTTTTTTCTCTTCTTTAACTGCAATTCTGAATCTTTCCAAAAACTCATCGGGAAGTTCGTCCGCAACATCAAGACGCCAGCCAAAAGCTCCGTAACGCAGCCATCTTCTGGCAATTCCATCTTTACCTGTAATATAATCAAGAAACGACTCTTCAGTTTCATTTGTATTCGGGAGTATCTGAACATCCCACCAGCATTCATAATCATCCGGCCAGTTTCTGAATCGAAACCACGGAAAATATTCGGATTTTTTAGATTGATATGCGCCTGAAGATTGGTAATTTCCGTATTTGTTGAAATATTTGCTGTCGGCGCCTGTATGACTGAATACTCCGTCAAGGATTATTCTTATACCGTATTCTTCAGCTTTATTACATAGTGATTTGAAATCGTCAATGGTTCCAAGCATAGAATCAGGCTTTTCATAATCACCTGTATCGTAGCGATGATTTGATGAGGATTCAAAAATAGGATTCAGATAAATAATATCGATTCCGAGATCATGCAAATATTCAATCTTCGACTCTATTCCCTTGAAATTTCCACCAAAAAAGTCTGAAGTATCAAGCGTACCGTCTTCTTCCCTGAGATGATTCGGCGTATCTCCCCATTGTTTTAAATTCGAATGCTTTGATGTGTCAGGGGTCCCGACCTTACAGAATCTGTCCGGAAAAATCTGATATAAATTGCTGCCCGCATATTGTTTTATGTCTGTGAAGCTGTTTATGTATACGGTAAGTTTCCACGGAGAAAAAGCGATCTCATCAAATGGGTTTGATAGATTATTTTTGCCTATTTTATATGATTTTCCGCTTGTGCTGTGTATTTCAAACCAGTAAAAGTATAAACCTTCACTGTTGATATTAAATGTTGCGGAATACACTTCACATGATCCGTCAATGTCTTCAAACTGTAACGGAATAGAAAATCTTTTCCCATCTCGTTCAAAAACTGTATAAACATCAAATGCAGACACTCGTCTTGAAACAAGAAAACGGAGAGTTATATCTTGTTCAATTTCCACTGCTCCGAACGGTGACTTATAATAGCTGTTTCTGGAATCATATTTAATCATAATCTACAGGCGTTACTTTCCATATTTTTTCCGCATAATCAACTATACTTCTGTCTGATGAAAATTTGCCTGCCTTAGCTATATTGACTAATGATTTTTTGTTCCATGCATAAGCATTGGCATAATCGTTATAGATCTTTCTGTGTATTTTTTTGTAGGAATCAAAATCAGCAACTACCATATAAGGATCGGCAAATCCCATATCCATTGTCAGATAATTTGCAATATCCGAAAAATTTATGCCGTTAATATTGTTATTCAGCATCGAAATGATTTCTGCAAGAACAGGGTCCTTTAAAATGTATGAAGCAGGGTAGTATCCTTTTTTGTAAAGCTCGGAAACCTCTTCAGTCTTCATTCCGAAAATATAAATATTCTCATTTCCTACTTCTTCCAGTATTTCTATGTTCGCTCCGTCAAGAGTTCCTAGGGTCAATGCTCCGTTGATCATCATTTTCATGTTTCCGGTTCCGCTTGCTTCTGTTCCTGCCTGAGATATCTGCTCACTTATCTCGGAAGCGGGCATAAGATATTCGGCCCATGTCACACTGTAATTTTCAAGAAAAACAACATTTATAAACTCCGATACCCGTTTATCTTTTTTTATCATCTCGGATATTGAATTTATAAGAAGAATGATCCTTTTTGCCATATAATATGACGAAGCGGCCTTTGCGGCAAATATAAATGTCGTCTTTGGTATCTCAAACTGGGGATCGCTCTTCAGCTGAACGTAAAGATATAAAATGTGCAGTGCATTAAGCAGCTGTCGTTTATATTCATGAAGGCGCTTCGCATGAACATCAAAAACAGACAACGGATCGATCGTCGGGATGTCGATCCTTTTTATGAATCTCTTCTTGTTTTCAAGTTTTATTGCAGACAATGAGTTCAGGACAGATGGATCATCTTGAAATTTCAGAAATTCCACAAGCTCTGCTGATTGTTTGATAAATCTGTCTCCGATGCATTCTTTCAGAAGGTTTGTCAATCCTGGGTTTGCCTGACACAGCCACCTTCTGAAATCAATACCGTTTGTAACATTTTCAAATTTTTCCGGCATCAAGTCATAATAATCCTTGAAGACCGTATTCTTAAGAATTTCAGAATGCAGTTTTGATACACCGTTCACTTTTTTGGATGCAATTACGGATAAATTAGCCATTTTTACCGTATCATACGAAAGAACGGCTATGCGTGAAACTTTATTCCAGTTTCCGTTTGTTTTATCAAAAACTTCTTTACAAAATCTTTTGTTTATTTCTTTCAGTATAGAATGAAGCCTTGGAAGAATCGTTGCAAAGATCTGCTCATCCCATGTTTCTAGCGCTTCAGACATAACTGTATGGTTTGTATATGCCACTATATTCGTTGTTATATTCCAGGCTTTATCCCAGCTGTATCCGAAATCGTCAATCAGAATACGCATAAGTTCAGGTATTACCAGCGACGGATGCGTATCATTTATATGAAAAACAGCTTTTTGCGGAAGAGAATCGAGAGTTCCGTAACGTTTCATATGACGTTTGATCACGGAATTCAAGGATGCTGAAACGAGAAAATACTGCTGCTTCAATCTTAAAGATTTTCCTTCGATATGTTCATCGGGAGGGTAGAGTATTTTTGAAATCATTTCGGCTCGTGTAGCCTCTTCGCTTGCCTGAACATAGTCTCCCTGAGAAAATAAATGCATATCTATGTTGAGACTGCTTTTCGCCCTCCAAAGGCGCAGTTTCGATACTCCCTGAGTATCATATCCGGGGATCATCATATCGTAAGGAATAGCATGAACAACAGTTTCTCCTATATGGTTCAACTTCAAAATGCCATTTTCCCATATTTCTTCTATTCTGCCACCGAATTTAACATCAACAGCTTCGTCAAGCCTCGGCACAAGCCAGCATTCTCCGTTTGGAAGCCAAACATCGGGCAGCTCCATCTGCCAACCGTCAACAAGCTTCTGCTTGAACATTCCGTATTCGTAGCATATGCTGAAACCTGTAGCAAGATAGTTCTGTGAAGCAAGAGATGCCATAAAGCATGCCGCAAGCCGTCCGAGACCACCGTTTCCAAGTCCCGGATCAGGCTCACATTCATAAAGATCTTCAGGTGTAAGACGATATTTTGAGAGTGCCTGTCTGAAATTACTTTCAAGTTTTCCGCAATAGATTGCATTTTTTAATGCTCTGCCAAGCAGAAATTCTATACAGAAGTAATAAACCTCTTTTTCGCCGTTTTTCCTTGCTTTATTCTTAAATTGTTTCCGCCTTGCTGCATACATATCACGAAGTGCCGTTACAGTTGCCTTATAAATATGTTCTGCAGTAGCTTCTGTCCAGTCTATTCCGACCTTCGAAAGATTTTCTTCTATTACTTCATTAAAGTCCGCTGCGGAAAATTGCGGATTTTTCATAATATCGTCCATTTACTTGTTTTCCTTCTACTTTTTATATAATTCGTAATATTTGCGAGCAGATGATTTCCATGTGAAATCGGAATTCATCGCATTTTTGACAAGTTCATTCCATTTGTTTTTGTCTTCAAATGTCGCTATCGCACGATTTATCGTATCGAGCATATGATGAGCATTATAGTCATTGAAAACAAATCCGTTTTCGCCGTCATTTATGCTGTCCTTAAGACCGCCTGTTGCGCGAACAATAGGCAAAGTTCCGTATCTGCATGCAACCATCTGCACAAGACCGCACGGTTCTGTCCTGGATGGCATAAGTATTATGTCGGCTCCGGCATAAATACGTGAGGCTATTGCGGTATCATACATGATTTTTACCGACATTTTATTTGGATACTGAGATGCTACAGTGGCAAAAAAGTCCTCGTAGTGGACGTCTCCTTTTCCCAGAATTACAACCTGCACACGTTCTTCGAGCAACTGTCGAATAATACATGCAACAAGATCAAATCCTTTATGCTCAACAAGACGTGAAATAATGCCGATCACGGGAATATCCGGGTCAACAGGTAATCCGAATTCTTTCTGAATATTTTCCTTGTTGTCCTTTTTGCCATCAGGACTATTTAATGAATATCTTTTAACGATATTCGGATCTGTCCACGGATTATACCTGTCGATATCAATGCCGTTGAGTATTCCGCTTATTTTAAAACTTCTTGCGTTAATAATGCTTTCAAGACCATGAGCATAATACGGCGTTCTGATTTCTTCCGCATATGTCGGGCTTACTGTGTTTACTGCATCGGCAAGTTCTATCGCACCTTTCATCAGATTGATGGAACCGTCATATTCCACGGCATTTGTGTCTTGCGGATCTATATCGAGAACATCAGACATTATTTCTTTGCTGAATACACCCTGATACTGAATATTGTGTATCGTGAACACCGTCCTGATTCCGGAATACTGCTTCAGTTTTTTATATTTCAGTGTTGCGTATATCGGAACCAGTGCAGTATGCCAGTCATGGGCGTGAATTACATCGGGGATGAAATCGATATGCGGAAGGATCTCAAAAACGGATTTGCAGAAAAAAGCGAATCTTTCAGCGTCGTCAAAATGTCCGTAAATGCCTTTTCGTTTGAAATAATACTCATTATCGATCAAATAATATTTTATTCCTTCCAGTTCAATCATATGGATCCCGCAATACTGATTTCTCCATGAAAGCTTTACGGTGATACTCTTTACAAAGCTGATTTTGTCTTTGATGTTTTGTTGAATATCAGAATAAAGCGGTAAAATGACACGAACATCGTTATTGGGGTTTATCTTCTTCAGTGCTTTGGGCAGAGCTCCTATAACATCCCCGAGTCCTCCAGTTACAATAAACGGATAACATTCGGCTGCAACAAATAAAATCTTCATTTCATACCCTCCAATTCATAAACCTTTAACGGATCATAATCATACAATACTGTTTTTTTCAAGCACAAACGGATATGAGGAGTGTCCGGCAAGAACTCTGCCGTTCTTTATAACGCATTTTTTGTCAATTATAGCATAGCTTATATCTGCGTTATCTCCTATTACCGCACCCTGCATAATTACGCAGTTTTTTACCTTTGCGCCTTTTCCGATATAAACTCCGCGCGAAACAACACAGTTTTCAAGGTCGCTGAGAATAAGAGAACCGTTTGCGATAAGGGAATTTTTTACGGTAACATCCGAGCCGTAGCGGGTAGGGGCTTCGTCTCTTACTTTTGTATAGATCGGATAATTTTTTTTGAAAATTTCATTTCTTATATTTTTATCCAGTAAATCCATATTTGCTTCAAAAAGAGATCTGTTTGAATCGATTTTTGCGGCATACCCCTCAAATTTGTATCCGAAAATCTTAAGAGAATGCGCCCTTTTTGCTATTATATCTTTTTCAAAACTCAGCTGACCCACCGCAACCGCTTCATTAACAAGCGCTACCAGAAGGCTTCGTTTGATTATCCACATACCAAGAGATATGTTGTTTTCTCCGTCAGGCGCAATTCCTACATATGCAGTCACAACTCTGCCTGTTTCATCTATGTCGTATAATGTGCTGTTCAGAGATTTGTCTGTAACGCATTTTCTTTGATAAATAACGGTAATATCCGCATTTACAGAC
>JAEEGL017232195.1_pt1 | contig 15358 bp, 11 predicted proteins | sample 9134231 | NCBI WGS metagenome assembly JAEEGL01 (sample SAMN16246548, study PRJNA631951) | gut metagenome | biome: gut microbiome; feature: rumen; material: fiber-attached | host: Bos | place: Iran: Karaj | collected 2018-10 | reverse complement strand
GACACGGCAGTCGAGGTATTCAAGCTTTTCTGCAATTACTACACGGATTATAAGCTCGACCGTGAAACTTCCGTTCAGGAGCGTTTCCGTACGGGCGAATGTCCCATCATAATCGACGATTACACGACCTACAACAACCTGGCGGTCTCGGCCCCCGATATCGCAGGCTTGTGGACGTTCACACAGATACCGGGAACGGTGAAGGAAGAAGGAAGCGTCGACCATACCGTTGCCTGCACAGGACTTGCATCCATGATCATGGCTGACACAAAGGAGCCCGATGCTTCCTGGGAGTTCATCAAATGGTGGACGAGAGCAGATATCCAGACACTGTACGGACGGGAAATGGAATCCCTCATGGGTTCTTCGGCCCGAGTTCCCACCGCAAACTACGAAGCCTTCACGAACATGTCCTGGCCGGTTTCGGATTTCAATGCACTCAAGGCTTCAATGCAGTGCGTGCACGGCATACCTCAGGTGCCCGGCGGCTATTACACATGGCGTAACGTGAACAACGCCTTCTACTCGGTGGTTACCGAAAGCGATACCGCTTCGCCCCGTGAAGAGCTGATGGACAAGGTAATATATATTAACGCCGAGATACGTTACAAGATGGACGAACTCGGTATAGAAGTTCAGGAATAGGAGGAGAGCATATGTCAGACAAGATAAAAGAACATGGCGAACTGCCGAGTGCTTATGTCATAGCATCGCAGCAGAACAAGCTTTCCTACCGTATAAAGAAGGAAAGGGCGAGCTACGTTATGCTGGCTCCGTACTTTATCCTTTTCACCTTCTTCACGATCATTCCCGTCGCAATGTCCATGGGACTGAGCTTCACTTACTATAACATGCTGGAGATGCCGCAGTTCGTAGGCTGGAAGAACTACATAAAGCTCTTCCTCGAAGATGACATCTTCCTGATCTCGCTTAAGAACACATTGATACTTGCAGTCATCACGGGACCTGTTTCCTACATTCTCTGCCTTCTGTTCGCTTGGATCATAAACGAGTTCACGGGTTGGCTCAGGGCACTGCTTACGCTGGTGTTCTACGCACCCTCCATCTGCGGTAACGCTTACGTTGTTTGGAACCTGATCCTTTCGGGAGACAGATACGGTTACCTGAACGGTATCCTCTTAAAGCTCGGGATCCTCGATGAAGCGGTTCAGTGGATGAAGACCGAGAAATACGTTCTTCCGACGCTTGTCATCGTTCAGTTGTGGCTTTCTCTGGGAACCGGCTTCCTTTCATTCATCGCCGGTCTTCAGACGGTAGATAAGACACTGTATGAAGCGGCGGCCCTCGACGGTATCAAGAACCGCTGGCAGGAACTCTGGTATGTTACACTGCCCAGCATGAAGCCTCAGCTTCTCTTCGGTGCGGTAATGCAGATCACTTCATCCTTTGCCATCTGTGATGTTTCCATAGCCCTTGCCGGTAACCCGTCCGTCAACTACGCGGGCGCGACCGTCGTAACGCACCTTTTGGACTACGGTACCGTACGTTTCGAAATGGGTTACGCATCGGCGATAGCCACCGTGCTCTTCATCCTCATGGTCGGCACCAATAAACTTGTTCAGAAACTTCTGGGAAGGGTCGGTGCATGATGGGTAAGAAGAAAAAGAAAAAAACGGGCAAGATACTCGGTATCTTTCACCGTCGTGAAAAAAAGTTAAACCGTTCGGCAGCGGGCAACACGATATTGTTCATTATCATGGCAATATGCGGTGTGGCAATGATCCTTCCTCTGGTAATGATCGTAAACAACTGCCTTAAGCCCCTTGACGAACTTTTCCAGTTCCCGCCGAAGATCTTCGTGAGAAACCCTACACTTGAGAACTTCTCCGATCTCTTCGTCCTCGTAAACGATTCCTGGGTACCTTTTTCAAGGTACATGCTGAATACCATCATCATTACCGGTGGCGGCATGGTGGGACACGTTATCATCGCATCCATGGCGGCTTATCCCCTTGCGAAACGTGATTTCCCCGGTAAAAAAGTTCTTTTCGCGTTTGTAGTAATGTCCATGATGTTCTCGTGGCAGGTAACACAGACGCCGCAGTACATGATAATCTCATGGCTGCACATAAACAATTCTTATCTTGCCCTAATCCTCCCCGCCTGCTCCTTCGGTATGGGACTTTACCTTATGAAGCAGTTCATGGAGCAGATCCCCGATTCCCTGATGGAGTCCGCAAGACTTGACGGTGCTTCGGAGTACAGGATATTCTGGTCGATAGTAATGCCGAACGTTAAGCCTGCGTGGCTGACGCTGGCGATCTTCCAGTTCCAGCAGATGTGGGGCAATACGGGCAGCACCTTCCTGCGTGATGAGCAGTTAAAGCCTCTGCAGTACAGCCTGAATCAGATAGCTGCGGGCGGTGCGGCAAGAGCCGGCGCGGGAGCTGCGGTAACATTCATCGTAGCGGCTGTTCCTATCACGTTCTTCCTGATCTGTCAGAGGAACGTACTTGAAACAATGACGACTTCCGGTATGAAGGATTGATCGATCGCAAAGGATTCAAAGGAGAGATCTATGAGAAAAATGAATAAATTGGCTCGACCTTTGGCAGTCCTCGCAGCGGTCATAATGATCGTTCAGGCGCCGGCGGTAAAGGTCATGGCCGATGATGTTCCGTATGATACATATAATTACGATTACAGGGAATATATCCATTACACACCTGCGGCTTATGTGCCCGACGGCTTGAAATACGGACGCGACTTTGTCTATGAAGGCGCATCCATCGGAGATTTCAAGACGCCGCAGGATGTATGCAAATCACCGACGGGGGAAGTTCTTGTTGCGGATACGGGCAACAACCGTGTGGTCGTTCTTGACAATAAGATGGAGAAGGTTTTAAAGATCCTTACGACTTTTGACAATAACGGCAAGAGCGACAAGCTGAACAAGCCCTACGGCGTGTGCGTTTCCGAAAAAGGAAATATCTACGTTGCGGATTCCAAGAATAAGAGAGTCCTCGTATTCGACGGAGACTTTAATCTTAGACAGGTAGTTTCGGATCCCAAGTCCAGATCACTGGATGCCGGCTTCGTATTCACACCCTACAAGGTGGCTGTGGACTATGCCGATCGTATCTATGTTATCGCCCAGAACATGTTCGAGGGCATAATGGTATTCGAGACGGACGGACAGTTCACGGGCTTCTTCGGAACGATATCCGTTGACATTTCCCTTTGGGAAAAGTTCTGGAGACGTATCGCCACAAAGGAAGAGAGGGCCAATCAGAAGCTCTTCATCCCTACCGAATTTACGGGCATAGACGTTGACCCCGAGGGCTTCATCTATGCGACCAACATAACTTCCGACGGCATTCAGGGCGTGAGAAGATTAAACCCCAGCGGACAGGATGTTATCAAGAAGGGCGAGAACAAGAACCTGGGTGGCGATCTTCAGATCGGCGGAACCGGTGATTATTACGGACCTTCGCAGTTCACGGACGTTGTTTACAGGAACGACGGCATTTATTCCTGTCTCGACAGAAAGCGCGGCAGGATCTTCACCTACGATCACGAAGGCAATCTTCTCTACATCTTCGGAGGACTCGGTACTCAGGTGGGCACCTTCCAGATGCCCGTCGCCATCGAGGAGATCGGAGAGCGGATCGTGGTTCTGGATGCTACCGCAGGCACACTCAGCGCATTTAAGGTGACCGAGTACGGAGACTGCATAAACAAAGCTGTGGCACTCCGTTTCGACGGAGACGAGAAGGAAGCCGTTGCCATCTGGCAGCGGGTGCTTGAACTTGATGAGAACAACGAGCTTGCAAACACCGGTATCGGTAAGGCTTATCTTTCGGCAGGTGACTATGCCAGCGCGATGAAATATCTCGAGCTCGGCATGAACCGCGATTACTACTCCATAGCATACAAGCGTTACAGAAACGAGATCCTTAAAAAGAACGCCAGCTGGTTCCTTTCGGGAGTCGCAGTGCTCATAATCGCAGGCGTTGTGACGAAGAAAGTCAGAAAGAAGAGAAGGGAGGCAAAAGATGATAACTAAAGCATTTTCAAAAGAAAAATGGAGTTATCTCCTTTACACCCTCACTCATCCCGTTGACGGCTTCTACTGGATAAGACACAGCGACAAGGGAAGCCTTCCCATAGCCTTCCTGCTGGTGCTTTTGTTCAGCGCATCCTTCACGACAAACAGACTGCTTGCAAGCTTTGTGGTGAACGACATAGACCCCAGGACGGTTGATTCCTGGTATGAGTTCATCGGAGTCTTTTCATTTTACATATTGCTCTGCGTGAGCAACTGGTCCATCACCTGCCTTATGGGCGGTGAAGGCCGAATGAAGGACATCCTTACGGCGGTGGGCTACGGAACAATGCCTATTACCATAGGTCTCATTGTTTCCACCATAGTCAGCCGTTTCGTGGCGGATGAGGAACAGGCTTTCTATTCCATCATCCTGGGCGTCTGTATCGCCTGGGGCGTGATAATGATAATCATCGGAATAATGCAGGTACATAACTTTTCGACGGGCAAAACACTTCTTACACTGATCCTCACATTCGTCGCAATGCTGATCATCGTGTTCATCGTGCTTCTGCTCGCCAACCTGATCGGCAAGGTGTACAACTTCTTCCGCAGCATCTATACCGAGCTCATATTCAGAACATAAGGAGAATGACATGAAGAGTAAGAATGAAACAAGTGTCAGACTCCCTATGAGCCTGGCAAAGAAGGTGTTGATCTTCGTTGCGATCGCCGTGGCAAGCGTTGCCCTCATCTATCTGATCTACTACATCACCAGATATAAGAGCTACAACGGACACAAAAAGTACCTTACGACCTACGAATACGAAGAGGGCACCGAGCTCAGCTTTATAAACGAAAAGAATCCGGACGTTCCCGGCTTTAAGCTGGTCACGGAAAACGAATACCTTAAGCTTTACACGGATACGGCGACCTGCAATGTGGCGATCTATGACAAGAGAAACGGCCATATCGCATACACCAATCCCGTGGATGCCGACAAGGATACAAAAGCGAAGGGCGCGAACAAGAACTACCTTAAATCCCAGTTCATCCTGCAGTTTTATAACACTGCGGTAGCTTCCGCCAACATGGATTCCTACAGCAAGAGCGTTCAGAACAAGACCTACAGATGGGAAGGCATAAACGGCGGCATACGTTACGTTTATTCCGTGGGAGAGCCACAGAGCATAGGAAAAGAAGGCATGACCTATTTCGTCGTGCCCCTTGAATACAGACTTGACGGTGATTCGGTGGTTGTAAATGTTCCCGTAAAGGGCATCGAAGAACACGGCCCCGGCTTCATCTACAGAATACAGCTCCTGCGTTACATGGGAGCATCAAGCTATGATGATGAGGGCTATATCGTGGTTCCCAACGGCTCCGGCGCCATCATCAATTTCAATAACGGAAAGACAAGCGCAGCACAGTATTCGCAGTACATTTACGGCATCGATCCGTTGACCGCAAACTACACGACGCTTGAGGAAGCGGATGATGCGAGACTCCCGATCTACGGCCTCTGCTACAATGACAGGAGCATCCTTGCGACAGTTGAGAACGGCGCTACCATCTCTACGGTGACTGCGAATGTTTCGGGTGTTTACAACGATTACAATTACGTTTATTCAACCTTTGTGGTAAGAAATACCGATAACCTGGTAATGTTCGGAAATGCCAAGACTGACACCTATGTTATGGAAGAAAAGCTCTATGACATAAACATGCAGGTGAGATATTCCTTCCTGACGGAGAAATACAAGGGCTATTCGGGGCTTGCAAACTACTACCGCGAAAAACTTATCGCAGAGGGTAAGCTCACACCCAACGGCAGAAACGGAGACATCCCGTTCTATTACGATATCATTGCGGGAGTAAAGGAAACGGGACATATCCTCGGTGTAGGATATCTCCACGTGTTCAGCATGACCGACTTTGATGAGGCAGCGGATATCGCAACGGTGCTCAATGATAACGGCATATCCCAACAGGTCATGAACCTGCAGGGGTGGTTCAACGACGGCTATTATCACGATGCGGCGGACAAGATAAAAGTCAATGCCAAGCTCGGCGGCAAGTCGGGACTGAAAGCCTTAAAAGAAACGCTCAATTCCTTCGGGGGTAAGCTTTACGGAGACGTATGCTTCCAGAAGGTGACCTTTGCGGACAACGGCTTCAACTACAACGCCGAAAGCTCACGCTACTACGGCGGCGGCTACGTGGCTGCCTTCGGACAGAACGACCCCACCACCTTAAGAAGTACGGCATCCCTCGGCTATAGTGAGACAAGATACGATCTTCTTTCACCCCGATTCCTGCCGAGATATGTGGGGAAATTCGTTAAAAAGATCAATAACTACACCCTTGACGGCATTTCTCTCAGGGATCTTGCAAACACTTTGCAGTCGGACAAGAAGAGAACGAACGTCATCGACCGCGATCAGGCACTGAATGTTGTTCTCGGACAGCTTGAGCTCCTGGACGGCACGGGAAAGGCACTCCTTACGGATTATGCCAATGCATACGCTTTTAAGTATACGGAAGATATCCTGAACGTTCCCACGGACGGCAACGAGTTTTTCATATGCGATGCGAGCATCCCGCTTTATCAGATGGTGGTCCACGGCTGTATAGATTATTCTTCGAAGCTTCTTAATTATGCGGACAGCTACGAAGAAAAGGATACGCTCCTTAAGCTCATTGAGACGGGAACGGCTCCCCACTATCAGTTCACCGCCACGGAATCCAGCAGGATGAAGAACACTGGACTCAACCGCTTCTATGCGACGACCTTCGACACCTACATGGAGGAAGCAGTTGAAGCTTACAAGTACGTGAACGGAGCGCTTAAATACGTAGAAGGTGCGCAGATGATCGGACACAAGTCGGTGGGTAACGCAAGCGTGACAAGCTATGACAACGGCGTCACGATCTACGTGAACTACGGCGAAACGCCCGCAACTGTCGACGGAATAACGATCCCGGCAAAATCTTACAGAACGGAGGGGATATAAATGAAAAAGAAGAATAAAAAACTATCCCTTTCGAGAAAAAGAATGATAATGGGATATGTCTTCATCTCCCCCTGGATCATAGGATTTCTCCTGTTTTATGTGAGATCTGTCTTCATGACCGGACAGTTCAGTCTTGCGAACCTTACGGTAAACGCGGGCGCAGGCGGATATCAGCTTGAATATGTGGGACTTAAGAATTATATCTATGCGTTCCGTGAGCACGGCTCCTTTAAGCAGATACTTACATCGTCCGTGGGCAACATGCTGATCGACGTTCCTCTTGTAACATTTTTCAGCCTGTTCATGGCGATGCTTCTTAATAAGAAGTTTCCCGGACGCGCGGTGTTCAGAGCGATATTCTTCCTGCCCGTCATCTTAAACTCGGGAGCCATCTCCGAAATGATGGATCTCGCCGAGATGATGATGAACGGCGGTATATCGGCCACCGCATCCGAGGTTTCCGGCGGAGACACGTCGAACATTGCCTTTAACATGAATTATCTCGTCAACATGTTTATGAACCTTGGTGTTCCGCAGTCGCTGCTTGAATACGTATCCTCTGCGGTAGGGCGCATAAACGACATCATAAAGGCTTCCGGAGTCCAAATCATCATCTTTATCGCTGCTCTCCAGTCGATACCTTCATCGATGTATGAGGTTGCCAAGATCGAAGGCGCCACGGCATACGAGACCTTCTGGAAGGTCACCTTCCCCATGGTCATGCCCCACATCATCACGAACGTTGTTTATACCATCGTTGACAGCTACACCAACAGCCAGGTCGTAGACCTTGCATACAAGACTGCCTTCAACGATTTCAAGTACGGACTCAGCTCCGTATTCTCGCTGGTAAGCTCCGTCGTTACCTGCCTGATACTTGTTATCATCGTTTCTGTGATCCAGAAGCGTACATTCTATTATAATTAGGAGGGAGGGCGTTTATGAAAGAAAAGGCAAAAGAGCTTTTTAACAAAGCGCAGAAGACCGTAAATGACCCTCTTAAGATGAGGATAGCCGGAAACGAGATCAAAAACATGCTTCTTGTGGTTTTTAAGTATGTGATCCTGATCGGAGTAAGCTATGTTATAGTGGCTCCCGTCCTCGGAATGCTCGTTAATTCCTTTAAATCCGATGCGGACGCTTTTAACCCCATGGTGTTCATGCTTCCTCATCATCCCACCCTTGAGAAGTACAGGATAGTGCTTTTAAGGCTCGATTATTGGAAAACTCTCGTAAAGACGCTGGCTTACACCGCGTCCATAACGGTTATCCAGCTTCTTGTCTGCTCCATGGTTGGATACGGATTTGCAAGATTTGATTTCCCTTTGAAGAAATTCTGGTTCGGATGCGTGATACTTACGATCGTAATACCTTCGCACTCCATCATGCTTCCGATCTACATGACCTTTAAGAGCATGGATCCCTTCGGCATCGGCACGATGCTCACAGGTACCGGCGGTCTCATGGGAACGGTGATCCCCATGTACATCATGTCGTTACTCGGATGCGGCTTAAGGTCGGGATTGTTTGTTTACATCTTTAACCAGTTTTTCCGCGGTCTCCCGAAGGAGATCGAAGAGGCTGCGTTTGTGGACGGAGCCGGAATGTTCTACACCTACATGAGGATCATGCTGGTGAATGCAATGCCGGCTGTCATTACTGTTACGGTCTTCTCGGTCGTATGGCAGTTCAATGACATTTTCTACGCGAAGTTATTTCTGATACCGGACAGCACGGTGATCAGCAAGAGAATAGCAAGCTTACAGGGTATCATAGCGAACCAGGACCAGATCCTTTCGCTCACACTGCAGGAGCTTTACCGCGACGCGGGTGCTCTGCTCGTTATCCTTCCTGTTGTCATCATCTATCTGGCATTACAGAAAAACTTTATAGAAGGTGTTGAAAGAAGCGGAATAGTAGGATGATGCTCAAAACAACACTTTCACACACACATTTTAAGGAGGAAGAAAAAAGTGAAGAAATCTTTAGTAGCGCTTCTTATGGCTGCTGTATTGGTTTTACCTTTTACGGCATGCGGTAAAGAAGCAGACACAAAGACACCTGTTAGGGTTACGGCAACACCTACGCCCGTGCCTACAGAGGCACCCACGGCTGCGCCTACGGCAAAGCCCACACCCGTACCCGCTCTTGAGGGAGGACCCGCCAGCGTTGATTTTGAGGACGGTTTGTATGGTTTCACCATCATGACATGCCCCACCATCGATTCTGACAACAGCAGACTTTCGGTAGAGGAGATCGGAGGATCGAAGGTTCTGCTCGTAGCAAACACATTTGGAAAGAAAGAAGCTTATGTAGGCTTTGATATGGATTCACTTTTCGGACGCAGAGTTTGCGACGTTACTGAAATCGCATTCGATGTTGCCGCATACGGCGGAGAATCCTTCAAGCCTATCGAAGGAAAGATCATCACATATACAGGAGAAGGAGCTGCAACAAAGACCGTTGAGACTTCATGGTCCGTATACCTTCCCAACAAGAACCCCAAGACGGTTCATTATGAGATGAAGAGCCGCTTCGTTGTAGGCGAGCACAACTACCTGATCATTGCCAAGACCGATGACGTCGCAGGCAACCAGAGTATGTGGCTCGACAACATCAAGTTCATCGACCTTCAGGGTAACCTTGTTCCCTGTGACAACACTGTAACCGTTTCGCCCGATTCGCCTCTTTGCCAGTCGGGAGAAGAAGAGCCCGTATACGGCCACATCGCTTCACTCAACCTGACCTACCAGGGCGACTGGACACCCGGTGCCGTTATTCCCGCAGCATTCTTCGAGAACGCTCAGGGTCCCGTAAGTGTTGTTCTTGATACACTTGTTATCAATCCTGCTGATTGGGCAGGCATCTTCGCAGCATATCCCGATTGGACAAAGCCCACAGCCGAGACCTTCGTAGACATCGACGGAGCAGGCAACGGCGTTATCCACTTCCAGGATGACGGAGCTCTCATCGTAGACGATAAGGGCGCAACCAAGATCGCTTTCACCATCTCCAAGGATGCAGCCGCAGGCTACGCAGCAAACGGCGGTATGTGCTTCCCGGGCTACAACTTACAGGTTCTCGGAGCACAGGTAAGCGATACCACATATAAGTGCATGAACAATACGACCTACCAGGGCGACTGGACACCCGGCGTAGCTATCCCCGGCGCATTCTTTGAAGGCGCAACAGCTCCCGTAAGTGTTACACTCGATGCACTTGTTATCAATCCTGCTGACTGGGCAGGCATCTTCGCGGCATATCCCGATTGGACAAAGCCTACAGCCGAGACCTTCGTAGACATCGACGGAGCAGGCAACGGCGTTATCCACTTCCAGGATGACGGTGCACTCATCGTAGACGATAAGGGCGCTACAAAGATCACATTTACGATCACCGCAGAGGCAGCCGCAGGCTATGCAGCAAACGGCGGTATGTGCTTCCCGGGCTACAACTTACAGGTTCTTTCCGCAACCGTAAGCAAGGATACATATTCATGCAAGAACAACCTGACCTATCAGGGCGACTGGACACCCGGCGTATCCATTCCCGGAGCATTCTTCGCAAATGCGGAAGGTCCCGTAAACGTAGTTCTTGATGCACTTGTAATCAATCCTGCTGACTGGGCAGGCATCTTCGCAGCATATCCCGATTGGACAAAGCCCACAGCCGAGACCTTCGTAGACATCGACGGAGCAGGCAACGGCGTTATCCACTTCCAGGATGACGGAGCTCTCATCGTAGACGATAAGGGCGCTACCAAGATCGCATTCACCATCACCAAGGAAGCAGCTTTAGGCTATGCGGCAAACGGCGGCATGTGCTTCCCGGGCTACAACTTACAGGTTCTCGGAGCAACGGTAAGCACCTCCAGATTCGAAAGCAAGAACAACCTGACCTATCAGGGCGACTGGACACCCGGTGTTGCTATCCCCGCAGCATTCTTCGCTGACGCTGAAGGCGTTGTAACGGTTACAATTGAAGCACTTGTTATCAACCCTGCTGACTGGGCAGGCATCTTCGCAGCATATCCCGACTGGACAAAGCCTACGGCAGAGACCTTCGTAGATATCGACGGAACAGGCAACGGAATCATCCACTTCCAGGATGACGGAGCTCTCATTGTAGACGATAAGGGTGCAACAAGCATCTCGTTCACCATCACCAAGGAAGCAGCTTTAGGCTATGCAGCAAACGGCGGTATGTGCTTCCCGGGCTACAATCTGCAGGTTATCTCCGCAGTTGTAACAAAGTAATTTAGGAGGGTTTAATAAATGATTAAGTTTAGAAAAGCGATAGCTGTCGCACTCTCACTTTCCATGGTGTTCGGAGTAACAGCATGCGGAAAAGGCTCGGATCAGCCTCAGACGATCATTGTTGACAACGGTGACGTAGCAGCTTCTCAGGGCTCCGCACAGGCAGAATATAAGCCCAGGACCAACGATCTTCAGATCGGTACCTGGTACATAAACGACTATGACAGCTCAAGCGCGGGCTATGAAGACCTCACCGACTGGGCAAATGCTCAGGATAAGGAAGGCGACGATGACGCTACAAAGGCAGAGCATGCCGTAAACCGTAAGCAGATGCAGCAGAGATACGAGCGACTTAAGTCACTGGAGAAGAAGTACGGAATAAAGGTTTACTGGAACAACCTGACGGTATCCGGCGTTAGGGAATCCATCAACACTTCCATCCTTGCGGGCGCACCTGACTGCGATATCTACTTCCTTACTTCGGATATGGCTATCCCGGCGCAGACCAACGGTCTTGCACTTGACCTTAAGACAATCCTTCCCGCAGATCATGACCTTTTCACCACACAGACGGTTGCATCCTATGTTGACCTCGGTGACGGCAAGGCATGCATCCTGATCCCTCAGGGCGGTATGGATAACACCAATCCTCTTGCATTCAACATCCAGATGCTTGAAGAGAACAACCTCGAGGATCCCAGAGATCTTTGGGACCGCGGCGAGTGGACATGGGATAAGTTCAACGAATATATGCAGATCCTCACACAGGATACCGACGGCGACGGACAGATCGACCAGTACGGTTACTGCGGATGGGATACCGACCTTCTTGAAGAGCTCATGATGTCCAACGGTGCAAACATTGCGGCTACAAACAAGGAAGCACTTTCTTCTCCTCAGATGACGGAAGTGTTGCAGCAGATCTATGACATGTACAACGTTATGAACGTTTGCTACCCTGTAAACAAGGACATGGATTCCAACGAAGTACGTCTTACCTACAGAAAGGGTAACATCGCTTTCTGGTGGGGCAACGTATGGCTCAACGAGCAGAACGGTTCCGACTATGACTGGGGCGGAAAGCTCGGCTATACACTTCCTTTCGATATCGCTTACTGCCATTGGCCTGTAGGCCCTTCCGGAAACCAGGAGACAGACGCACAGCTCAACAGAGCAGGTACGAGACTCTACATCATCCCTACGGGTGTTGAAGATCCTCTTACAGTCATCAACTTCCTCTATGACTGGTGGAACTGGTATGAAGGCGACACAGCATGGCGTGATGACCCGGCTACAAAGACATGGTGGATCAACGCTTCCGCAAGGACCGACGAGCTCAGACAGCGCAACTGGCAGACACAGCTCGAGATCTATGCAAGACCCACTCTTGACCTTTGGAACTCCATGGGCGTAAGCTACAACCTTTGGGAACTCATGGACGGAACGGTTACACCCGCTCAGTTCCAGGAGACACACAAGCAGGAAGTTCAGGACGCTCTTAACCAGACACTGGGCAACTGATATTAGGAAGGTAATTGGTAAAAAATATGAGTGACATTAAAATGATCGCTCCGGCATTACCGAACATTCCCTGGCAGGACAAAACTGCCGGGGAAGAGTTCAACCATGCGCCGGTGTGGAGGTACACGGAGAACCCGATCATCAACCGCTATCCCACAAAAGAGGTAGCAAGAATATTCAACTCCGCGGTTATGCCTTATAACGGCGAATTCATCGGAGTGTTCAGAGGCGAGCAGACCAACGGTGTTTCCATGATCTACCTCGGTCATTCCAAGGATGCCATCCATTGGGAGTTTGAAGAAGAGAAGATACATTTTAAGGATGAAGCGGGAAACGATTTCCAGCCCATCTACGCATACGATCCGCGTCTCGTAAAGATCGACGACACCTATTACATCATGTGGTGCCAGGATATGTACGGCGCAGCCATCGGACTTGCAAAGACCAAGGATTTCAAGACTTTTACAAGACTCGAGAATCCTTTCCTTCCCTTTAACCGTAATGCAGTCCTCTTCCCCAGAAAGATCAACGGCAATTATGTGATGCTTTCACGTCCCTCGGATTCGGGTCATACGCCTTTCGGAGACATTTTCCTTTCCGAGAGTCCCGACCTTGTTTACTGGGGCAAGCACCGTCACGTAATGGGACGTTCCTCCGAATGGTGGGAATCCCTTAAGATCGGCGGTGGCGCAGCACCCATCGAGACAAGCGAAGGCTGGCTCATGTTCTACCACGGAGTAACACAGACCTGCAACGGCTATGTTTATTCCATCGGCGGAGCGATCCTTGACCTTAACGAGCCTTCAAAGGTGCTTTATCGTTGTGAGAACTTCCTTCTCACACCCACAGAGTGGTATGAGGAGAGAGGCTTCGTTCCGAATGTCTGCTTCCCTTGTGCTACGTTGCACGATCCCGCAAGCGGAAAGATCGCCATCTACTACGGCTGCGCAGACAGCTATGTAGGCCTTGCCTTCTGTAAGTTCGACGAGATCATGGCATATATTAAGGAACATTCCGTAACCCGCTGGGATGATACGGACCTCGGAAAAAGATGATCAACTACGATTCAATAGCATATATGGGCGACGTAAGCCCGATAAAAAGATTTATCGAACGGGCGGTGAGAGGTGAGTCTCTCACCGTCGGTTTTATAGGCGGATCCATAACCAACGGCTCCCTGGCATCCGTCCCCGAAAAGTGTTATGCGGCTTTGACGACGGAAGGCTTAAGGACAAGATACCCCAAAGCGGACATTAAATATGTAAATGCGGGGATCGGCGGTACCACATCCCATTTCGGAGTTGCAAGATGTGAAGACGACCTGCTGAAATACGATCCCGATCTTGTCATAGCAGAGTTTTCCGTAAACGACGAGAATACACTCTTTTACCGCGAGACCTATGAAGGACTCATAAGACGGATACTTACCCACAGATCCCATCCGGCAGTCATCATTCTTCATAACGTGATGTACGACACGGGAACGAATGCGGAGGACCAGCATGAGCTTGTGGGTGTTAATTACGGCATCCCGTGCATATCGGTAAAAAGAAGCATATACCGGGACGTTGTTCGCGGGCTGATCCCCGTGCGGAGCATCACCCCCGACGACCTTCATCCCAACGACAAAGGACATTCGATGGTGGCGGGGCTCATCCTCGACTTTATGGACGATGTGGAAGGAGGCATGCTTAAGAGTGTCTGCAGGACAGATTATTCTTCTCTTCCCGCACCCATCACGGAAAACCGTTACGAGAAAGCCGAGAGAGTAACAGATCCTTCGGAGATCAAAATAAGCGGTAATGCGGAATTCCGCCCGCGGGTGGCGTCGGATACGGTTTCTAAGCCCTACGGCATCGATCCTTCTTTTGCGGGTATAAAGAAGGGGGACTATGCGGTCTATAATGTGACCGGATCGGAGATCGCGGCACAGTTCGTGAGGTTCGTGAAACACCCTGCCTGCGTTGCAAAGGCAGTGATAGACGGCGACGAAGAACATGCGGTGATCCTTGACGGCAACTTTGACGAGACCTGGGGGGACAAGCTTGACATTAAGCTCCTCATGTTCCATGGGAAAGGCGGAGAGCACAGCGTCAGAATAGAGGTTACGGAGGGCGATGAGAAGTCGGTGCCCTTTGACCTTGTATCGCTTATAGTCTCCGAATGAGGGCCGTTCCAAGTATTAGCACAACGGATCAATTTGATTAAATTTCTATAAAAAATGCTCGGAAATGGCTAAAATATGCCCTTTCCGAGCATTTTTTTCTTGACAAAAGCTTTAAACAAGGGTATAAAGGATATAAGCGTTGACCGCAGTGGCGGTACATCGTAGGCATACAGGTCGTACGGCCTGAGAAAATTATCCTATAGGAGGAAATTTAAATGAACAAGACAGAATTAGTTGCAGCAATTGCTGAAAACGCAGGACTTACCAAGAAGGATGCCGACAAGGCTTTAAAGGCATTCATCGACGTTACAACAGGCGCTCTCAAGAAGGGTGACAAGATCGCTCTTGTTGGCTTCGGAACATTCGAAGTTGTTAAGAGACCCGCTCGTACCGG
>JAEEGL016164928.1_pt1 | contig 15358 bp, 14 predicted proteins | sample 9134231 | NCBI WGS metagenome assembly JAEEGL01 (sample SAMN16246548, study PRJNA631951) | gut metagenome | biome: gut microbiome; feature: rumen; material: fiber-attached | host: Bos | place: Iran: Karaj | collected 2018-10 | reverse complement strand
ATGAACCAACATACAATTGTGATAAATATCCAGGATTTACATTAGAAGGAAATAAATGTATTAGAACAATGCCTGGAACAGAAGAAAAACCAGCAGATGAAGACGAACCAACATATAATTGCGATAAATACGATGGATATACATTAGAAGGAAATAAATGTGTTAAAGAAGTTGAAACAATAGATGAAAAGCCAGCAGATGAAGATGAGCCATCATACAATTGTGATAAATATGAAGGATATACATTAGTTGGAAATAAATGTATTAAACCAGTATGTGAAGTTTGTACAAGAGAAGCAGATAAAGTAGAAGAAAACATATGTAGAGAAGGATTCACTTTAACTGAAGATAATAAATGTATCAAAGAAGAAGAAAAAGAAGTTGAAGTAACATATTATAGATATTCTACAAGATCATGTGAAGGTGGAAGCACAGAAACTAAATGGTCTTTAGATAAAAATGATGTGTCACTAAAAGCACAAGGATATAAAAGAACTGGAAGAACTAGATTACTAGTTGTAAATAAATAAAAATAGATAATAGAAGGGAAAATAAAATGAATAATTTAAATGTTTATATTGAAAACTTTAAAAGAAAAGGTTTGGCAGTAGCTACAGCCGTAGCATTAATGTTTACTCCAGTATTAGAAGGAGAAACTCATGCAGAAGGGCTTGGAGATTTACTAAATAGTTATGGAATTGAAGCACAACAATTTACAACTACAACATTAGATGTACCAAGTTGGGAAAGAGGATTCATTGAATCATACCAACATTACACAACATTTTGTCCATCACTAAAAGAACAAAGTGGAGTTGATCTTGCAGCATTATACTTTTTAGCAAATTACAATTTTACTCCAGAAGAAATAGTTCCAGAATTAGCAGCAAAAGGATATGTTTCTGAAAACAACTGTGTAGACTTAGGAATCATCAGAAGAGACGACCCTAATACAGCTGAAGATGAAACTATGAGTGAAATATTAGATATGGAAGGATTTTATAACTTCATCAATGCAACAGATTGTTACAATCAAATAAATGATATGTCAGAAAGAAGAATGCATGCAGACTGGATAGCATTAAATGGACAAGGTCATCTTGATCCAGCTAATTATCCAGATCCATCTGTATTTATCCAAGATCCAAGACAAAGAGAAATCGTACATAATTGGTATGTAGCATTTGTTGAAGGATATGATTTAACTCCTGGTTCATTCTCAGGAAATGAAAAATTACAATATGTTTATAGAGCAATTGGACAATTAAATGGTGATAGAGATGAACCATCATTAAATAGTTTAGATCCATCAGTTGCATTCTTAGTAAGAGCAACTCTTGGAAATCAATTCAAAGTATTTACTGAAAACTATATGTATAGAAATTACTTAGAAGTAATAGTAAATGATCTTCATTACTATGATGGAAGAGAATTGGCAGATAATGAAAGTTTTGTAAAATATGTTGATGCACAACCTATTACAGATCAATGTGTATCTGAATTAAAAGAATTAATTAATGATAGAGAAGCATTACATAGAATTACAACTGTAGATCTTCCAGATAATCTATTCAATATGTTACATCAAAGAATCATACCATATGATGAATATATGGAAATGAAAAATCAAGCAGCAATGAAGAAAAATTAATAATATAATTAAATAAGCAAATTAAATACTATATATGTCATTTGAAACTATAAAAATGTTATATTTAAAATTAAATTATGAAAAATGTAGTATAAATATATTTCAAATTCCGGAATTAGTATTGTCATAATGGCCATATGATAATACTAGAGATATAATTATATGAACTTGAATCATTAATTTAGTAAAGAATATAAATAAATAAAAGAATTAAATAAAGTATGTAGAATTTATAAACAATAAAAAAACATATACAAATAATAGTATATGTTTTTTTGTTTAAAAATACTTAATTGTTGATTTTATATGATAAAATGACATAAAATAGTAAAATTCATAAGTAAACGTGATATAATATTAGCAGGGGTGAGACGATGGAATATCACGCATTATATAGAAAATATCGTCCTAGAAATTTTGATGAAGTGGTTGGACAAAAAGTAACAATTCAAATATTAAAAAATGCTATAGAAAGAAAACACATTTCTCATGCATATTTATTTTATGGACCAAGAGGAACAGGAAAAACATCTATTGCAAAAATATTGTCTAGGACAGTAAATTGCGAAAATCCGAAAAATGGAATTACTTGTGAAAAATGTGATAGTTGTATTAATTCAAAAGAAAATGGATGTGTAGATATAATAGAAATTGATGCAGCTTCAAATAATGGTGTAGATGAAATAAGAGAATTAAAAAATAAAATTTCATTTGTTCCGTCATTTTTGAAATATAAAGTCTATATAGTAGATGAGGTACACATGTTATCTATTGGAGCTTTTAATGCGTTGTTAAAAACTCTTGAAGAACCGCCAGAACATGCAATTTTTATACTTGCAACAACAGAGTTACAAAAAGTTCCACTTACAATTATATCAAGATGTCAAACATTAGAATTCAAAAAGATAGATGACAAATCTATGAACGATGCTTTGAAAAAAATCGCTGAAAAAGAAAATATACAAATAGATTCTAATGCAATAAATGAAATAGTAAGATATTCAAATGGTGGGATGAGAGATTCAATAGGATTATTAGAAAAAGCAAGCTCATATACTAATGAACCAATTACGGAAGACATCATCAAAGAAATATCTGGAAATGTATCAGAAAAAGATTTGATTGATTTTATATCATTATTAGATAAAGATAAAATAGAAGATCTTTTAAACAAGATTAAGAAATATTATTCTGAAGGAATTGATTTAATAAAACTAACTAATAATATTATAGATTATTTACGAAATCAAATGATAGACAAAAAAACATATGATAAAAATACTTGTAAACTAATAATTAAATTAGATGAATTAGTATCATCAATGGAAAAATCAGAAAATCCTAAGATATTATTTGAAGCCTCTTTAATAGATTATTTATTAGAAGATAATAATACAAAAAGTGGTGTCAAAGAACAATATCAAGAAGATAAAACAAAAATTGTAGAAAAATCTATAGAAGAGCCAGTTCAAGAATTAAATCAAAATAATCACAAAGAGGAGAAAATAATAAGTGAAGATCTAAAGGTAATTAGGGTTGGAAATACCTTATGTGCTCCAAACAAAGAAAAAATATCAAAAATAAGAAGTAACTGGGATAAGATAAAAGACCTTGGATTTGATGATAAATACGGAAATATAGCCAGGCTTTTATCATCAGATGTAACACCAGTTGCAGCAAGCGAAACTAATGTTATACTTATATCAAAATTAAATGGTATAGCAAATCAAATAAATGAGGAAATGCCAAATATAGAAAAAATATTTGAATTACAATTTAATGATAAATCAAAAATTGTTTGTTTATCAGAACAAGAATGGAAAAAATATACTGATGAATATAAACAAGACAAATCAAAATTTGTTTATCAAGAAGAACCAGTTATTGAGAAAAAAAATAAGTCTTTAAAAGAAAAGGCTAAAGAATTGTTTGAAGATTAATAAGAAAAGGAGAATTATAATATGAATATTCAAGCTATAATGAAACAAGCACAATCTATGCAAAAAGATATGCAAAAAGTTGAAGAAGAAATAGAAAGCACAACATTTGAAGGTGAAAGTAATCTAGTTAAGGTTAAAGTAAATGGAAAAAAAGAAGTTCTTTCTATTTCAATAGAAAATAAAGAGAGTTTAGAAAAAGATGATTTAGAAATTTTAGAAGATATGATTATGGTCGCACTTAATAATGCTTTTAAAAAAGTTGATGATCTTAGAGAAAAGAAAATGTCTAAATATACTAACATGATGCCAGGACTATTCTAATGATTCCAGATAGTTTAAAAAATCTAATTGAAAGCTTTAAAATGTTACCAGGAATAGGTGAGAAAACAGCTGAGAGACTAGCTTTCTTTGTAATTAATGAAGATAAAGAAAATACAGATTTCTTTGCTAATTCCATAATACAGGCTAAAGAAAAAATAAGAAAATGTTCAATATGTAATGGAATTACAGATAATGAAGTATGTGGAATTTGTTCAAATGAATCAAGAAACAAAAAAGTCTTATGTGTAGTTGAAGATCCTAAAAGTATATTTTTATTTGAAAAAATAGGAACTTATAGTGGAGATTACCATGTATTAGATGGATTAATATCACCTCTTGATGGTGTAGATCCTGACGATATTGGTATAGAGAAATTAGTTAAAAGAATTCAATCTTCTAAATATGAAGAAATAATAATTGCTGTTAAACCTAGTATTGAAGGAGAAACAACTGCTTTATATATTAAGAAGATAATTGAAGGAATGAATATAAAAGTAACTAGAATTGCAAGTGGTATTCCAATTGGTACAGATATGGAATATATAGATTCAATGACATTAGAAAGAGCTTTAAATGACAGAAAAGAAATAGAATAAATTTCTTCTTTTTTCGTAATTAAATATATTTATAAATATTATATTAGAGGTAGAAAATGGACAATAAAGATGTTGCTAAAGAAAAATTTAATGATTATATAAGTAAATATATCAAGCCAGATAGAATAAATCATGCATACTTATTAGAAACAAATTATAGTGATAGATTGCTTTTGGTTGAATTGATTATAGAAAAAATATTATCGTATGAAAACAATATTTCTTATAAAGAATTAGAATTAAACAACGATTTAATAATAATTGATGCCGATAGTATTAAAACAGAAGAAATAGAGTCTTTAAAAGAGAAGTACAAAACAAAATCGATAAATGATAATAAAAGATTTTATGTTTTATTAAATGCTGAAAAAATGAATGATCATGCTGCAAACAAATTATTAAAATTTATCGAGGAACCAGAAAATGATATTATAGCATTATTGGTTACGGAGAACAAAAATAATGTTATAAGTACAATTTTATCTAGGTGTCAGTTATTAAGATTTTTTATTTCTATAGATAGATTTGAAAAATATGATAATGAATATATAGAAGAATTATTTGGTTTTGTATTAAATATAGAAGAACATAAAGAACGTGCAATAGCATTTCAAAACAATTATAATATAAAAAAATTATCAGATAGGACATATTTACAAGAATTCTTAAATAATTTATTGTTTGTATACGATGATGTAATACAATATAAAACAACAAATTCAGTTGAGTATTTTGAACAAAATATTGACCAAGTTCAAACAATTAGTAATAATAACAGCATAGAAGAATTAAATAGAAAAATTAATGCAATCTATGATTGTATAAATAGATTAAAATATAACCCAAATATAAAATTATTAATTGATAAATTAATAATAACGATGAATGGAGTTGAGCTTATATGAACGAAGTAGTAGGAGTAAATTTTGATAATAGTTCAAGAGTATATTATTTCTCTAGAAATGGATTAGACATAAAAAAAGGAGATAAGTTAGTTTTAGAAACAGAAAGAGGATTACAACTATGCACTGCAGTGACAGATGTTATAGAAATTCCAGATTCTAAAATAGTTACTCCATTAAGACCAGTTTATAGAATTGCCAATAAAGATGATATAAAAAAAGCTGAAGAAAACAAAAAAACAAGTGAAGTAGCAATTGAAAAAGCAAGAAAGATATCCAAAGAGTTAAATTTAGATATGAAATTTGTAGATTGTAATTTTACTTTAGACAAAAATCAATTAGTCTTTAATTTCTTAGCAGATGATAGAGTAGATTTTAGAGAATTAGCAAAAAAATTAGCATCTATATATAAAACAAGAATTGAATTAAGACAAGTTGGTGTAAGAGATAAAGCAAAAGAAATTGGCGGGATAGGTCCATGTGGAAGAATTTTATGTTGTAATACATTTTTAAATGATTTCAATAGTGTTTCTATCAATATGGCAAAAAATCAAAGTATTTCATTAAATCCAACTAAAATTAATGGTATATGTGGAAGATTATTATGTTGTTTAAAATATGAAGATGATACTTATACAGAACTAAAAAAAGATTATCCTCCATTAGGGACAAGATTAAAAATAGGTGATGTTGAAGGAAAAGTAGTATCCCATAATGTATTAAATAAAAAAATAACACTTGAGAAAAGTGATAAAACTCAAGTAGAAGTAGAGTACATTCCAAATGAAAGTAATAAATGATTTATTGAATTACAAGAATATGAAAATTGTTCAAGATGACAATTATTTCAATTTTTCTTTGGATTCAGTATTATTACCTAACTTTATTACGATACATAACAATACAAAAAGAATCTTGGATCTTGGTACGGGAAATGCACCTATACCAATGATATTATCTACTTTAACAGATGCTAAAATATATGGCATAGAAATACAAAAAGAAATATATGATTTGGCAGTTGAATCTATTAATATAAATAAATTAAATGAACAAATCACTTTAATTAATGATAATATGAAGAATTTAGATCAATATTTTGAGCCAAATTCGTTTGATATTATTGTATCTAATCCTCCATATTTTAAATTAAGCGAAAGCTCTAACACAAACGATACTATACAAAAAACAATAGCAAGACATGAAAAAGAAATTACATTATCAGAAATTGTTCAAATTGCAAAAAAGTATTTAAACAATAATGGTACTTTTGCAATTGTACATAGAACAGATAGACTTATCGAAATAATAGAGGAATTTAGAGCAAATAATATAGAGCCTAAAAGAATACAATTAATATATCCTAAAGAAGGTAGTGAATCAAACATGGTTCTAATAGAAGGAAGAAAAAACGGAAACGTTGGTTTAAAAATTATGTATCCTTTAATTGCTCATAATCAAAATGGAGAATATACAGAAGAAGTAAAAAAACTATTTCAAGAAAGGAAATAATCATGAAATTAATTGTTGGATTAGGTAATCCAGGAATAGAATATGAAAACACACGTCATAACATGGGATTTGTTTTTATAGACTATTTTGCGGATAAACAAGGTATAAAAATTGAAAAAAATAAATTTAATGGATTATATGGTGAAACAATGATTAACAATGAAAAAGTATTGTTATTAAAACCATTATCATATATGAACCTTTCTGGAGAAGTAGTAGCAAAATATGTTAATTATTTCAAGATTAAGATTGAAGATATATTAATAATAAATGATGATATGGATCTTGAAGTAGGAAAGTTTAGATTAAGACCTTCTGGGTCAAGTGGTGGACACAATGGATTAAAGAATATAGCATTAAACTTAAATACTGAAAATTATAAAAGACTAAGAATAGGTATATCTAAAAATAAACAAATAGATACAAAAGATTATGTTTTAGGAAAATTGAGTAAAGAAGATAATGAAACAATTAATAGTTTAAAAGAAACAATTTATTCTTTATTACAAGATTATCTAATAATGGACTTTGATAAGTTAATGTGCAAATATAATAAAAAATAATGGTGATATATGAACCTATTAAATGATTTGATTTCAATTAAAGATGAAAAAAAAGTAGGATTGGTCGGACTAAACGACGAATTCTTTTCATTGTATATAAATAAGTTATTTAATGAACAAAATAAAAATATTTTGATTGTTACATCAACATTATATGAAGCAAATATATTAAACAACTATTTATCATCATATATTAATAAAACATATTTATTCCCAATGGATGATTTTTTAACAAGTGAATCAGTAGCAATAAGTCCTGATTTAAAAATATCAAGATTAGAAACAATAAATAAAACAATTTCAAATGACAAAAAAATAATCATAACTCATTTAAATGGATATTTAAGATATCTTCCAAAAAAACAAAAATACATAGAATCAATTATAAATCTAAAAATTGGAAACGAAATATCAAGAGAAGAATTAACTAATAAATTAATATCTCTTGGTTATGAAAGAACAAGTATCGTATCAAAGACAGGAGAAATAGGAATAAGAGGATTTATAATTGATATATTTCCTATTGAATATGATCATCCAGTAAGAATAGAATTTTTTGGTGATGAAATAGATTCTATAAGAATCTTTGATGAAGAGACTCAAAAGACTATAGAGGAAATAAAAGAGTGTAGAATATACCCTTGCACAGAATTCATAGTCGATAATTATTTTGAAATGGAAGAATCAAGTCAAAAATATTTAAAACAAATTTCGAATAATAATGTAGATAGTATTTTTGACTATTTGGATGAGCCTATAACAGTATTTAAAAATTATAATCAAATAAAAGTTAATTATGAAACAATGTTAGAACAAATCACTGAATATAGGAGTGATAGTGATACTAACTTTACAGATAATTACATGTTTTTATTAGATGAAGTTAACATCGATAAAGTGATTTATTATAACACTATCGATAACATAATAGAAGGTGTACCAGCATATAATATTGTTAACTTTACGTTAAAAGATGTCGAAAAATTTAATGAAAATATAGAATTAATTAATAAATATATATCAAAAAATATTCATGAAGGAAAAACAATTATTATTGCAATCAAAAACTATCAAATAAAAAGTTTTGTTAAATATATTGATGAACCATACATTATTACAAACATAACAAATATTGTTGAAGGAAGCCTAAATATTATTAACAAAGAATTAAACAAAGGATTTGTTTATAAAAATATAATATTATTAACAGAAACAGAATTATTTAACAAAACTATTAACAAAGCTAAATATAAAACAACATTTAAATATTCTACTAAATTACGAAGTATAAACAATTTAGAAATAGGAGATTATGTTGTACATAGTCTTCATGGAATTGGTGTATATAATGGAATAAAAACTTTATCTCAGGGAGATTATTTAAAAGATTATTTAGAAATCCTATATCAAGGAAAAGATAAATTATATATACCGGTAGAAAAAATAGAACTAATAAGCAAATATACAGGAAAAGAAGGAGTCGCACCTAAAATAAATAAACTCGGAGGTACTGAGTGGGAAAAGACTAAATTAAGAGTTAAAAATAAAGTAAAAGATATTGCAGAAAAACTATTAAAACTATATGCAATAAGAGAAATGAAAGAAGGATATCAATTTAGAAAAGATGATGAACTTCAAGAAATGTTTGAAAATGAATTTCAATTTGAACCAACAAAAGATCAACTATTTGTAACAAGACAAATAAAAGATGATATGGAATCAAAAACTCCAATGGATAGATTAGTATGTGGTGATGTTGGTTATGGAAAAACAGAAGTTGCTTTTAGAGCTATTTTTAAGGCAGTAAATGATGGAAAACAAGTACTATATTTATGTCCAACAACAATATTATCTAATCAACAATATGAGAATGCACTACAAAGATTTAAAAACTTTCCAGTTAATATTGCTTTACTTAATAGATTTACTACACCAAAAGAAACAAAAAGAATAATCCAAGGTTTAGAAGACAAAACAATTGATTTAGTATTTGGTACTCATAGATTGTTAAGTAATGATATTAAGCCAAAAGATTTAGGATTACTAATAATAGATGAAGAGCAAAGATTTGGAGTAGTACATAAAGAAAAAATAAAAGAATACAAAGAAAATATTGATGTACTAACTTTAACAGCAACACCTATTCCAAGAACATTACAAATGTCTATGACTGGATTAAGGAGTTTATCACTTATTGAAACACCACCAATTGATAGATATCCTGTTCAAACATATGTAATGGAAGAAAACTCACATATTATCAAAGATGCAGTATATAAAGAGCTTTCTCGTAATGGACAAGTATTTATTTTATATAATCGTGTAGAAACAATTGAAACGAAAAAATATGAACTTGAAAAATTACTACCAGAAGCACGAATTGTTGTAGCTCATGGACAAATGGGAAAAGATGAATTAGAAAACAAAATGATTGACTTTATCAATCATGAATATGATATTATGCTTTGTACAACTATTATAGAAACAGGAATTGATATACCTAATGTTAATACAATAATCATTTTAAATGCTGATTATTTTGGATTAAGTCAGTTATATCAAGTACGAGGAAGAGTAGGAAGAAGTAACAAAATTGCCTATGCATATCTAATGTATGATAAAAATAAGATACTAAATGAAACAGCAATAAAAAGATTAAATGTAATTAAAGAGTTTACTGAACTTGGAAGTGGCTTTTCAATAGCAACAAGAGATTTATCAATAAGAGGAGCTGGAGATATTTTAGGAAGCGAACAAGCTGGTTTCATAGACAATATCGGAATAGAATTATATCTAAAAATATTAAATGAAGAAGTCGCAAAACTAAAAGGAGAACCAGTTGAAGAAGAGGAAGTAAAAGATGAACGACCTTTATTAAATGTTGAAACTCATATATCTGATGAATATGTAGAAGATACAAATTTAAAAATTGAAATTCATAAAAAGATTAATGAAATCAATTCTTATGAAAAACTAGAGCAAGTAAGAAAAGAACTGGAAGATAGATTTGGAAAATTAAATGAAAAAGTAATTACATATATGTACGAGCAATGGTTTGAAAGTTTAGCAAAAAAACTAGAAGTTCAAGAAGTACATCAAACAAAGAATTCTATTGAAGTTATTTTCTCCGAAGAAATGTCTAACAAAATAGATGGAGAAAAATTATTTATGGATGCATTTAATATTTCAAGAATGATTCGTTTTCAAATGAGAAGTAGACATCTAATTTTAATTTTAGATACAATAAAATTGGAAGAAAACTATTTGTATATTTTGACAAAAATATTAGATAAAGTTACATTAAAAGATAGCTAAAAACCCTTTAAAATCTTGACTGAAATAGAATAATTTGCTAATATCATCTTATAAATAGGATAAGGTGTAATTAATGGATATAGATATTAGCAAAATGTTTAAAGATAAAAACAAAGAAATATTAAATAACAGTTTAAAATTAGAAATGAATAGAAATCTTGAAACATTAAAAAATACAACAGACAATTGTGTCTCTCTAGAAATAAATAAATTATTTTTATTCTTTAAAAAGTATTTTGATGAAATAAATATAAACTATACAAAAGATGATTTATTAGGATGTTTATATAAAGAAAGAAAAACTATAAATGATATAGTAAATTCTGAAATAGAAAAGAAAAAAAATATAATTGAAAATGATTTTTTAAAAAAAGAAACTGAAGATGTACTAACAGAAGAATATATTGAAGATTATTGTAACTTTTTAAAAAATGAAACAGATAGAATGAATAATGAGTTAGAAATAAAATTAAAGACAGAAATATCTACTGTTTTTACTCCAACAATTATAAAAAAATTTAAATTAGAAAAAGAAGAATATTCAGAGAGAATTCATTCTCGTATAAATTCTTTATTTAAAGAAAATGTTATTTCTAGAATAAAGGATCAAATAACATTTAGGGATGAATCATTAAAAAATATGATGAAAGAATCATATAAAAAATATTTAGATTTAAATAAATCAACTGTGGATAAAAATATTGAAAATAATTAGAAATATGTTATAATATACACGATATTTAAATGTATTGAAGGAAAGAGAGATAAGAATCTATTTTAGAGAGTCTTGTAAGGTGAAAGAAGACATAGTGAATTATCAAAAATGGTTCCAGAACAGACTTATCGATATTTAGATAAGTACGCCTATAAGCGTTATTATTTTTAAGGTAGATTATATCTACAAATTAAGGTGGTACCACGATAACTCGTCCTTTACTGGATGAGTTATTTTTTTGAAAGGAATATGTAATGAGAACATTTGAAAAAATCAGTTTTAAACAATTTAAAAAAGATATCTCTTCAGATAAAGAATTATATGATTCATATAATATACCCAAAAGAACAACAAAATATGCTGCTGGTTATGATTTTGAAGCTATAGAAGACTTTACTATTAAGCCAAATGAAATAAAAAAAATCCCTACTGGAATTAAATCAAATATGAATGATGATGAAGTATTATTATTAATAGATAGAAGTAACCAAGGATTTAAGCATAATGTTCGGATGTGTAATCAAGTTGGTGTTATAGATAAAGATTATTATAACAATAACAATAACGAAGGTCACATTTGGATTAGACTTCAAAATGAAGGAGATAAAGACTACATCGTAAAAAAAGGTGAAGGAATTATTCAAGGAATATTTATAAAATACTTAACTATAGATAATGAAATAAATGAATTTGAAGAAAGAAAGTCAGATTATTAGGAGGACATTTATGAAAAAAGAAAAATATTATATATCAACTGCAATAGCATATACTTCTTCTAAACCTCATATTGGTAATACTTATGAAATAGTGTTAGCAGATGCAATTGCAAGATACAAAAGACAAAAAGGATTTGATGTTTATTTTCAAACAGGTACAGATGAACATGGTCAAAAAATACAACTAAAGGCAGAAGAAAAAGGAGTTACTCCACAAGAATATGTTGATGATGTAGCTGGACAAGTAAAAGAAATATGGGACATAATGAACACAACATATGATAGGTTTGTTAGAACTACAGATAAAAAGCATGAAGAAGCAGTTAAGAAAATATTTAAAAAATTGTATGATCAAGGAGATATTTACAAAGGTAGTTATGAGGGATTGTATTGCACTCCATGTGAGTCATTTTTTACAGAATCACAACTAGTTGATGGAAAATGTCCCGATTGTGGAAGAGATGTAGAAGTAGCCCATGAAGAAGCATATTTTTTCAAACTATCAAAATATCAAGATAGATTAATTAAATATATAGAAGAACACCCAGATTTCATTCAACCAGAATCAAGAAAAAATGAAATGATTAATAATTTCTTAAAACCAGGACTTCAAGATTTATGTGTAACAAGGACTTCATTTAACTGGGGAATTCCTGTTGATTTTGATCCTAAACATGTAATATACGTATGGATAGATGCTCTATCAAACTATATTACAAATATAGGGTATGATACAGAAAAACCTACTGATGAATTCAAAAAGTTATGGCCAGCTGATTTACATTTAATAGGTAAGGATATTATTAGATTCCATACTATTTATTGGCCAATTATTTTAATGGCACTAGATTTACCACTTCCAAAGAAAGTATTTGGGCATCCATGGCTATTAACAGGAAATGATAAAATGAGTAAATCTAAAGGTAATATTTTATATGCTGATGACCTAGTAAAAGAATTTGGAGTAGATGCAATAAGATATTATGTACTTCATGAAATTCCATTTGCTAACGATGGAAACATAACTTATGATTTAATAATTGAAAGAATCAATAGTGATTTAGCAAATGTACTAGGAAACCTAGTAAATAGAACAATTTCGATGGCTAATAAATATTTTGATGGAAATGTTACTAAAACAAAAATAGAAACAGAATTTGATAAAGACTTAATATTAAAAGTAAATAATCTATCTAAAAATGTTGATGTTAAAATGAACAATTTAGAAATAGGAGCATCTTTAGATGAAATATTTGATGTTTTAAGAAGAAGCAATAAATATATAGATGAAACAACTCCATGGGCTTTAGCAAAAGATGAAAAAGAACAAGATAAATTAAAAAATGTTATATATAATTTATTAGAATCTATAAGAGTATGTGCTGTATTCTTAAAGCCATTCATTCCTGATACTTCAGATGAAATATTTAGACAATTAAATATTGAAGATAAGAGTGAAGAATTCAAAGATAATTTAAAATACAAAACTGGAACACCAGCTCCGTTATTTCAAAGAATAGATAAAGAAAAAAAATTACAAGAACTTGAAGAGAAATAGAAGACGAAAAGTCTTCTTTTTAGGAGGAAAATGATGTTTATAGATACTCATTGTCATATGTCTAAAAGTGATTACGAAAGTGTTGACCAAGTTATAAAAAATGCAAAAGAAAACAATGTAAAAAAATTAATAATATGTGGATGTGATAAAGAAGGAATTAAAGAAGCCATTGAATTAGCAAACAATTATGAAAACATTTATTTAGAAATAGGATATCATCCAAGTGAAGTTGAAACTACATCCGAAGAAGACTTAATCGAACTAGAAGAAATTGCAAGAAATAATAAAAAAGTTGTAGCAATTGGAGAAATAGGTTTAGATTATCATTGGGAAAAAGAAAAAAAAGAAGAACAAAAAGAATTATTTAAAAAACAAATAGAAATTGCAAAAAGAATAAATTTACCTATAGTAATTCATTCACGAGATTCATTTCAAGATACTTATGACATATTAAAAGAATCAGGTCATTATGGAGATATCCACTGCTTTAGTGGAAATTTAGAAAATGCGAAAATGTATATAAAACTAGGATTTTATTTAGGTATAGGAGGAGTTGTTACTTTTAAAAATACAAATTTAAAAGATACATTAAAAGAAGTTCCACTTGATAGAATTATATTAGAAACAGATTCTCCATATTTAGCACCAACACCACATAGGGGAGAAAAAAATGAACCTAAATACATTCCTTTAATAGCTGAAGAATTATCTACAATATACAATAAAACTATAAAAGAAATAGAAGAACAAACAACAAAAAATGTACAAGAACTATTTAAAATTAACATAAATTAAAAATTCATCAAAATTGACTATTATCTTCTAATGTGCTATTATCTATATATAAGATAGAACGAGGTAGTTAAATATATGAAAAAAACACGTACTTTAAAGATACTTAGAAATAGTTCATTATATTTGTTATATATAATTTTAATTTTTTCAATTTTGTTTAATTTTGGTAATATTACTAAAATTACAACATATAACATATCAGGAGTTAATTCATTACAATCATCACATATGCTAGATAAATATGTTCCAAAACCAGAACCAGAGCCAGAAATAGTAGAACCTGAAGTTCCAAGCGTATTAAAATACAGATTAACATCATTCTATGCAAACGATGAATTAAATACAGGAAATTGCGTAGGTGCTGGATATTGTTGGTGGGACTTCGATGTTGATGAGCATGGTTGGTATACTTATGATGGAAAATTAGTTTTAGCAGGAGCAACAACATACTTACAAAAGAAATTTGGAACAAAAGAAGGAAAAGTATATTTCAAATATTATGATGAAGTTAATATAACAATTGATGGAGTAGTATATCCAGGAATTATTCTTGATACATGTGGAGCATGCTATAGAGATGAGAGACTTGATTTATTTGTAGAAGATGGAGATCATGTTATAGATCGTGGATATATGGGAAGAAATATGATTACAGTAGAAATAACAAAGAAAAAATAAATCTGAGAAATCAGATTTTTTTTGTTATAATTATATATGAGGAGTGATAATATGTTTTGCCCAAAATGTGGAAATAAAATAGATGCATCTAAACCT
>JAEEGL016039798.1_pt1 | contig 15358 bp, 15 predicted proteins | sample 9134231 | NCBI WGS metagenome assembly JAEEGL01 (sample SAMN16246548, study PRJNA631951) | gut metagenome | biome: gut microbiome; feature: rumen; material: fiber-attached | host: Bos | place: Iran: Karaj | collected 2018-10 | reverse complement strand
TAGCAGCTGCTTCGATACCTAACGTACTATCAGTAACAACTACCTTTTGATAATCAACTACATCAACAAATGCATACATTTTAACTAATCCGGCATTATCTTTTAGACTAAGTAAGTATGTTGGCCTATTATTAAGATTAATTAATAATGGGAAAGAACTAACATATTTCATCTGTTGAACTTGTCCTTCAGCTGATGCCATTGCCGAATACTCTTCAGCACCTGGTACTTGATAAAAATTAGTTTCTTTTGTTCTCAAATTAGTAAGAACAAATCCAATATTAGATTCATCAGTAGATACTGATGTAATACCGGTATACATATACACATCATCATCCATTACCAAATAGTTATAACCATCTGTTGTCTGTACTACTCCATTTTGACTAAATACCGAATTGATGAATCCTTTCTTATACATTCCCCAGTCATCAATTTGTTCAATAATTAAACTTGCTGAATATACTTGATCAATCCACTTTGGAACTTCTTCAACTTTATATCTAATAGTCTCTCCAGTTACTGGATTCATTAAAACTATTCCATTGATTTCTTCTTTTAAACCAACTCCCGTATATTTAATAGTTGGTACTACCCAATATGGGTTTCCGTCATTATCAATTTCAAAACTATAATTACCAAATATTAGTGTCGGATATTTAAATCTAAGTGCTCTATCTAAATCTTTAAAGAAATAAGCACTAGGCATGTATTTCATACCTTTACTTAATTTAACAAGTTCACTTGTTCCATTTACCGAATTAACTTTAATATAACCAAGAACGCCATGTTTTTTATTATTAAGCCATTTAATAAAACCATTATATTCAATTGGAGTTACTCTAACTATATCATTATTATAATTAATCTGAGTATATAAATCAGACACATAATACTGACTAACTAGTTCACTCATCTGTCCCATAACACGGTCCCCAAGTTTCTGACTAGAATCCTTGTCTAATAGAGGAACTTTATCAAAATCTACTTCTTTAATATCATCCGTAAAGTTGGTATCTTCTAAAATAGTAATACGTTTTGCCCAAGATTTAGAGTTAAATAGTGGACTACATATAATATTAGTAACTATTATTAATCCAAATACGCCCATTACAATACACGTAACTATTAAAGCATTTTTAGGTAAATCACGTAATCTTCTAATCGTATGATGATAATCAACAAGCATAAATACTGATGTTACTAAATAGCATACAAATATCATAAATAGATACATATAGAATCCAGGATTATGAATATTAATTGCTGGCAACGTCAAGTAATATGTTATAAAAGCAAACAATAAACAAATAATTATTCTAATTAACCATAATTTTTTTCTCATTTATTTCTCCTTAACATTATAAAATTAATTATATTAATTATTCCATACACAATTAATAAAATTCCAACATATTTAATAATCATATCAGGAAGTAAGAATTTTCCAACAATACACATAAGACCAATAAATACACCAATACATGATAGAATAATTGATCCCGTTAGTTTATTTTCTATTTTCTTACCTATTTGAATACTTTCATTTAATTTCATAAAACTAGATATAAGTATATATATTCCTGCCACAAAAGATACCAAGTTTTTAAGAAAATCTACTCTAAATATTAATATACCTCCCACTACCAACATCGTAATAGCATATACTAATTCTATATTATCACTAACTTTTCTCTCACTATTCTTAAAATATTTAACAAATCCTCCAACAGCATAAAGAATAGCTAATATCCCTATTGTAATAGATACAATATTCGTAATCTTATCGGCATACATTGTTAAAAGTATTCCAAATACAAGTATTCCAATATTCATAAGTATCTCATACCAAAATTCTTTTTTCATATAATCACCTTCCATTTTAATTATAACATATTTTCTATATTAACATCATAATAACTGCTGCTAAATTATTAATTATATGAATAATCATTGGCACGGCTATATTTTTATCGCTCTTTAAATATGCAAGGCCTAATATTAAACCAATAAATATATATAAGAAAGTAATTAATCCAATACCATGCATAAGGCCAAATATTACTGATGAAACAATTAAAAATATCCATTTATTTTTAATAATTGTTCCTATTGAATATCTAAACACTAACTCTTCAGTTACAGGGGCAAATATACTTACAATTATTCCTACCAAAAACTTATAATTATAAAACATATTTTCTATCATATCTTGATTGTTCATTGGAACATCAACATTTCTAAGTAAGTGGGTAATTCCATCATTAAATAAAACTAATAGAATACCTATTCCTATAGTAATTAATACGCTCTTTACATTTAATTTTTTAACATCTTTAACTATCATTTTATAATACATAAAAGCGAATATTATAAAGCATACTATTTGTGGTATAAAATTAACAATATCTGAATAATTATTAGCTCTTCCCATTGCTCCAATAACAAGTCCTATCATAAGTGCTAACAATACTTGAGTACCAAAATAAATAATTATTGGTTTATAATCTTTTTTCATTTCTTCCATACTATCACTCCTTTATTAATTTTTAGTTGTTAAAACCAAATCAAATTCTTGAAATCCATTTTTTAAATAAAAATTAATTGCTTTTTTATTCTTATAACTTGCAATAACTTTCATATTATTAATGCCTTTACTTTTACAATAATCTTTAAAATTATCTATAAGTTTTTTTCCTATTCCATATTCACGATATTCATCTTTAACAAACATATTATTGATTTCTCCATATTGTACTTCTTCATAAGATCCCTGTTCATCTATCATACCTGCTAAATATCCAACTACCAACCGATCAATCACTGCCACTAATACACAATGATTATTAATAAGATTAGTAAAGTATTCTCTGCCTTCATTCGTTAGTGGCCAATTACTTACTAATGTCGAATCATAGTTATCTTTTTCAAGTTTAAATAAATAATTATTTAGTTCTTGTACTATTTCAAGATCATTAATTGTTGCATTTCTAATTACTACATCATTCATAGTTATCTCCCCAACTTATGTTCTTTTAAAAATTTCTTTACTTTTTCTATTTTCTCCTTATCCTTAGGCCTATTATGTTCCACCATCCATCTAAGCTGTAATTCTAATGATTCAACTGGATAACCATCGACAAACCTAACATCTGCATCATCATAATCTAAAACAGCTACTTCGGTAGATTCATCTAATTCATATAAATAATCATATTTAGGTGATTTCTTAAATTGATATCTATTCTTAAGTTCTAAAAAATAATCCGGTTTAACTTTAATATCAATATCTTCAGTAGCTTCTTTTAAACCATATAATAACATCGTTCCTCCAGATATTATACAATACCTCTTTTTATCCAAATTAAGTAAATCTAATTTTTGAATATATTCTTTTTTATTCACTAATAATCCCTCCATCGAATATTATATCAAATAATTCACCAAGATAATCAATTTTATTACATAGATAGATTTCTTTATAATTATCAACATTGTAAAACTTTAATTCTTTAACTTCATCTTCATGTAAGCTATTATTAAAAATAGTAATCAATTCATCTTTTGTATATTTAGTCTTTATTTCATATATAGTACCAACCGGATAAAAAGCGTCCTCTAATTCTTTTCCAGAAGGATACTTTAAATACTTTAACATCATTTCAAAATTAGCATTATCATGTATATCAATACCAAGTTCTTCTTTAAATTCTCTAATAAAGCAACTATAATAATCAAGCTTATTATTAATAATATCCCTACTATCAGCTATACCCCCAATGGCATTAAGACTATCTCTATTATTTAATATAATACATATATAATTATCTATTGTCTTAATATATCCCGCTGAAAAAAAGGATCTAATTATCAAATTATTTGTTTCTTTAGCATATATTAAACACGAATATTTAGTTTTTGAAACATCTATCAAAGGAACGAAATCATCTATTTTAGTTACACAATATATATCCCCATCATAAAATTCACAAGCCTTTTTCCCTTTAATAAATTCATTCCATACTTCTTTAACCTTTTTTTCGGTTACATCATCAATTAATAAATCACCATTATATATAACATCTAATTTCTTAATCCTTTTAATCATATAATACTCCTTATATTTGTTTTTTTAATGTCTTTAAGTCATAATTTTTATTAATATATACAACATCAGTCATACAGTATTTACCATCTTGAGCTTTGAGTTTCAACTGTCCGATTTTTTCGGACACTTCATTTCCTTCTTGTTTTAATTTACTTTTTAAGTCACTCCAATATTTTCTTGGTCTGTCACTTTCTGATAAAACTCCAACTAAATCTACAATGCTTATAAAGTATTTTTCTTGTTCCTTGTCCCAAACAGTTCTAATTGTATTGTTTTTAAAAATTTTATTTATTAAATACATTTTATCTTGATTCATCTAAAACCTCCTTTTATTATATTATTTATTCCTTTTATAAACCTTAATAACTTCCCCAAGCTCTCTATCAAAGAATTCTTTTCTAGGATTATACTTTCCTTTTTTTAATAACTCTAATATTTCTTTAATTTCAACTAATTCCAAATAAAAATTATCTTTCTTTTCCTTTTCTGTTCTTTTAGTATTACTTAAATCAATTCCTTTAAATATACCAACATAATAATAAGTAGTTATTAACCTATTTACAACATTGTTATCTCTATCGCGATAATTATGTTGATAGTATTTTAATATCAATAGTTTTTTAAATTCATTAATATTATATTTAATACCGGTCTCTTCAAACAATTCTCTAATTAATGCTTCTTCTGTGCTTTCTCCTTTATCAACTTTTCCACCTGGAAAAAGTATAATTTCACCGTAATTAGCCACAAGCACTTTATCATTCACAACAAGTATACCCCTAACTTTATTGTTAGTAACATCTAATTCATTATCAGTCAACTTACTTTCATTAATACTTAATATTTCCATTTTTTCCCTTCTTTCAAGATATCTACCAAGTGTACCATGATGGTATGCGTAAACATGTCTACCGTGAACAACCCTATATTTTATTCTTTTGTTATAGACATATTTTTTTATCCAAATATATCATTTTATTCATTCTTTAACTTTTTATATTATTTGATAATTCCCTATTTTATAAGCATTTGTACTGTTTTTTGAGAGATAGTAAGCAGACACACTCAACGTGGCATGTTTGTACGTGTTAGACATGTCATTTTTTATATGTTTGTGGGCGTTTGCATAGCAAACAAGCACATTTTAACAACCTTGTTTGTGGGTAATTAAACATGTCAAAGCGCTCTTATTTATCGACTTTTTCTTCTAACTCTATAAATTTATCAAAATCGCTAACAAATAATTTATCTTGATTAATTCGATATTTTTCAAATTCAGTTTCAGCATGCATTTTCGCCATTTCGGCAGAAATTTTTCCATTATCTTTTAATATATCTCTATCCCACAAAATTAAAAATGAATTTAAGCGTTCTTCCCAATCAGACATAGTCATAGGAATGTTTCTTAGAGCCATACTTTCTGCAAAATCCAAATATCCAGAAACAATTCTCTCTAATGATGATAATTCCTTTTCGGTTAAATAATTTTTAGCAATGGATACATCATAAATATGAATTTTACTATCAGGTGAACCTTTCCACGATGTAAGCCCCATATGTTTCATATTAGAATTTGCTCTATCATATATTATTTCAGCAGCGGTATTACCCGTTACTGCATAATGCATTTTATTTTGTACAGACTGAAAGAATCTTTTAGTTTCTTTTGCATTTTTATCATAATCAATAGCTGTCCCATATATATCAGTAATTTTTTGATAAAATTTTCTTTCTGATAATCGAATCTCTCTGATTCGTTCAAGTAATTCGTCAAAATATTCTTTAGTCAAAATGGCGCCACTATTTTTTAAACGTTCATCATCCAATGCAAAACCTTTAATGGTATATTCTTTTACAATACGATTAGCCCATTTTCTAAAATTAACTGCTTTTTCATTATCGACCTTAAAGCCGATAGCAATTATCATTTGAAGATTATAATGAATAACACTTCTATTAACTTCCCTATTTCCTTCTTTTTGAACTATTCGAAATTTTCGAGTAGTTGCCTCCTCAGTTAGTTCAAAATCAGAATATATTTTTTTAATATGATAATTAATGGTATTTGCTTCAACATTATATAATATTGCTAACATTTTTTGTGTTAACCAAATATTTTCATCTTCATAACGCAGTTCAATTCCCTGTTCTCCAGTTGCTGCAATATAAGTTAAATATTCAGCTGCACTTGACCTTATTGTAATTTCTTTTTTCTTCATTTATTAAACCTCCTTTTATTTTAACTTAGATAAATCATCATACGTAGTGTACCATGATGGTATGTGGAAACATGTCTACCTCAAACTACCATATATTTTTCGGTTTGTTTTTGACATGTGTTTTTACCATAAAACGCATTTTTATTTTCTTTTTTACTGCTTTATCATCTTTTGATGATTCCTTATTTTATAAGGACTTATACTAATTTTTAAGCATTAGTAGACAGACACACTCTGTGTGATGTGTCTCAGGAAACATATCAATAACACTTATATTGGATATACTATAGTTAGTTAAAATTTTTAAATCTCTAACAAGAGTCATAGGATCACATGATACATATATTATCTTTTTTATTCCTGATTCATTTATAATTCCAGTACTACGCTTATCCATTCCAGTTCTTGGTGGATCCACTATTAATATATCTCCATTAATATCTATATCATTTATTTTACCAACATCACCACATACATAACTAACAGTATTAATATTATTAATTTTAATATTATACTCTGCATCTTTAACGGCATTCTTTATTATCTCGATTCCAGTAACTTTTTTTATATATTTGGCTATATATATACCAATACTACCTACCCCTGAATATAAGTCAATTACTTTATCATTACTAGTAAAATTACCTACCCTTACAATTTCATCATATAAAGTAGTAATGTTACTCGTATTAATTTGAAAAAATGAATCATGAGAAATTTTAAACTTTAAATCTTTTAATTTAATATATCCATCTTCTTTAAAATATACTTGTTTACCATTCATAAATATACTTATACATTTATTAGAAAGATTACTAATAAACATATCGCCATCTATATCGAGTATTAGTCCATTATCACATTCTCTAATCGTTATTTTTTTTATCTTACTTAAATCTTCTTTTTTAATTAATTCATATAATTCATTAACTCTATCACTAACTAATAAGCATCTATCTATTGAGATAATTCCATTATATTCTCCAACTAAACCTAGATATTTATCATAATGATATGTTATCTTATTACGATATCCTTCTGTTTTCTTACTTCCAATAACATTAGGTTTTATTTCCATGTTTAAATATTTCTTAAAAATATCTTTTACTTTATTTTCTTTGAACTTAAGTTGTTCTTGATAATTAAGACCTCTTATATTACATCCACCACATTCTAAATAATAAGGACACTTATAATCACATCTTAAACTGGATAGCGAATCTATATTATCTAATTTAAGAATATTATAGTTTTTATTTTCCTTATATAAAGAAACATTTACTATATCGCCAGGAATACTTTTAGGAATAAAACAAACCTTACCAGCTATTTTACTAATTCCTCTTCCTAAGTGATCTATATTATCTATCTTTATTTTCATCTTTTCACCTACACTCTTATTGGATTAACATCAATACTTATATCAACTTCTTTATTTAGTTTATATACTTCATCTATCTTTGTAAGTACCGCATTTAATTTATCATCATGTTTATATTTAATAATACATTGATAATGATATACATTATTTATTTTGAAAACATTGGCCATAGATGGCCCTAATACCTGTGTATTAGAACCAACATTTTTTTTAAGAAATTCTCCTATTTTATTTGCATGTTTAAACCCAACCTCATAATTTCTACTGCTTATATTAACCAAAGTAATATAAAAATATGGAGGATATTTAAGAACTTGTCTTAATTTCATTTCCTCGTTATAAAACTCTAAATAATTATGTTCCTTAGCTAAAAGAATACTATAATGGTCCGGATTATAAGTCTGAATTATTACTTCCCCTTCCAAATCACTTCTTCCGGCTCTTCCAGCTACTTGACTTAAAAGTTGAAATGTAACCTCTGCACTTCTAAAATCTGGAATATTAAGTCCCATATCAGCATTTATTACTCCCACTAAAGTAACCAATGGAAAATCTAAACCTTTAGCTATCATCTGTGTTCCTAAAAGAATATCATATTTATGCTCCCCAAAATCTTCAATTATCTTCTCATGCATTCCTTTTCGGCTTGTCGTATCAACATCCATTCTGACAACGCGAGCCTTAAATGCCTTATTAAGTTCCTCTTCTAGTTTTTCTGTACCAAGTCCATAATCCTTCATATTATCGCTACCGCACTGCGGACAAACTCTAACATTTTTAATACTATAGTTACAATAATGACATCTATTGGTATCACTAGATTTATGATATGTTAAACTAATATCACAATTAGGGCATTTTAAAACATATCCACAATCACGACATGTTAAAATTGATGAATATCCTCTCCTATTAAGAAGTAATATTACTTGTTCTTTCTTAGCTATCTTTTCTTTTATCTTTTCCGTTAAACTACTTGATAAAATAAAGTTTCCTTTTTTTACTTCATCCCGCATATCAACTATTTTTACACTAGGCAGTTTACCATGACCAGCTCTATTTTTTAACGTTAATAATTTATAAACCCCTTTTTGAGCTCTTGCAAAAGATTCTAAAGATGGCGTTGCACTTCCAAGAATTACTGGTGCCTTATTATATACTCCACGCATAATAGCTACATCTCTAGCATGATATCTTGGATTATTATCTTGTTTATAGGTGCTTGTATGTTCTTCATCAATAATAATTATTCCCAAATTATTTAAAGGGGCAAAAATTGCACTACGTGCCCCCACCACTATTCTAACTTTTCCTTCACGAATCTTTCTATATTCATCATATCTTTCCGTATCACTAAGTCCACTATGAAGAATAGCCACATCTTCACCAAATCTAGTTACAAAGCGATCGACAATTTGTGGTGTCAAACTAATTTCTGGAACAAGCATAATCGCCGTCTTTCCATTTTTAATAACCATATCAATTAATTCCATATAAACTTCAGTCTTACCAGAACCAGTAACCCCATAAAGTAAATATGTATCATGTTTATCTAAATCAACTTCTCTAACTACTTCTTCTTGTTCACTATTTAAAGTAACTTGTTTGTATTTACCATGTGCCGCCACTTGATATCTCGAAACATCTTCATATATAAACCTAATCATCCCATTTTTTACTAACGTGTTAATACTACTGGTAAGTGACGTAATAAGTATCTTATCCTTAGTAATTAAATTTTCTAATAATTTAACTTGCTCTGGAAACCTGCAGTTATTAATATATTCACTAGTTACTTCATAACTCTTATTTAAAACAGCATACCTGTTTTGTTTTATTCCAATATTAGTTTTATATTGTGCTTTTAAAGCTTTAGGTAGCATTGATTGAAATATAGATATTTTACTGCATAATATCTCTTTAGCTATTTCATTGCCCAAATATAACATCTCTTTATTTAATACTGGTTCAATATCACATAAATCATCAATCTCTTTTAATTCATACTCCCCAGTATATTTATCCATTATATCCATTACAAAGCCCTCTAATAATCTATTACTAAAAGGCACTTTAACACGATGACCAATTTTAATCTTATCCCTAAATTTATCAGGTATTATATATGTAAAAACATGATCAACCGCTTTAGCACCATATTCAATAATAACATTCGCATACATAATACCACTTCCTCACTTTTATTATAAAACATCTAACTTATAAATGTCAATGTATTTATTGCGAATAAATGTTCACATACAGTTAACAAAAAAAATAACTCACTAAATAGAATTATTTTTTTGCTTTTTTCTGATTATTTCTTTTATAACTAAGTAAATTTATTTCTTCTAAAGCATCAATTTTATCGTTCATACTAAGTTCATTATAAGATTTACCTATTTTAATAATATTAGTAAGTTCTTCACTACATTCACTAATTTTATATCCGTATATAGCATATCCTCCACTAAGAACTTTACCATCACGTACCGCAAATGTATCAAGTTCTTCCAGTTTTAATCCCTTAGGAGCTCCTTCTTCAATAAGACTACTATCATTATACAAATCATATAACTTTCTAATTGGAATATCAATAACATTTTTATCATTAATTGAATCACAAAATCTAATCATTCCATAATTAATGAAACTATCTAAGTCATTAATATTAGCAAATTTAATATTAACATGATTTTTTCCATTAACAACTAATTCTTTTACTTTATAGCTACCTAACATTTCTTTTCCATCACGTAGCATAAAAACTAAAGTACTATCAATGTCACTAAGTAACCAACTAAAATCATCTACTCTATCCATAATAACACCTCTATAATAAGTATATAAATATTTTTTTTAATTGTCAAAACAATTAAAATATGTTTACACTTATAAAAAATTAGCAATCTAACTTGACAATTGCTAATTATGTGTTATACTTATATCAGTTAAAGGAGATGATTATTATGAATATGAATAATCCTTATGAAGAAAATTTACAAAATGTTCTTGAAAAATATGGCCGTGATATTACCAAAGAAGCCAAAGCTGGTAAAATAGATCCCGTTATTGGACGTGACGAAGAAATAAGAAACATCACCCGTATCTTATCAAGAAAAACTAAGAATAATCCCGTTTTGGTAGGACTACCTGGTGTTGGTAAAACTGCTATTATTGAAGGGCTAGCTAGCCGTATCATTAAAGGAGATGTTCCTAACAATCTAAAAGATAAAACTATTTGGTCTCTAGACATGGGAGCATTAATCGCCGGTGCCAAATATCGTGGTGAATTTGAAGAAAGATTAAAAGCTGTCTTAAAAGAAATAAAAGATTCCGATGGTAAAATAATTCTATTCATCGATGAAATTCACTTACTTGTTGGGGCTGGTGCCATGGAGGGAGCCATGGATGCTGGTAATCTATTAAAGCCAATGCTTGCTCGTGGTGAAATTTTATGTATTGGGGCAACGACTTTAAATGAATATCGAAAATATATTGAAAAAGATGGTGCCTTAGAAAGACGTTTTCAAAAAGTATTAATAACCGAGCCAACCGTTAGTGACACAATTGCCATCCTCCGTGGCCTAAAATCACGTTTTGAAGTATTCCATGGTGTAACAATCAAAGATGCCGCGCTAGTAAGTGCCGCTACTCTTGCTGACAGGTACATCACCGATCGATTTTTACCTGATAAAGCTATTGATTTAGTCGATGAAGCTTGTGCTACCATCAAGGTGCAAATGGAATCTGTACCCGTAAAACTAGACTATCTAACTAGAGAAATAATGACTCTAGAAATAGAAAAAGAATCTCTTAAAAAAGAAAAAGATGAATTATCAGTAAAAAGAAAAGATGAGATTGATGAAAAACTAGCCAATCTTCATCAAGAGGAAAAACATCTTCGTGATAGATGGCTTGAAGAAAAAGAATTAAGTACTAAGATAAAAGAAAAGCAAGCTGAATTAGAAGAAGCCAATCACAAATTAGAATTAGCTGAAGCTGATTATGACTATGAAAAAGCAGCCGTCTTAAAGCATGGTACCATTCCAAAACTTCAAGAAGAATTAGCGACCTTAAAATTCAAAAATAATGACTCATTACTACTTAGCAACGTAGTTGATGAAGAAGGAATTGCTTCCATTATTTCTAAATGGACTAATATTCCTGTAACCAAATTAGTTGGTTCCGAAAAAGATAAACTTTTAAATCTAGAAGAGAATATGAAAAAAAGAGTAAAAGGTCAAGATGAAGCTTTACATCTAATTAGTGAAGCTATCATTAGAGCCCGTGCTGGTATCAAAGATCCAAATCGCCCAATTGGCTCATTTATGTTCCTAGGGCCAACAGGTGTTGGTAAAACTGAAGTCGCCAAGACCCTCGCCTACGAACTATTTGATTCTGAAAAGCATATCGTTCGTATCGATATGTCCGAATATATGGAAAGTCATTCCGTATCACGTCTAGTAGGTGCGCCTCCCGGATATGTTGGATATGATGAAGGTGGTCAATTAACCGAAGCCGTAAGACGTAATCCTTACTCCATCGTATTATTTGATGAAATAGAAAAAGCCCATAAAGATGTTTTCAATATTTTGTTGCAAATTCTAGATGATGGACGAATTACTGATTCTCAAGGCAGAACTGTCGATTTTAAAAATACTATCATAATTATGACATCAAATCTAGGTAGTGAATATATTTTAAATAAAGAACCTAATCTAAAAGAACTTTTGGATAATGAATTAAATCATACTTTCAAGCCAGAATTCTTAAACCGTATTGACGAAATAATTACCTTTAATTCATTAACTAAAGATACCATCTATGAAATACTTGATAATATCATTAAAAACATTGAAGAAAGATTAAATAATAACAATCTACATATTGTCTTAACTGAAAATGCTAAAAAGCATATTATTGATTCTTCATATAATGAATCTTTTGGGGCTCGTCCTATCAAAAGGTATGTTACTAAAAACATCGAATCATTAATTGCTAAAAACATTATTGAAGGTAACATTAAATTTGGTAGTACTATTACTATCGATGTCAATAAGGATACTTACATTATAAAATAGAGTTTCATTTGAAACTCTATTTTTTTTCTTCAAAATAATTATTTTTCTTAATTACTGATTTCATAAATTTAAATAATACTTTTCTTGTTGTTAACCATTTAATTCTAACGCCGTTATTTGTATTACTAATCATTCGTCTAACTAAATATTTAGCCACCGGATCAGGATAATCACCCAGGATATTATATACTTTTTTATTCTTATCACTAAGTTCCATTTTTTTATCACGAAGGGCATTTACCAAAAAATCAGTAATCATTATTCCTGGAGATAACATCCCCACAATAATATCTTTCTTATTTTTCTCAAGTTCGGTAGATAAAGCTTTCGTAAAATATGTTACTCCTCTTTTAGCAGTACCATACATTGACAATCCCGGAATAATAGCATTATTAGAACCATGTCCTTCAACAGTATATATTGCTCCTTTATTTTCCTTAATCATCTCCGCTGCAATATACTTAGAAGCCAAAGCTGTTCCCTTCAAATCAACCTCAATTATACGTTCAATTTCATTTTCATCTAGTTCCCATAATAACTTATCTGGTTGATTTATTCCTGCATTATTAACCCAAATATCAATTACCTTAAATTTTTTCTTTGTTTCACTAATTAAATTAGCAATATCTTTACCTCTAGTAATATCACATTCTATTCCTAAAAGTTCACCTTTACCTTTTTCCTTTGTTAATTCTTTTATTGCTTTATCAACATCTTTTTTATAAACATCACTAATTACCACATTATAGTTATTATATCTAAAGTATTTAGCCATATGATAGCCAAGTCCTCTAGCACTTCCCGTTATTACTACCGTCTTCATATTTTTCCTCAGCTTTTATTTTTCCATTCAATACTAGTAAGTTTTAAATTTCCATTCTTATTAACATAATTTAATCGATAATATGAAACATCACTTGTAAGTTTAGGTAATTTAGTAACATCGCCATCATACTCACCTAACATCTTATCATTATAATCATATAAAACACCATCTTTTAAATATGCTACATTTACATCTATTGATAACTCTTTTGTTCCTGAATATCCATATAAGTGTAATACTGGTACTTTTTCCACAGTTTCACATTGATTCTTCTTTCTAGTAACTTTGCCAGCACTAAGATTATAAGTATATTCCCCATAATTATAATTCTTAATATCATTTATCAAATCTAAATCTGCATCAAACAATTCTTTTTCAGCTTTTCTAAAAACATTATCATCCATTTTATCAACAAGAAAATCGTTCTTATCTAAATAACTAAACATATAATCAATTAAATTATTTCGGTCTATTTTATCAACATCTACTTTTCCCTTACCAACTTCAATATTAAAATGCAAATCTCCATTACATCCAACACTAACTAAATTAGAATATATTTTTCTTACATCTTCAGGGAAATAATTATATAACTCATTTAATGCAAACTTATCATCTTTCTTTCTAAGTGTAAAGAATAGTATTACTCCAATAATTATTATCAAAACAATTAACGTAATAATAAGATTTACTCTATTACTAAAAAACTTCTTTAACCATATTACTACTTTATTAAAGAAAGACTCCTTTTCTACCTTTTTAGGTGCTATTTTTTCTATTTTCTTATTACTAACTGTTTCTGTCTTTTTTACATTTTTCTTACCCATTTTATCACACTCTCTTCTAATACAAGATTAACATAAAATTAACTTTTTTACAACCTTTAAATTCATTTTTTCATTATTTAGAACATAAAATAAAGCATAAGAATTGACATATTTCCTTTTTTATTGTAGAATTATAAATGCAACGGACCTATAGCCAAGTGGCTAAGGCATGGGACTGCAACTCCCTGATCGTTGGTTCGAATCCGACTAGGTCCTCCATATAAAAATAGCTTGAACATAACGTTCAAGTTTTTTATTGACAACAAATATTTATTTGATATAATAGTAAGTACTTTTTTGAAAGGGGAAAAATATCTATGAACAAAAATTTAGTTCAAATAAATGATAACTATGGTATCGTTAGCGATGAACAGGGAAACATCAATTTCGTTACAAAAGAAAATGCTGGCTATGAACTTAAAGATATTCTAAAAAAAGAAAATGAATTAGAAAAAACAAGCATCAATCTAAAAAAAGAAAAAGAAGCATTACAACATAACAAAACACATGCCATCTACCGTGAAATAATAACTGTTTTTACAATCATATCAGAAATATTCCTATATATTGAATTAAGACCTTTAGTTCATATCAAAGGATTGCTTACATTGTTAGGAGCCTTATATGTTTTTGGCAAAATCTGTAACATCGGATTATGTGGAACAAGAATTGGTGGTTATTATCAAAAAAAGCGTCTTAAAAAGTCTATTAATGATTTGGAAGATCAATTACCTAAATTAAAATATGAACTAGCTGCCATCAAAGAAAAAGTAAAATATAATAATTCTATAGACAATAATTCAAATGAAAATACTAAATATAAGTATATTCCTAAGCATATAACTCATAGTGAAGTACCAGCAAATATTAAAGTACATTGTTTAACAAAATAAAAGAAGTGTTTATTATTTAT
>JAEEGL012863173.1_pt1 | contig 15358 bp, 11 predicted proteins | sample 9134231 | NCBI WGS metagenome assembly JAEEGL01 (sample SAMN16246548, study PRJNA631951) | gut metagenome | biome: gut microbiome; feature: rumen; material: fiber-attached | host: Bos | place: Iran: Karaj | collected 2018-10 | reverse complement strand
GCAGTCGTTTGAAAGTTCTTTAGAACTTTCAAACTTATCAACCAAGACTCTGCGCTCTGTATCCTTCGGAAATGATGTCCAGCTCCTTCGCAAACTGCGTAAGGGCATCATAATCGCCTTCCTGGTATATCTTGAAAAATTCATCCTGGATCTTTACAACTTCACGCTTGTTTGCGACCTTGTACAGATTCTGGATATTGTTCAGGATATCGGCAACAACGTTTGATTTTACCGTAAATGAATTCTGGGCATCCATGATCTCGCCGCGCACAAGCGACATTTCCCTGTCAAGAACGACTATCGCCTCGGCAGCCTTAAGCAGCCTTGTTCTTAGTGTTTCGGGCATGTTCTGCTTGTACTTGTACTGCAGGGAATGCTCTATCGTAGCCCAGAAGTTCATTGCCAGCGTTCTTATCTGGATCTCGCAGAAGATATCCTTAGGTCCGTGGATCGTTTCTATCCTGTATTTGATGACCATATGATAGCTTCTGTAGCCAGATGCCTTGGTATTTCTTACATAATCGAGCTCCTCGACGATCTTCATATCCGCTCTTTTCCTGATCAGATCGGCAACTATGTAAATATCCTCAATAAACTGGCAGATGATCCTTATTCCCGCGATATCGTCGATCTGTGTCTCTATATCGTCGAGTGAAATATGCTTTTTCTGTGCCTTCTCCAAAATGGATGATATACTCTTTACACGTCCGTCGACAAGCTCTATCGGGGAATACAGACCGTCCTTTCTGTATGCCTCCCGGATATGTTCAAACTTGACCTTCAGCTCATCCACCGCGAGCGCATACGGTTCAAGTATACTTCTCCACATCTGTATTTCCATCTGAAAACCTCCATGCAATCCCGAAAGGACTGCTTTCCCCTGTAAGTAACTTATTTTTGACGCTCCGGCCCGGTAATGCTTTCATTTATACACAGAGCTTTTAGTTTCCGTAAATAAATGTGTGCAATGCTTCGGTATTGGTCGTAAGATCTATCTGCGTAACAAACATACCGCGCAGTCGTGCGTCGTGATAGCTTCCCTCCACCGGCAGGCGCAGTTCTTCAAAAAGCGCCGGACTGATCGACGAAAGCATCGGTATGAACAGTTCGAGCTGTTCCGATGTTATGTCTGTTGTAAGGAAAGGCATGCATTTATTTACAAAACCCATCATCTCAACATTGTTCATCCTGCTGACGTTGTCAAATATCTCACGCATCAGCCTGCGCTGCCTGGCCGTTCTTCCGATGTCCATATACTGCAGGTCCGCTGTCGGAACTTTCCTGATCCTGCAGTAACCGAGGACCTGATTGCCGTTCAGATGATTGATGCCTTCCTGTACATTCCTGAATTCAGGCTTTGATATATAATTGGTCTTGTTCAGATATGCCGCTTCTTCGGCGGTAAGCTCAATATCGACTCCGCCTATCACATCAACGATCTTCTCAAAACTGTCAAAGTTTACCAGGCAGTAATTATCAAATTCCATGCCCAGATTGACCTTCATAGTCTCATACAGAAGCGATACCCCGCCTATCATATATGCGGCATTGATCTTGTTGTCGCTGTGATTGGGTATGGCCACAAGACTGTCCCTTAAGATCGAAGTAAGCTTGACCTTTTTCTGCTCGATATTGACCGAAGCGATCATAAGAAGATCACTCCTGCCGCGCGGCGAACCCGAATCAATGTTTTCCTCGCCTATTATGAGGATGTTGTAAACATTCTTCTGCTCTATTACCGGTGTCGGTTCCGGTGTTATATCGGGAGTCACCACTTCATAGGTGTCCGGTATCTCCAGAATTTGCGTGACCTCGGCTTCTTCTCTTCCGTATTCGAGATCGTCGTCAGGTATGTATTCTATTTCCTCGACCGATACAACAGGTCTGTAGGTCACCTTATTTGCTATATACCTGCTGCCTATCCTGACAAGTATCCCCTGTCCGGCGGCCGACATCGTAAGCCACAGCATGAAAATTGCGATCACAAGCACGCTTCCGATCACAACATAGCCCCATTTGGGCAGCTTTGTGAAAAACCCGATCAGCGCCGATTTAAGATCACCGGGTTCATCATCCTCCTCAGCAGATTCATTTTCAAGCTCCGGACCGTTTTTGTCATCACCGTAGGTATCCTCTTCAAGCTCTGCCCGATCCGGTATCTGATCCCAGCTTTCGATCTCAACCTGATTGATAATGGCATCTCCTATCTCCTCCATTATCTTATAATCCTGCTGTTCGAGCTCTATTTCCTCAAGTTCCTCCGAAAAATCATCGTTTTCGTTCTCCTGACGGTTAAAATGCGCTATCGGTCCCGCAATTTTTATATCATCGTCGTTCTCATCCGGTATTGTGGCAGTCGAAGCGAAATCCGGTACGGCATTTTCTCCGGTGCTTTCATCCGCTCCGCTTAAGGCAGCCTCATGACCGGTGCTTTCGTTGGCTCCGCTTACGGCAGCCTCATGACCGGTGCTTTCATCCGCTCCGCTTAAGGCAGTTTCATGACCGGCGCTTTCGTCAGCTCCGCTCAAGACTGCCGTTTGGCCGTTGCTGCCGGATCCACCCGTATTACCGAATCTTTCCGAAACACCGGAATTGTCTTCCCTGTCTGAACTTTCCGAAATACCGGGATTTTCTTCCCTGCCGGCACTTTCCGAAATGCCGGGATTGCCTTCCGCACCGGAATCTCCAAAAAAGCCGGGATTGCCTTCCGCACCGGAATTTCCAAAAATACCCGGTTCGGTTTCCCTGCCGGCACTCTCCGAAATCCCATGTCCGGCTTCCGAGCCGGATATCTTTATATCGTGATCATCCTCGGGTACAACATCCGGTATTATTTCGATCAGATCATCGCCGGTGTTATTGTGCTCCATTGTTAACCTCTTTGTTTTCTTCATCAAGGAATATAAACTGATACAGCTTGGTAATGTTTTCCTCGACCTTGTCACCCATGACAAGTGTCCAGGTAACGTTTGTATAGCCGTTATCCACGCCCTTCTTGCCGCTGTCCTTGAAGGTTCCGTCAACAGGGATCCTCAGCGACTGGGTCGTGTATATCTTGTTTTCTACAATCGTAGACATAACATATGTCAGCTCGTCTTCCGAAAGATCTGTGTAAATATAGGCAAGACAGTCTCTTAAGATAGGCAGGAGTTCTGTTACACCCGAGCTGGTATATTTTTTGATGATCGCGTTGATGACTCTTCTGTGCCTTAAGGTACGTCCGTAGTCATTATTCGCGCCGCCGAGGGTCTCTTTCTTACGAACCCTGCAATATCCGAGTACCTGATTACCGTTCAGATGGTTCCATCCGGGTGATACGTTTCTGTATTCGGGATTACTGATATAATTCGTCTTATTCAGATATTTGGCCTCTGCCTCGCCCAGCTCTATATCTATGCCGCCGAGTCTGTCGACGATATTCTCGAATCTCTTAAAATTAACGCAGGCCCATCCGGAAATATCTATCCTGAACATCTGCTCGATCGTCTTTTCAAGCAGCTCGGCGCCGTTCCTGTGCGCTTCCGCCGTTGTCTGGGCGCCTCTTGCGCCTCTTGCGTATACCGAATTGATCTTGTTCGGATAGAATCCGGGGATATTCACATATGTATCCCTGAGGATCGATGTCATTTTGATCGTGTTGTCACGACTGTTGACCGATACCAGGAGTATTGCATCGGTATTGGCCGCACCGTCTATTTCTTCGATACCGAACAGCAGATAGGTCTTTACGTAATCCTCGCTCCTGATCTGTACGGTTTCTCCAGCCGCGTTGGTTATCTCGGGATTTTCAACGCCCGGAATTATACCTGCCTCGGGTGTCGGTGTTATCTCGTTCGGATCCGAAGTTATCGGAACATAATTGGGATCATCTATCTCGGTTCCGGCATTCTGATGGATAAATCTGGCAAGCAGGCTTATTCCGAAGGTTCGACCCGATCTTGTCCCGACAGCCCATACGGCAAATATGATCACAAGCGCCAGAAAACCTAGTCCTATCTTCCAGACAAGACCTCCGCCGCTTTTTTTCTTTTCCTCATTTTCATCGTCATATACTTCGTCGATGCCTTCAAAGTCCTCCTCGGTATAATCGTCGGGATCATACTTTCTTACAGCCTCACCCTGATCCGAAGATTCCGTTTCATCCTCGTCAAAATCCGAATCCGTATACTCATCGGCATCAGCATCCGAAGTCATGCCGGTTACGTCGTATCCGTCATCAAAACCGTCATCACCGTCCGGATCGTCAAATTCATCGTCCGTGTTGTCAAACTCCTCATCAGGGTCATCGAACTCCTCATCCGGGTCCTCAAACTCCTCATCGGAGTCCTCAAATTCCTCATCGGGATCGATATCTTCAACCTCGAAAATATCATCCGTTTCCGGGTCATCGGATATTTCTTCCGTATCGATATCCTCTTCTTCGAAAATATCGTCAGATTCCTTATCTTCATCAAACCCGTTAATATCTTTATCGCTCATGTTTTTTCCTTTTTTTGCCTGTCTTAATTCTTAAAGCTGTGTATAGGAGCAGGTATCCTGCCCGTTCTCGAAATAAACCCGTCACATGAAAATGTGTTGACCGGCATTACCGGAGCCTGGCCGAACAGACCGCCGAAATTGAGTACATCCCCGACCTTCATCCCGATTGCGGGGATAAGGCGTACTGCGGTGGTTTTCTGGTTGATCATGCCGATCGCCATCTCATCGGCTATAATGCCGGAGATCGTGACAGGAGATGTATCCCCCGGTATCGCTATCATATCAAGTCCGACAGAGCAGACACAGGTCATGGCTTCAAGCTTCTCAAGTGTAAGCGCCCCTGCATTGACCGCATCGATCATTCCCTGATCCTCGCTGACCGGGATAAACGCACCGCTGAGGCCTCCGACATAGGAGCTTGCCATAACGCCGCCCTTCTTGACCTGATCGTTCAACAGCGCAAGCGCGGCTGTTGTTCCGGGAGCTCCGGGCTGTTCAAGACCGATCTCCTTTAAAATATCCGCAACACTGTCTCCGATCGCAGGTGTGGGTGCCAGTGACAGATCGACGATACCGAACGGAACATTAAGTGCCGCTGCAGCTTCCTTTGCAACAAGCTGACCTACACGCGTGATCTTGAATGCGGTTTTCTTGATGGTTTCGCAGAGAACTTCAAAGCTCTGTCCGCGTACCTTCTCAAGCGCGTATTTAACTACTCCGGGACCGCTTACCCCGACATTGATCACGGCATCCCCTTCGGTGATCCCGTTAAATGCTCCTGCCATAAACGGATTATCGTCAGGTGCGTTGCAGAATACCACAAGTTTGGCGCTGCCGAGTGATTCGGTCCCGTAGGATCTTTTCGCGGTATCAAGCACAATATGTCCCATTTTCCTGACGGCATCCATATTGATCCCGGTCCTTGTGGAACCTACATTGACGGAGCTGCACATCCTTGAAGTGACCGCCAGCGCCTCGGGGATCGAATCTATGAACATCTCCTCTTTCGGAGTCATTCCCTTGCTGACTATCGCCGAGTATCCGCCTATCAGGTTGACCCCGATGCTTTCAGCCGCTCTGTCGAGAGTCTTCGCAAGCCTGATATAATCTTCGCTGCTCTCACATGCCGAAGATCCTACGGTTGCGATCGGGGTAACGGCGATCCTCTTATTTACGACCGGGATCCCGTATTCCTTTGATATCCTTTCACCGGTTTCGACAAGTTTTCCGGCCTTACGGCAGATCTTGTCGTATACGAGATCGCAGGTCTTGTAAAGCTCGGAATCTATGCAGTCAAAAAGGGAAATTCCCATCGTGATCGTACGTACATCAAGATTTTCCTTTTCGATCATCTCATTTGTTTCATAAACTTCGTTTATATTGATCATTAAAAACAGCCTCTCTTAATGTCTTTTTGACTAAATTCTGTGCATCATCGCAAATATTTCTTCCCTCTGCATCTTGATATGCACACCTATGCTCTCGCCCAGCTCCTCAAGATCCTTCTCGATCCTGTCAAATGTAAGGGGCGACTGTGCCGGATCCGCGATCATCATCATATTGAAATATCCGGATACTATCGTCTGCGAGATATCATTGATATTGATCTTATTGTCTGCAAGGTAAGTACAAACCTTGGCCATAATGCCCACACAATCCTTGCCTACTACCGTGATAATAACTTTCTGCATTTTTAACCTCCATTATCTATAACTCTATGATCCGGCTCGGACCGTCGCGCCGCGCGACCATAAGCTCCGGAATGTTGGAAAAACGTGTATCCGCTATGATCGACTGCTTCACCGTCTCAAAAGCCAGCTCTTCGAAATTGTTTTCTTTACTGATATGCGCCAGAACGATCGACCTCATCTTCTCACTGCGCACATCGCCTATCAGACTGGCGCACATCTCGTTCGAAAGATGACCGATCTCGGAATTGACGCGGCATTTTAGCTTGTACGGGTAACTTCCGAGCATCAGCATATTCACATCATGATTGGCTTCAACATACAGTATCTCAGCCCCATTAAGATGTGAAACGATCCTTTCATCATAGGTTCCGAGGTCTGTAGCGATCCCAATCTTCCTGCCGTCCCCGTACAATGTATAGCCGACAGGGTCGATCGCATCATGCATCACCGCAAAAGGCTCGACCGTGATGTCACCGATATCGAAACCGACATCCTTATCGACATAATGCAGGCGTGAATTGTCCGGTTTGGCCCTGCAATTCGCGCAGATAAACTTTAAAGTCCCCTCGGTCGCGTAAATATCCGTATCGTATTTTCTTGAAAATACAGCCGCTCCCTGAATATGATCGGTGTGATCATGCGTGATCAGTATCGCTTTGATACTTTCAGGTTCAACTCCTATCGATATCAGGGCTTCGTCGATCTTCTTGGCACTGATCCCCGCATCCACGAGGATGCGTGTCCCCTTACTTTCCACAAATATACAGTTTCCGCTGCTACCGCTTGCAAGCGCGCAGAATCTCATTTCATTAAATCCTTTATCCTTTTGTTTTTCTTAAATCCCTTACACCTGCCGGCTGACAGGCTGCCGGTATTACATATCGGGGCGTCACGGCCGGCTCATCCCCATCTGAGCTCAACCTTGTCGCCGTTATTCACCGGAGTAACGAATTCCGCCGGTGTGCCGTTTACGGTCATGATCAGTTCCCTTCCGTTGCCTTCGGCAATATCAAACGGGTAATGATCCAGAATATTCACAAATGTATATTTCGCATGACCCGACAGCTCAACATCCTGACCGTTTACCTGCAAAGTGATCGGAGCGCCTATCTCCTCGGCCTCCTGTCTTTCGAGAGTTCCGTTTTCCCGTTCGGATGCGGTAAGATCGGCATTGGTGATGCCAAAATCGACCGTAAAATTGTCATACAGCTTCTCATCCCCTAAAGCTATGACGTTATTGACCATTACGGTCCCCTCTCTGTCGACATCCATATATTCAACAAGCTTATCGACGGTATAATAATCAAGGACCTTTATATCGTCGCCGCTCTTTATCTCATACATCTCCGTAACAAGCTCTGTTCCGTTGGTAACAAGCTTCGGGCATGATACCTTTTTGCCATTCACATAGAAGACGATGCTTCCGCCGACATCCGTCAGCTCGTTCAAATACGCATGCGCATCCCCGCCGGCTGTCGATTCGGTGATCCTGATATCATCGTTTCTGACAACGGGTGAGGCAATGGAGGCCGGTTTACCGTTGATCGTAATGGTCGCCGATTCGCCCGCTTCACCGCGGATCAGCCTTCTGCGGCCGTTCACCGTAAAATCAAGCTCCTTTCCGCGTTTCGGGAAAAGATTCTCGTTCGGGAAACCTATGCCCATGGCAGCATCCATGACCGTAAGCCTTCCGTTGTCGTAAAGTTTGACAAGATCATCATTGCATTTGACAAAAATGAAATTGTTATTCTGTTCGTAATAGTTCAGGCAGATACCGATCGGCGTCACAAGCATCGGATCCTTGACAATGCCTTCTTCAAGGAAATGGACCTCATTTAAGACCTCAGCTCCCCTTAAGGCTACCCTGTCCTTGGCCAGATGTGCGCACTCACTCAGTATTCCCGCAAATTCGGGGTTTTTGCCACCGCCTCCGACAATAAAGATCGCGCTGACACTCTTATTGCCGTTCAGTTTCGTGATCTTGTCGGCGATCTGTCGGGCAAGCTCCTTCATGGGCTTATCGAGCACTTTTTTTACCTCGGCGGGCGGAACGCTCTGTTTAAGCCCCATTATATCCGTAAATGTGATCTTCTTTTTCTTTTCCGACAGCGCCAGCTTGATCTGTTCGGCGGTATTGAATTCCACAAGATATTCTGTCATAAGGGCTTCCGTCAGATAATCGCCCGCACACGGGATCATGCCGTATGCCACAACGCTTCCGCCCTTTGTGATACAGATATCAGAGGTTCCCGCCCCGATATCAACGAGCGCGAGGTTAAGGAGCCTGAACTTCTCGGGGATCGCAAGATTGATCGCGGCAATAGGCTCCAGTGTGAGATTGACAACCGTAAGGCCGGCCCTGTCAGTAGCCGCATTCAGACCGTCCACAACATCCTGCGGAAGGAAGGTCGCCAGTATATCGGCTCCGATCCTCGATCCCTTATGTCCTTCAAGGCTGAGCATCGGAACATCACCCAGATAATATCTGATCACCGAATATCCGACACAGAAATAAGTCACATCGGATTTTTCCTTCGAGCGCAGCTCGGAATTGGCCTGTTCCACGCCTATCAGTTCCATGGACCGGATCAGTTCGTCGGTAATGACCATTTCCTCTCCGAGACTGTAATCGGTCCTGATAGTATATGTCTTTAATACACGGCCCGCGGCTGCCACACATACTTCGGTCAGCTTTCTGCCGATCTTCTTTTCAAGCTCCCTGCGGACCTCTCCGACCGTTTCCGCAACAGCGGAAATATCGTGGATCTGCCCATCGAGCATCGCACGCGTTTCATGGAACCGCGTGGACTGGGCTACAACAACGAATTCCCTGATGTTTTTCTTATAGCCGACCGTTCCGACAACACTTCTTGTACCTATGTCAAGACCGAACACAAGCTGTTCCGGATTTGTATTAGAACTCATACAGTTGTACTCTCCGTTTCAGTTATTTACAAGCTTTTAAGTTAATATTACCGTTATCTGAGTTTCATCTCATACAGGAGTTCCCTTACCTGCCTGATGATATCACATTCCCGTGTCTTATCGGGGTTCTCGATGATGCCGGTCGCGTAGCTTCTGAATTCTTCATCCGAGGCCTGGGATGCGAGCGTTTCAAGGCATCTTTCGCGTGTGTAGCCCCTCTGTTCCATCATGCGTGCGATCCTCTGCTCTTCGGGAGCGTATACATACCAGACGGCATCACACATATCGCAGTAACCGGCTTCCTTCAGGATTGCCGTTTCAACAAGCACCGCCTTGTAGGGTATCGGTCTGTCGAATATAGGACTTAAGACCAGGCCTTTCTCCACGATCCCGAATATCCTTTCAAGCTCCTTCAGTACCGCGGGATGCGTTATCCCTTCAAGGATCTTAAGCTTTTCACGGTCCGAAAATACTATCGAAGCAAGCTTTGACCGGTCAATGGTCTTATCCGCACAGACTATCTCCGGTCCGAATTCGGCGACCACCGCGTCATATACCGCTTCACCCGGCCGCATCTGCCTTCTGGAAATATCATCCGTACTTATATGCAGTATCGGGAAATTCTTCATAATGACCCCGGCAACGAAGGATTTACCGCATCCTGCGCCCCCGGTCAGTCCGATGATCTTCATTTACCATACCCTCCACATACGGAACATGCATGCCCGGTTTAATGAGCCTCAAACCAGTTTTTTCCGGCCATGACACTTACTTCAAGATTTACCGGAAGATCCGCCGCTCCCTGCATTTCCTCAACAAGTATCGTCTTGACGGTCTCTTCGTCTTCTTCCCTTGCTTCGACAAGAAGCTCGTCATGTACCTGGAGCAGAAGCTTTGCCGAAGGGCATTCCGAACGCAGTCTCGCGTCAACCCTGAGCATCGCTGTCTTGATGATATCAGCGGCCGTTCCCTGGATCGGTGTGTTCATGGCTATTCGTTCACCGAACTGTCGCTGCATGAAATTGGATGATGCCAGTTCGGGTATCGGGCGTCTTCTTTTGAAGCCTGTCAGCGCATAGCCGTTTTTTCTTGCCGATGCGACAAGCCCGTCGAGAAAACTCCTGATCTTCGGATATGTTTCAAAATAATCCGAAATATACTGCTGCGCTTCCTTCTTCGATATCTTCAGATCTTCCCCGAGACCGAAGGAACTGATCCCGTATACGATACCGAAATTGACTGCTTTTGCCCGGCTTCTCAGTTCCGGTGTCACTTCGTCAAACGGAACGTGGAAAACCGCAGCTGCCGTTGCCCTGTGTATATCTTCCGAATTCCTGTACGCGGCGATCAGTTTCTCATCGCCGGACATCGCTGCAAGTATCCTTAATTCGATCTGGGAATAATCGGCATCCACAAAAACACACCCGGGCGCCGCCGTAAACACCTTCCTGATCTCACGTCCCAGACTCGTTCTGATCGGAATATTCTGCAGATTGGGATCGGTACTGCTTAACCGTCCGGTCGCCGTGACCGTCTGGTTAAAGGTCGTCCTGATCCTTCCGTCATCGTCTATATAATCAAAAAGTCCTTCCGCATATGTGGAATTCAGCTTGGTCAGCTGCCTGTATTCAAGGATCTTTTCCACGATCGGATCCTCGATCCTTATCTTCTCAAGCACATCGGCGGATGTCGAATATCCTGATCTCGTTTTCTTTCCGCCGGGGAGTCTCAGTTTTTCAAACAGGATGACTCCGAGCTGTTTGGGGGAATTGATATTGAATTCCTCTCCCGCGGCCGTCCATATCTCTTTTTCAAGCCGGTCTATATCTTTTTTAAGACTGTCGGAAAATTCCCTTAATCTGTCCTTTTCCACCAGTATGCCCGTCTTTTCCATACCGTTGAGCGTATAGATCAGCGGCAGCTCGATATGATAATACAGATCGAGCATTTCGCTCTCTTCAAGCTTTTTGCGGAGCAGACCGAACATTTCCCGTGCAGCCAGACTCTCGGCGGCAAGCGAAGAAGCAGCAAGCTCTTTCTTTTCCTCCCAGATCTTTCGCATACTGTCCCTGCCGGGCAGTTCCGCAGCCGGGGTAAAACTTCTCGCAAGATATTCCCTGGCTATCCTTGAACTTGTATAATCGGCACTGAGCGGATCGATCAGATACGCCGCGAGTGAAACATCAAAAGCATTCACAAAACCGGTGATGTCCAGTGTCCTGATCAAACGTTTGATATCGAATATACTGAGATTGACCCCTGCGTCATCCAGTCTCACAAGAAGATCGGAAATATAGGTTTTACTGACAAATCCCTCTCCGGGTATGATATAACAGCAGTCACCGCAGGCGATGCCGAGCAGTGTAAAACCGTCCGCATCCGCGATCACGGATACACCGGCTATCGTTTCCCTTACATCCTCCGCAATTCCTCTTTTGTTGAGGATCATCGCCGTAAGTTCTTCCGCCTCGCCCAGTCCGTCAACTATCTTATATTCTACAGACGATTGAACAGGGCTTTCGGTTCCGATATCAACTTTGATCGATCTGATATCAAGCTCGTCAAATATCTTCTGCAGCTCTCCGGTATCGATGTTCAGCCCGAGATCCTCTATCCCCAGGCCGTTAAGATCGATGTCTCTCTTGATGGTCGCGAGCTGTTTTGAAAGGAAAGCGGCTTTCTTCCCGGCAAGCTCCGTTTCGTCCTCTTTAATAAGCCTGGCGATCGGCGACCTTGCTATGCCTATATCCTTCCACGAAGCCGCAAGCTGTTTCAGTCCTGCATCGTCAAGTCCGTCAATTGCTTCGTACAGAGCCTCTACCGTCTTGTACCTGTCGATCAGGGCCACTGCGGTAGCCGGTCCGACTCCGGGTACGCCTTTGATATTATCCGAAGTATCTCCCTGCAGACCCTTCAGATCCGCGATCGATTCCGGTTCAACTCCGAATTCCTTTTTTATCAGTTCCGGAGTAAGATTAAAGCATTTTTCCGGAACACTCCCGTCTTTTGCGATCCCGTATTTTTTGAACAGCTCATCCGCCTTTTTCGCATTGGAATGAAGCATCCAGATATTGGTCCTGTCCGAAGCAAGCTGTAAATAATCGTGATCCTTTGTAAGTATCCTTACCGGGATCTCGTTCTCAAACAGTTTTGACAGGGTGCCGCAATAATCATCCGCCTCGTATTCATTGCTCATGAACTGCTTTACACCGATCTTTTCAAGTATCTCCTGACACAGCGCAAACTGGTCTTTTAGAGGTTCGGCGGTTTCTGATCTGTTGGCTTTATATTCGGGATACAGTTTTCTTCTGAACGTATCCCGTGTCAGATCCCATGCGACCGCAAGGTGTGAAGGTTTCTGTTCTTTCAGAATCTTCATCAGGGTACGCATGAACCCGAAGATCGCATTGGTATAAACGCCGTTATGGCTGTGCATGATCTTCCCGTAATACTGCTGTTTCTCTTCTTCCGTCCTTGCGGCAAGTATCTCCATCGGCAGGTTTCCGTAATACTGGGTGCTGAGCAGACTCGAGCCGTCTATCAGCACCAGCAGGCGGTGTTCGTTATTATCAGACATCTGTTGTTCTCCGTTTTGTAACTATTGACTCCGTTCGATCCTGCAGCAGGTCGGTTCCTCTCTCATACCTGTTTAATAAACAGCAGCAGCGCTACAGCAAGCAGGATCAGCACTATCGCACCGGCAGCGATCTGACGCAAACGGCGTCTGCGGTTGACACCCTTCTGTGTCGTCTCAAGCTTCCTGTCAAGTGCCGCGATATAATCCGCATCTTCAGCGTCCATATCCTTGTCAAGTTCGTTGAAGACCGCATGGGTGATATAATAAAACTCCAGCTCATTCCTGCAGTCCTTACAGTTTTTTACGTGGTAAATGAACCTTTCCTTATCCTCGTCAGACATCTCGTTGCGAAGAAAAGGCTCTATAAATGACAGCGCTGTATTGCAGTCCATATGTCATTCCTCCCCTGCAACCGTCCGTTATCAGCCGCCGTTACGTCTCTCAAGTCTTTCGAGCAGCTCCGGCAGTTCATCGGGTCTGTGTATGATATAATCCGGAACTTCATCTGCGTTCTGCGGTGTCATGTTATGTCTGGGCGACCAGTCCATAAGCACCGATGTTATCCCGAATCTGTTCGCACCCGCAATATCATTCCGGCAGCTGTTGCCGACCATGATGATCTTTTTCTTGTCTTCCTGTGAAAGCCCAAGCTTTTTCATCGCATTCTCAAATATCCCGGCTGCGGGCTTTGCCACACCGGCTTCCTCCGAAGTGCTCACGGCCGCAAAGCAGTCAAGATGTCCGTTTGCCATAAATACATTCGTGACCGACTGATTTTTTACATCGTCCACCATGCATACCGTATACCCGTTATCCTTAAGCCATCTGAGCGTTTCAAGCGCTCCGGGAACGGGATCGGTGCTCTGCACCACATCATTCTCGTCTCTTTTGATCGAGCCCTCTACAACAAGCGTATCTCCGCCGTCTATAAATACTATCGGTTTTCCCGCCATGCTCTTTCCTCCGTGTGCGCACAATATCTATAATATTTTATCATACTTAATAAAAAAAGAAAAGAAAAATAAAAAATGCACAGCCGATCTCTCAAACTGTGCATTTTTACACTGTTACATTACTTATACCGTTGCCGTAAGGCTATCACCGTCATACGAGTCGATCGTGATCGTGGCACCGTCCGCAACTTTTCCTTCAAGGATCAGTTTCGCCGCAGGTGTCTCAACCTCTTTCTGGACAAAACGCTTAAGAGGTCTTGCCCCGTATACCGGATCGAATCCGTTCTCGGCTACGAACCTGTAGGCCGCATCGGTCAGGCGTATCGTTATCCTTCTGTCTTCAAGGCGTCTGTTGACGTCTGCGATCATAAGGGCCGTGATCTTGTCTACATCATTCCTTGTGAGAGGCTTGAACATGATGATCTCGTCAAGTCTGTTGAGGAATTCCGGACGGAAGCTGTTCTTAAGATCGGTTCTTACCCGTTCTTCGGCTTCCGGTCTGATCGAACCGTCCTCCCCGATCCCGTCGAGCAGGTACTGCGATCCGATATTCGATGTCATGATAATGATCGTATTCTTGAAATCCACGGTACGTCCCTGTGAATCGGTGATACGGCCGTCATCGAGCACCTGGAGCAGAACGTTGAAAACATCCGGATGTGCTTTTTCAATCTCATCGAACAGGACTACCGAATAAGGCTTACGTCTTACAGCTTCCGTAAGCTGTCCGCCCTCATCGTAGCCAACATATCCGGGAGGCGCTCCTATCAGTCTCGAAACGCTGAATTTCTCCATATATTCGCTCATATCGAGCCTTACCATGTTGGATTCATCATCAAAGAGGCTCTGTGCAAGCGCTTTTGCCAGCTCTGTCTTGCCCACGCCGGTAGGTCCGAGGAACAAAAATGATCCGATAGGCTTTGTAGGGTCCTTGATGCCGGCCTTTGAACGTATAATAGCTTCAGTTACAAGGTTTACGCCTTCATCCTGACCCACTACGCGCTTATGGAGCTCCTCACCGAGGTGAAGGACCTTGCTCCTTTCGCTCTCGGAAAGCTTTGCGACAGGGATTCCGGTCCAGCGGGAGATGATCTTCGCGATCTCTTCCTCATCGACAGATTCGCTTACAAGCGTAAGCTCTTTTTCATGAACAGCCTTTTCCGCTTCCTCAAGCTGTTTTTTTAGCTCCGGGAGCCTGCCGTACTTGAGCTGGGCCGCTTTTTCAAGATCGTAGGATCTTTCGGCAGCTGCGATCTCATTGTTGACCGCCTCGATCTCTTCCTTGATCCCGGTTATGCTTTCGACAGCAACCTTTTCATTGTCCCATTTCAGCTTCATCTGCGCAAATTCATCGCGCTTTACGGCCAGTTCCTTCTGAAGGTTTTCAAGTCTTTCCGCGCTTGCTTCATCTGTTTCTTTCTTCAGCGCGGCCTCCTCGATCTCAAGCTGCATGATATGACGCCTCAGATCATCAAGCTCCGTAGGCATGGAATCAAGCTCTGTCTTGATAAGGGCGCAGGCTTCATCCACCAGGTCGATGGCCTTGTCGGGCAGGAATCTGTCGGAAATGTATCTGTCGGACAATGTAGCGGCCGCTACCAGAGCGGCATCCGTGATCTTTACTCCGTGAAAGACCTCATATCTGTCCTTGATACCCCTCAGTATCGAAATGGTATCCTCAACTGTGGGCTGATCCACCATGACAGGCTGGAAACGGCGTTCCAGTGCAGCAT
>JAEEGL011675950.1_pt1 | contig 15358 bp, 11 predicted proteins | sample 9134231 | NCBI WGS metagenome assembly JAEEGL01 (sample SAMN16246548, study PRJNA631951) | gut metagenome | biome: gut microbiome; feature: rumen; material: fiber-attached | host: Bos | place: Iran: Karaj | collected 2018-10 | reverse complement strand
TACGCCGAGCACGCTCCTTCCACTCTGGTCCATATCAGCCTCCCAGTGGAATGACAGCTTCTCGACGCCCTCTTCCTCGATGAACCTTCCGAAGTGTCCGGGGCCGATGAGACGCAGGTCTGAGGTTGCGACAGACTTGCCGCCGCCTTCCAGCATCGAGCGTCCTACGTTGTCGATGAAAGGCCCCTGAGGACTTCTGGAACGACCGGCAACTATGTTATAGGTGGCGTTCACCCCGTCACAGCAGGTTCCGTGGGTGCCCAGCAGGTAGTACCAGCCGTCACGGTAAGCCAGAGTGGCGCCTTCCATGTTCCTTCCTACATCCACGCCGAGATTGCCCTCCACGCGGAAACCAGTCCTGGGGTCGAGTTCGAATATTCGTATGTGACCGAAATAAGTGCCGCAGGCAAGCCAAAGCCTTCCCGTAGTGGGATCCAGCATGACGCCGGGGTCTATTGCGTTGAAATCTTCGTCGATGAGTGATTCGGCGACTTTGACGGCCTCGGTGTATCCGAAGTCAGGGGAGTCGGGGTCCAGGGTCTTGTTCCACATTGTCATTATAGAGCTGGCGTGTCCGCCGCCGGTTCCGCCACCCGTCGTACCGTAGATTACCAAATAGCGGTCTCCAATCTTGATGGCGTCAGGAGCAGCACCGCCGCCCGGGCGGACCGCGCCGGAATTCCAGGTCCAGCCGTCCTCGGAGATGAGCCCTCCGCTTCCAGTGCCGAACGTGTAGTACTTCCCGTCACATTCCACGATGCTGGATGGGTCGTGAATGTAAGGATTGCCGCTCTGTGCCAGGGCAGAAGCTGAAGCCAGCAGGATTGAAAGGACGCTGGCGATGTTTTTCATAAGATTTTTCATATTGCTGAAAATAATAAATATTTTGTTATCTTTGTTAAGATTTACCAATTATTAATTAATAACATGTATTCTTTAGGTATTGATATAGGCTCTTCATCCATAAAGGTCTCTTTATTGGACATCGAAAAAGGCGAGTGCCTGGCTTCATCTACTAACCCTACCGCAGAAATGAAAATATCTTCCCCTGTAAAAGGCTGGGCCGAGCAGGACCCCATGCTTTGGTGGAAGTATATTTGCGACGGCGTGCAGGACATCGGACTTCAGTATGACCTCAAGAAGGTCGCAAGCATCGGTATCACATACCAGATGCACGGTCTGGTGGCTGTCGACAAGGACATCCATCCTCTGCGCGACGCCATCATCTGGTGCGACTCCCGCGCGGTAGCTATTGGAGAAGAGGCTCTCGCTGCAATCGGACAGGAAAAATGTGTAACCCATCTGCTCAACTCCCCGGGTAACTTCACGGCATCCAAGCTTGCTTGGGTAAAGCGCAACGAGCCCGAGCTTTACGAGAAGGTGTACCGTTTTATGCTTCCTGGAGACTATATCAACTATCTTCTCACCGGTGACGTCACAACAACGGAGACAGGTCTTTCAGAGCAGATCCTCTGGGACTTCAAGAAGAACGCCAGGGCAGACTTCGTAGCCGAGTACTACGGAATAGATACCGCTATGATTCCGGACATCGCCCCTTCTATCGGCATTGCCGGAAAGACCACCGCAAAGATTGAGGGCCTCCTCGGAATCCCTCAGGGAACCCCGGTCGCTTACCGTGCCGGTGACCAGCCCAACAACGCCTTCTCGCTCAACGTACTCAACCCTGGAGAGGTTGCCGCAACTGGAGGCACCAGCGGAGTAGTATACGCTGTTACTGACAAGCGTCTTGCCGACCCTCAGTTCCGCGTCAACAACTTCCTGCACGTCAACCACTCTGCAGATCAGAACCGCTACGGCGTACTCCTCTGCATCAATGGTACCGGAATCCTCAATTCCTGGGTAAGGCGCAATATCGCCCCAGATATGACATACAGCCAGATGAACATCATAGCCGACAGCATCCCTGTAGGATCTGACGGTCTTCTCATGCTCCCGTTCGGAAACGGAGCGGAGAGAGTTCTGGGCAACCGCCAGGTAGGTGCCGGCATCGCCGGAATAGACCTGGTCCGCCACTCATCCGCACATATCATCAGGGCAGCCCAGGAAGGCATCGCCTTCTCGTTCCGCTACGGTCTTGATATCATCAAGGAACTCGGAATGTCCACCAAGGTCATCCACGCCGGAAAGGCCAACCTGTTCCTGAGTCCTATCTTCCGCCGCACGCTGGCAACCCTGTGCGATGCATCCATTGAGATTCTTAGCACTGACGGAGCCCTTGGAGCAGCACGTGGAGCAGCCCTCGGCGCCGGCTTCTACAAGAATGCTAAGGAAGCGTTCGCCAACCTGCAGAAAGAGGGCGAGGTGGCTCCTGTAGCAGAGTGGAAGCAGCCTCTGGAGGAAGCCTATGGCAAATGGAAAGAATATCTTAACAAATCACTTTAATATTTTAACAATCAATTATGGCTAACAAAGAATACTTCCCTATGGTAGGGAAAATCCCATTCGAAGGCAAGGCTTCCAAAAACCCTATGGCCTTCCATTACTACGATCCTGAGAAGGTTGTATGCGGAAAGAAAATGAAGGACTGGCTCAAGTTCGCAATGGCATGGTGGCACACACTGTGCGCAGAGGGCAGCGACCAGTTCGGCGGCACAACAAAGTCTTTCCCCTGGAATGCAGACTCAGATCCTATCCAGGTAGCAAAGAACAAAGTTGACGCAGGCTTCGAGCTCATGCAGAAACTCGGAATCGGTTACTACTGCTTCCACGATATCGACCTTGTAGCAGAGGCTGACACAATCGAGGAGTATGAGAAGAACCTCAAGGAGGTCGTAGCATACCTTAAGAAGAAACAGGCCGAGACCGGCATCAAGCTTCTCTGGGGCACAGCTAACGTATTCGGACACAAGCGCTATATGAACGGCGCATCCACCAACCCTGACTTCGACGTTGCAGCTCGCGCAATGGTTCAGATCAAGAACGCTATCGACGCAACAATCGAGCTTGGCGGTGAGTGCTACGTATTCTGGGGCGGTCGCGAGGGTTACATGAGCCTCCTGAACACCGATATGAAGCGTGAGAAAGAGCATATGGCTACAATGCTCAAGATGGCCCGTGACTATGCACGCGCAAAGGGATTCAAGGGCAAATTCCTCATCGAGCCTAAGCCGATGGAGCCTACAAAGCACCAGTATGACGTTGACGCCGAGACCGTTATCGGATTCCTCCGCGCAAACGGACTTGACAAGGACTTCATGCTCAACATCGAGGTTAACCACGCTACTCTCGCAGGACACACATTCGAGCACGAGCTCCAGGCAGCCGCAGACGCAGGCCTTCTCGGAAGCATCGATGCAAACCGCGGTGACTACCAGAACGGTTGGGATACAGACCAGTTCCCTATCGACATCTACGAGCTTGTTCAGGCTATGCTGGTTATCATCCGTAACGGCGGCCTCGTAGGAGGAAGCAACTTCGACTCCAAGAACCGTCGTAACTCAACTGACCTTGACGACATCGTGCTTGCACACGTTTCAGGAATGGACGTAATGGCACGCGCTCTTGAGGTAGCTGCTGACATTCTCCAGAATTCACCTCTCGAGCAGATGCGCAAGGAGCGTTACGCTTCTTACGACAAGGGCGTAGGTAAGGACTTCGAGGATGGCAAGCTCACACTCGAGGATGCAGTTGCATACGCAAAGAAGAACGGAGAGCCCAAGCAGACTTCAGGAAAGCAGGAGCTTTACGAGACCCTCATCAACCTGTACATCTAATTAACAGATTACATACTAAAGATTTAAAGCCCGCTTCACAGCGGGCTTTAATGGTTAGTTAGTAGTGTATTACCTTAAAGAAGGCTAATTATGTTGGTTAGAATTATTCTTTCGTGAGCGATTTATATCGTTTTAATTCTGTTGCAAAGATAAGCCTATTTTTCATATCTGCAAAAGAAATTGAAAAAAATCAAGAAAAATTTTCTATTGATTTTAAAAATTTTTAGAAAGTAGGTTCGGGCGCAGCTCCTTTGTTCTCTCCAGCGCCTGTTCTTCCTGCCACTCCCTTATAAGCTTCGGATTGCCGCTGAGGAGCACGTCCGGGACCTTCCAGCCGTTGTACTCGGCGGGGCGGGTGTAGACGGGAGGGGAGAGCAGGTCGTCCTGGAAGGAATCGCTGAGTGCGGAAGTCTCGTCGGTGAGGGCGCCGGGGATGAGGCGGACTATGGAGTCGGCCACCACGGCGGCGGGAATCTCGCCACCGCTCAGGACATAGTCTCCAATTGAGATTTCCCTGGTGACAAGGTGCTCGCGGATGCGGTGGTCGATGCCCTTGTAGTGTCCGCAGAGCAGAATTATGTTTTCCTTGAGGGAGAGTTCGTTGGCTATTCCCTGGCTGAGAAGCTCGCCGTCAGGGGACATATATATGATCTCGTCGTAATTGCGTTCCGCCTTGAGCTCCTCTATCATCTTGAAGACAGGCTCAACCATCATCACCATTCCGGCATCGCCTCCGTAGCAGTAGTCGTCCACCTGTCTGTGAGGACCCAGGCCGTACTTGCGGATGTTGTGCACGTGGATTTCCACGAGGCCTTTCTTGATGGCCCTTCCCACTATGGAATGGCTCAGGGGACTGTCCAGAAGCTCCGGAACGACGGTGAGTATGTCTATTCTCATAAATAATGGTTTACCTGACGCAAAAATAGCAAATACTTCAAAAATTTAGGTATATTTGTCTTTCAATACAATAATTAATCTTTAATGGAAATGAGTGAAAATATTATTCCTGATGTGCTGGAAAAGGCATCAGATGTACTTGAGACCGCGACCACCGAAGTAGAGCAGAAAGTTGAGGCAGCCGTAAACTATGCCGATATGACATTCAAGGAACTTCTGGACTCCTTCCAGGAAATCTTCAGCGACGAGCAGAAGATGAAAAGGCAGAAGGAGCTGGAGGCAATCCGCACCGCGTTCTACAAGAAGCTGGGCAAGGAAAAGACGGAAGAGAACCCCCTTACAGAGATAGAGGAGTCCTTCAAGTCTTTATATGACGATTACAAGAAAGAGCGTGCGGAATACAACAAGCTTCTGGACAAGGAGAGGGCTGAGAACCTGGAGAAGAAGAAAGCTGTCCTGGAAGACCTCAAAGCTCTTGTGGAGGCGCAGGAAGATATCAGCGCCACATTCCCCGCATTCCGCGAAATCCAGAACCGATGGAGAGAGATAGGCCCTGTACCTGTAACCAGTTTCAGGGACATCAACGATACATACCAGTACTATGTCGTAAAGTTCTACGACATGGTCAAGATAAACCACGAACTTCGCGACCTCGACTTCAAGAAGAACCTTGAGGTCAAGGAAGCCTTCTGCGAGGCTGCTGAGAAACTCGCCGACAACCCCAATGTCGTAGAGGCCTTCCGCGAGCTTCAGAAACTGCACGAGCAGTGGAAAGAGTACGGCCCCGTAGCCAAGGAGTACAGAGACTCTATCTGGGACCGCTTCAAGGCTGCCACCGCAGTCATCAACAAGAAGTACCAGGCTCACTTCGAATCCCTCAAGGGCGTACAGGCTGACAACCTTGCTGCCAAGACCGTTCTCTGCGAGAAGGTCGAGGCCATAGCCGACAAGGCCGAGGCCGGCGGAATCTCTTCCAACGAGTGGAACGCCCTGGCAAAGCAGATTGAGGATATCCAGAAAGAGTGGAAGACCATAGGCTTCGCCTCCAAGAAGGACAACCAGAAGATCTACGACCGCTTCCGCGCAGCCTGCGACCGCTTCTACCTCAAGAAGCGTGAGTTCTACGAGGCCTACAAGGGCATAATGCAGGACAACCTCCAGAAGAAGGTGGAGATTGTAGAGCAGGTTGAGGCCCTCAAGAGCAGCACCGAGTGGAAGAAGACCACCGACCAGATAATCCAGCTCCAGAAGCAGTGGCAGGAGATAGGCCCCGTCGCCCACAAGAAGGGAGACCAGCTCTGGAAGCGCTTCCGCGCCGCCTGCGACGAATTCTTCTCCGAGAGGGACAAGAACGCCAAGCCCGAGAATGACTACCACGCCAACCTCAAGGCCAAGAAGAAGATCATCGAAGAGATAAACGCATACGAACTCTCTGACGACGCCGCAGCAAACGATGCCGCCGCAGCCGACTTCAACCAGAAGTGGCAGAGCATAGGATTCGTTCCGTTCAAGGAGAAAGAGAAGATCAACCAGGCCTTCAAGGACGCCTTCCAGGCAAAGTTCCCCTCATTCAGCTACAGGGGAGGAAGGAGAAATCAGGGCAGGCCTTCACAGAAGGCTCCCCGCTCAGAGAAAGACATTCTTATCCAGCAGTATAATACTCTCCAGCAGGATATCGACACTTACGAGAACAATATCGGATTCTTTGCAATGTCCAAGAATTCCGAGCCTCTCATCAAGCAGATGAGGGAGAAGATCGAAGTTGCCAAGGAAGAGCTCAAGGCCCTTCAGGACAAAATCCGCCAGATGGAGCAGGCCGAGGCAGAAAAAGAACAGGAGCAGTAGGATATGGATAAGAATTCTATCGTAGGACTGATTCTCATCGCGATGGTCCTTTTCGGATTCACCTATGTCCAGAGAAGGAGATACGAAAACGAACTTGCAAAACACCCGGAACTGGCGCAGGAGCAGACAGCCGCGCAGGAGCAGCAGGCCGCTTCACAGCCTGAGGCCCAGCTGGGCGTAACCTCCGAGGAGGCCCCTGCTTCACAGCAGGCAACCATCTTCAAGGATTCCCTCCTCGGGAACGCCTATACTTCCGAGGCGGTGCTCTATACCCTGGAGAACGACCTTCTTTCAGTGGTGTTCACCAGCAAGGGAGCCCAGCCCTATTCAGCCCGAATAAAGAACTACACCAATTACGACAAGACAGACCTGTACCTCTTCAAGGACGGTCAGAACAAATATGAGGTGAGCGTATACGCCGGCGAGGCCATCAAGACCTCCGACTTCGTATTCGACCTGGTAGAAAGTTCCAATACCCGCCTGGTGTTCAGACTCCCGTTCAGCGGGGGAGGATACATCCAGCAGGAATATGAACTGCCTGCCGACTCCTATATGATGTCCAGCAAGCTTTCCTTCGTCGGAATGAACGGCGTCATCCCTCAGAACGTGGCTAACGTGGACATAGACTTCGCCACTGTGGTGCCCAGGATGGAGAAGGGATTCAAGAACGAGTCCCAGTACTCCAAGCTGGATTACTACTTCGACGGAGAGAAGAAGCCCGTCGAAATGGGCCGCGGCCGCAACTCTTCCAAGCGCATAGACTCCCGCCTGTCCTGGTTCGCATTCCAGCAGCAGTTCTTCAGTTACATAGTACGCGCGCACGAGGGCTTCTCCCTTGGAGACCTGTCCATCGACTTCTTCTCCCAGGACGACCCCTCCCGCAACCTGATGACCTGCAAGGCTCAGATGAGGATGGAGCTTCCGCGTCAGAACCCCGGCAATATGGCAATGGAGTTCGATATGTATATGGGCCCCAACCATTACCAGACACTCCAGTCCTATGACCAGAAATACGAGAAGATAATCCCTCTGGGAGGATGGCTCGTAGGCTGGTTCACCAGGTTCGTCATAATCCCTATGTTCAACTTCTTCCACCGCTTCATCGGAAGCTATGGTTTGATCATACTCCTGATGACCCTGGTAATAAAGCTGGTGGTGCTTCCGTTCACATACAAGTCCTTCGCCTCCTCAGCCAAGATGGCTGCCCTGAGGCCGTTCATGGACAAGATAAACGCCAAGTATCCCAAGCAGGAAGACGCTATGAAGAAGCAGCAGGCAACCATGGACCTGTACAAGCGGGCCGGAGTGAGTCCTATGGGAGGCTGCCTCCCGACTCTCCTTACATTCCCTATCCTTTGGGCAATGTTCCGCTTCTTCCCGGCATCCATCGAACTGCGCCAGCAGCCGTTCCTGTGGGCAAAGGATCTTTCTGCTTACGATTCCATCATTGACTTCGGCCGCAGGATCCCTCTGCTTGGAGACCACCTTTCTCTGTTCGCCCTCCTTATGGCTGTCGTGATGTGGGTATACTCCAAGTACACCCTCTCCAGCCAGCCCAACTCGGACGATCCCAGCGCTCAGAGCATGCGTTTCATGAGTCTCTGGATGATGCCTATAATGATGTTCTTCATCTGTAACAACCTGTCCTCCGCGCTCAGCTACTACTACCTGCTTTCCCAGCTCATAGCAATGCTCGAGATCTGGATAATCCGCAAGTTCATCGTAAAGCCAGAGGCAGTTGTAGAGAAAGTGAAGGCGTCCGAAGGAAAGCCCGTTCCAAAGTCAAAGTTCCAGCAGAGGCTGGAAGAGGCCCAGAGGATGCAGCAGCAACAGATGCGCAACCAACAAAACAAGAAGAGATAATTGATAGAGGTTAACTTAAATAATCTTTGGAAGGAACTGCCGCCGGATGTCAAATTGGTGGCAGTTTCCAAATATTATCCGGTAGAGGCGATTGAACGCGCATACAAGGCCGGACAGAGAGTATTCGCCGAGAGCCGTCCCCAGGACTTTGCAGTCAAGGTGGAACAGCTTCCCAAAGACATAGAATGGCACTTTATAGGCCATTTGCAGACCAACAAGCTCAAATTGGTCCTTCCATACGCCTCGCTGGTCCAGAGCGTGGATTCGCGCCATCTTCTGGACGCTATAGAGAAATGGGGGAAGGACAATGACAAGGTCGTCCAGGTCCTCTTGGAAATCCATATAGGCGCAGAGCAGACAAAACAGGGCTTTGCAGAGGAGGAGGCGCTGGACATACTGTTCAACGCTGACAAGTTCCCCCACGTACGCTTCCGCGGCCTTATGGCAATGGCAACCAACACCGATGACGAGAGCATAGTCGATGCCGACTTCGCGCGCATCGATTCCTTCATGGCCTATCTGGTTGACCTGTTCCCGGAGCTCGAAGGTTTCGACCAGCTGTCCATAGGTATGTCGGGGGACTACAAGATAGCGCTGCGCCACGGTGCCACTATGGTGCGCATAGGCAGTGCCATCTTCGCCGAGCAATAACACTTTACACTATATGAAAACCACATTATTCAGAAGAGTGATGCTGTCCGCGGCAGTGCTGCTGGCTGCATTCGCAAGCGCATTCGCATACAATGACGGACTTCCGCGCAGCACGCCGGAGGCCGAGGGCGTGGACCCCGCCGCCATCGTCCAGTTCTTCTCGGACCTGGACCAGAGCGGGCTGGAGATACACAGCATTATGGTGATCCGCCACGGAAAGGTTATCGCAGAGCACTGGTGGGCCCCGTACGGACCTGAGTACACCCACGCAATGTACTCTTTCACAAAGACTATGACCCAGGCTGCTGTAGGATTTGCCGTGCAGGAAGGCCTGCTGAAGGTGAGCGACAAAGTCATCTCCTTCTTCCCGGACCTGCTTCCCGACGTAATCTCCGAAGATTTGGCCAACCTTACTGTGGAGCACCTGCTCACGATGAGCGTAGGCCATAAGTCCACCTCATATGCAGGCTCAGGACTTCCGCAGGTGAAGTCTTTCCTGGCGGCAGAGTTCGAGTTCCATCCGGGCACCCACTTCGCATACAACATCTCGGCTTCCCATATGCTGTCCAACATCATTTCACGCGTTACGGGCGTCTCCATAAAGGAGTATCTTGAGCCCAGGCTTTTTGAGCCCCTGGGAATCAAGGACATCGCCTGGGAAATGGACGACGACGGTCACAATATGGGCAACGGCGGTTCGCATATGCGCACTTCCGACATGGCCAAGTTCTGCATCTTCATGATGAACAAGGGCAAGTACAACGGAAAGCAGCTGCTGAATTCAGAGTGGATAGAGACAGCCACCAGGCCGCATATCTACCAGAAGGATCCCAACGGTCCTGAGAAGGACGCTACTGACGACGGAGGCCAGGGTTATGGTTACCAGTGCTGGATGGGCCGCTGCGGCTCCTACAGGGCAATCGGTGGTATGAACCAGGTGATGCTGGTGTTCCCGGACAAGGACTTCGCGGTTATCTCCACCGGTGTGGTACGCGACGAGACCGGCTTCAACAATATGGTTTACAAGATGCTCCCATCAGTGGGCGACAAGAAACTCAAGGCTTCCAAGATCAACCTGGAACAGGCAATCTCAGGATACGCTCTCAAGAAGCCTTTCGAGCCTACGGTTGCACAGGCAAAATCCGAGACTCGCAAATACCGTATGTTCCAGAACCAGTACGGCATAGAGAAGGTTTGCTTCCGCTTTGACGCAAACGGCAACTGCCAGGTAACCCTGGAGACCGCCGCAAGCAATACCAACCTCGACTTCGGTCTTGGCGACTGGAAACTCCGCCAGACCGACAGAAAGATGGCTCTCGTACGTTCTTCCTATCCCAATACGCAGGATGTAACTCCTTATTACTCAGCTGGAATATGTGGATGGACCGGAAAGGACCAGCTGTCTGCCCAGTCCCTGTCATTCTTCAATGCAGGTACCACAGAGAACTTCCGTTTCACCTTTGACGGTGACAACTTCAAGATGGAGATTCTGGGCTCCGGCCCCAACGCCTCCAACGCAGTCCTCGAAGGCGTGAACTGCAAATAGGTCTCCTTTTCGGAGGGCAGTTAGGGGGAGGGAAAGCGCAACAAATGCAGGCTTGACGCCGAAAGCGCTTTCCCTCCCCCTAACTGCCCTCCTTACGCCTGTCGTCCCAAAATACAGGACGACGGGTGCGCGCAGGGTGATGATTATTCGGAGCGGAGCGACGAATAAATAGAGTCGGCTATAGCGCGGGAGGCGCCGGTGCCGCCGAGGGCCTCGCGGATGAGGGCGTAGTCCGCAAGCATCTGGCTGCGGCGTTCGCCCGGAACGGAGATGGCGCGGACCTCCGCGACGACATTTTCTGAAGTGAAGTCTTCTTGGACGAGTTCCTTGAAGACTTCCTTGTTTAGGATGAGGTTGGCCAGGGAGATGAAGGAAATGTGGTCCATCACCTTGAAGATGCGCCTTGCCACGAAGGCGGTAAGCGCCGAAGTGCTCCAGCAAACCACCTGGGGAGTGCCTATGAGAGCGGCCTCAAGAGAGGCTGTGCCAGAATTGATGATGGCCGCCTGGGCATATTTGAGAATGTCGTAAGTGCGTCCGAAAATGAGCTCCACGTTGCTGCGGGAGCCGATGTAGGGCGCGTAGTCCTCAGCGCTGCGGGACGGGGCTCCCGCGACGACAACCTTGCAGCCGAGCTGGTCCGCCACTTCCATGCAGACAGGCATCATCCGCTTGATCTCTCCCTTGCGTGAACCAGGCAGCACGGCCACATAGGGCGTGTGGCTGGCAGGGGAGTATCGGTGGTTGTCAACGGCGTCCAGAAGGGGATTGCCCTTGTAGATGAAGTCTATGCCGGCTTTCTGGAAATACGGAATCTCGAAGGGGAAGACAATGTACAGTTTGTCCACATACTGCCTCAGTTTGCGGTTGCGGCCTTCGCGCGACGCCCAGGTCTTTGGGGCTATGTAGTAATACACCTTGAAACCCCTGTCGTGGGCGAATTTCGCAATCTTGAAATTGAATCCCGGATAGTCGATCAGGATTACCACGTCCGGTTTCCAATCCACGATGTCCTTCTTGCAGAAACCCAGGTTGCCGAGGAGCTTGCCGGTCTTGCCAAGGACGTCCGTGAGGCCCATTACCGCCGTGTCGGCGTAATGGCGCACAGGACGCTCCCCGCTGGCCGCGCCCATAAGGTCTCCTCCCCAGAAGCGGAATTCCGCCTCCGGGTCGCAGGCCTTGAGGCCCTTTATCAAGTTGCTTCCGTGAAGGTCTCCGGAAGCCTCTCCGGCAATGAGGTAGTATTTCATCCTAATGCTTGTGAAGGTCTTCAATCTGCAGGGACCTGAGCCTTTCGCTCTCTTCCGGGTCCTGGTTACAGATGTTATGGGTTACTATTGCGACGTATCCTTCCTTTATGAGACGATGGTCGCTTAGATCGTCGTTGCCGGCGTTCTCCACGGGGTAGCCGGTCATCATATACAGTTCCTCTCCCTCCTCGGGCTCCTCTATGTTGAAAATGCCCATATCCTGGAGATAGATGCCTCTCTTCCTGTAGACGTCAGGGTCGAAGGGCTGATACTCCTCTTCCCAGTGTATGCTGCCCAGCCCGGCCACCTTGATGCCCTTGATCTCTTCCAGCGAAGCCTTGGGGAAGTTGATGTTGTAGTATACGCCCCAGCGGTGCGGATGGTCCGTCATTATCTTCTGGAATATGCCGGGGAAGAGGGCCTTAATAGCGCTGAAGTCTCCTTCAGGGCTGAAGTCGTCCAGCGAGACGCCTATTCCCACGATACCGTTCACGGCGGCCTCCTGAGCTGCTCCCAGTGTACCTGAATAAAGCGAGGCGGTGGCCGCGTTGGAGCCGTGGTTGATACCGCAGACAACTACGTCCGGGCGCTTGTCGCCCAGCAGGATGTTGTCTATTCCGAACTTGACGCAGCTGGCAGGCGTTCCGTCCAGGTACCAGCTGTCGGGCGCATACTGCTTTACAGCTATGCGCTTAAAACCCAACGATATAGCCATTGACATACCGGACTGGTGGTATTTGGGGGCCACGATTGTGACGTCCCCGAAAGGACGCATAATCTCCACCAGGGCCTCCAGGCCGCGTGCCTTGTATCCGTCGTCGTTGGTAATGAGAATTTTCATAGTAGATTTGTTTATGCAAATATATGAAATAACTATTTTTTTTAATAATTTTGCGAGGATTTGGGAGACGCTCCCGATAGTAGTGCTTAAACAATTATTATTCAATATTTTTAACAAAATTTTCTTTTAAAATGATTAAACTTGGTATTAACGGATTTGGCCGTATCGGCCGTATGGTTTTCCGTGCAGCAGTTGAGAATTTCCCCAATGACTTCGAGGTTGTAGGAATCAATGACCTTCTTGATCCTGAGTATCTCGCATACATGCTCAAGTACGATTCAGTACACGGCAAGTTCGAGGGCGACATCAAAGTAGAGGGCAACTGCATGACAGTTAACGGAAAGAAGATCCGCCTCACCGCTGAGATGGATCCTGCAAACCTCAAGTGGGACGAGGTTGGAGCAGAGGTTGTAGTTGAGTCTACCGGACTCTTCCTTACTGACGAGAAAGCACGCAAGCACATCGAGGCCGGCGCCAAGAAAGTCATCATGTCAGCTCCTTCAAAGGACGCTACCCCTATGTTCGTATACGGTGTAAACGACAAGACATATGCTGGACAGGACATCATCTCCAACGCTTCCTGCACTACCAACTGCCTTGCTCCTCTTTCAAAGGTGCTCAATGACAACTTCGGTATCGTTCGCGGACTTATGACAACCGTTCACGCAGCTACCGCAACCCAGAAGACCGTTGACGGACCTTCCAAGAAGGACTGGAGAGGCGGCCGCGGAATCCTCGAGAACATCATCCCTTCATCTACCGGAGCAGCAAAGGCTGTAGGTAAGGTTCTTCCTCAGCTCAACGGCAAACTCACCGGTATGTCACTCCGCGTTCCTACATCTGACGTTTCCTTCGTAGACCTTACCTGCGAGCTTGCAAAGCCTGCTACAATGGAAGAGATCTGCGCAGCTATGAAGAAGGCTTCTGAGGGTGAGCTCAAGGGAGTTCTCGGATACACAGACGAGTCTGTTGTTTCCACCGACTTCCGCACCGATCCCCGTACCTCCATCTTCGACGCTAAGGCCGGTATCCAGCTGGATCCTACCTTCGTAAAGGTTTGCGCCTGGTACGACAACGAGTGGGGTTACTCAAACAAGGTTCTTGAAATGGCAAAAGTCATTACAAAGTAATTTGAAACCAGATTATATCGGAGGGTGCGTTCTGCCTAGAGCCACCCTCCGTTATTTTTAGAGACCGAGCATATGAAAAAGATAATCTTCATCCTTGCGGCATCCCTTTGCCTCTCTGCTTCGCTGTTCGCACAGCAGCCCAAGATCGCTTGGCCGGACTATAAGTTCGAGACCGTTAAGGCAAACCCTATCACCTCCGTTAAGAACCAGGCCAGCAGCGGTACCTGCTGGGCTTTCTCCACCATCGGTTTCCTGGAGTCCGAGGTAATCCGTATCAACGTAATTAAGGACGAAGCCAAATATCCCGACCTCTCCGAGTTCTTCGTAGTAAGCCACTCATACCTTGACAGGGCAGACAAGTACATCCGCCTGGACGGCAACCTGACATTCGGAGCCGGAAGCGAGGCCGACGACGTCCTTGACGTAATCAGGGACTACGGTATCGTTCCCAACGCCGCAATGACCGGAATGAACTACGGAACAGAGCTCCCTCGCCAGTCAGAACTTGACGCTGTCCTGAGGGCTTATGTGGGCGCAGTGGTACGCAACCCCAACAACACCCTTTCTACCGCCTGGAAGCGCGGCTTCAAGGCCATTCTGGACGAATATCTGGGCAAGTGGCCCGAGACCTTCACAGTGGACGGAAAGACCTACACTCCGGAGTCCTACCGCGACGCTCTCAAGATCAACCCTGACGACTACGTTTCCCTCACCTCCTTCACCCATCATCCGTTCTACACCAAGTTCGCCATCGAGATCTGCGACAACTGGCGCTGGGACACCGCATATAACGTAACAGTCGACGAGCTCATCCAGGCTCTCGACGCAGCCCTCAACGCCGGCTACACAGCCGCCTGGGGTGCTGACGTTTCCGATGCAGGATTCACCCGCGACGGACTTGGAATCTGGGTGGACACCCAGGCAACAGCGGCCGCAGGCTCTGACCAGGCTCACTGGGTAGGAGTTGACAACAGCAACCAGCCTATAGTTCAGCCTGTCGAGAAAGAGACCACTCAGGAGACCCGCCAGATTGACTTCGACAACAAGACCATGACCGACGACCACGGAATGCAGATCTTCGGAATTGCAAAGGACCAGTGGGGCAAGAAGTACTATATGGTTAAGAATTCCTGGGGAATCACCGGCAAGTACGACGGTATCTGGTATGTGTCTGAAGCATATGTAAGGGCCCAGACAATAGACCTGGTATTCCACAAGGACGCCGTTCCGGCAGCAATCAAGGCCAAACTCGGCATCAGGTAATGTCCGTAAAGAAATATATCCCCAATACAATCACCTCCATTGGCCTCCTTTGCGGGCTGGTGGGGGTGTATTTCTCTTTTACACGCAGGCCCGACCTGGCTTTCTACCTGATGCTTGCAGCCGCCGTCTGCGATTTCCTGGACGGATTCGCCGCAAGACTGCTGCACGCCTATTCGGGAACAGGGAAGGAGCTTGATTCGCTCGCTGACCTGGTCAGCTTCGGCGTTCTCCCGGCATTCATGCTGGTGAACCTGAAGACCGCGGTGTCATTCGGCAGCTCGCCTCTTACTCTGGCTCCGCTGCTCATAGCCCTGTTCACCGCATTGCGCCTGGCAAGG
>JAEEGL011506157.1_pt1 | contig 15358 bp, 15 predicted proteins | sample 9134231 | NCBI WGS metagenome assembly JAEEGL01 (sample SAMN16246548, study PRJNA631951) | gut metagenome | biome: gut microbiome; feature: rumen; material: fiber-attached | host: Bos | place: Iran: Karaj | collected 2018-10 | reverse complement strand
GCGCTGGCGAACGAGGCCCGAAATTTCGCGGACTCTGTCACGCTCTCCACCTCCACGAAGGACTGGGGGCGGATCCTCCGGTTCTATTCCGAGGTTCAGGGCATGACCTTCCATGACGCCTTCCTCTTTAAGCCGGTCAAGCGGCGGGAGCGCATCAAACTGATCGTTTTCACGGACTCCAGGGAAGGCTATTCGTTCAACAAGAGGCGCCAGTCTTCGGACGCGCGCGCCCTTTCGCACCTGAGGATGCGGCTTTCGGCGTCCTCGGACCGCGTCTTCATGAACCGCTATACGGAGAAGCACCTCCTGGAGGAGAACTTCTTCAGCGCCGAGGAGGCAAAGAAGCGCGAAAAATCGCCCGCCCACGCGGGAAACCTGTTCCTTCGGGACGCGCTCCTGGAGAACGGCTACGCGTTCGTGGAGAATGTGGCGCTGAAGGGCTGGTACAGGAAGATCGGCGAGATCCTGCTCTATCAGTTCGACAAGCGCTATCCCGCCGACCTCTTCCTTCCGGAGGGGTTTTTGAAGGCCTTCACGGTCCGTGAGGAAGAGGCGTTCAGGGGCACCTCGCACGAACGGATCGAATTCCGGCACTACGTACTCCGGGAGCCCGATGTGGACACGGAGGACGGCGATCTTTCGGAGGAAGAAGATGTTTGACCTGAGGACGCGAAAGAGGGTGATCACGATGATGACAGCGCTTCTTCTCCTGTTTTCCGCGTTCGGCTGCCAGCGGCAGACCCGCACGGAGGAGCCCCTGACGGAGGCGCCTACGGAGAAGTCCCTGACGGAGGCTCCCACGGAAAGGACGGCCGGAAGCTCCGAGACGCCGGCGACTTCCGGGACGCCGCAGACTTCCGAAATGCCGGAAACTTCCGGGACGCCCGCGGAGAGCGGGAGCGAAGACCCGGGCCCGTCGGGCGCACAGGTCCATCCGCCCTGTCCGCCGCTCACCTGGCTGGAGGATCTGGACGTCCCGCCGTATTCCGGCCGTCCCTACGCGGTCGTGAATGATAATACCCCGTTCTTCGATCCGGAGAGCCTGGTCCCGGTCTCCTACGAGACCTATTACGAGCTGGACGAACTGGGCCGCTGCACGCTGGCGGATGCCGTGGTCGGCCGCGACCTGCAGCCCACCGGGAAGCGCGGGAACATCGGCTCCATCAAGCCCACGGGCTGGCATACGGACCGGTACTCGTTCGTGGACGGCGGCGCGCTCTATAACCGCTGCCACCTGCTAGCATATTATCTCACGGCCGAGAACGCGAACCCCTGGAACCTGGTCACCGGTACCCGGTATATGAACCAGGACGGGATGAACGATTTCGAGAACCTGGTAGGCGACTTCGTCAAGGAGACCGGCCTGCACGTGCGCTACCGCGTGACCCCGGTCTGGACCGGGGAGAACCTGCTCTGCGACGGCCTCCTGGTGGAGGGCCTGAGCATCGAGGACGGCGGAGAGGGCATCTGCTTCTGCATCTTTGCCTACAACGTCCAGCCGGGCGTCCATATCGACTACCTGACCGGCGATAATTACGCGGAAAACGGCGAGGAGCCCTTGAACCAGACTACGGAGACGGAGGAGCCGGAGCTGCCCACGACCGACCCGGACGTCACAGGCACCTACGTTCTGAACACGAAGAAAAAGAAGTTCCATACGCCGGACTGCCCGGGCGCGGCAAGCATCTCCGAGAAGAACCGCGGGGACTACACCGGTTCCCGGAACGCGCTGATCCTGGACGGCTACACGCCGGATCCGGCCTGCTCCCCGTAAGGAGTGGGAAGAAGCAAAAAGAAAAAGGAGACCCGTTGAAAGCGTATTACGAAGCGTATGACCAGCGTTACCGCGCTGTCCATGAAAAAGGCCTTTCCTGGGCGTCCGAAGCCCCCACGCCCCTGGTCCGGGAGATCCTGGACCGCTTCGGGGTCTCAATGGATGCGAAGCTTCTGGAGATGGGCTGCGGCGAGGGCCGGGACGCGCGGGCCCTCCTCCGGAAAGGGCGGGACCTCACGGCCGGCGATATTTCCGAAGAAGCCATCGACTACTGCCGGGCAAAGGCGCCGGAATTCGCGGACCGCTTCAAGGTGATGGACTGCCTCTACGGGGAGGCCCCGGAGCGCTATGACTTCATCTACGCGGTCGCCGTACTCCATATGCTGGTGCGGGACGAAGACCGGGACGCGTTTTACGGCTTCATCCGGACGCACCTCCTTCCGGGCGGGAAGGCGCTGGTCCTTTCGATGGGCGACGGGGAGACGGAGCGTGCCGGAGACCCGGATAAGGCCTTCGACCTGGTGCCCCGCGAACACCCGGAAGCCGGGACGCTGATGCTGCCCGCGACCTCCGCCCGGATGGTCTCTTTTGAGATTTTTGAGCGGGAGATCCGAAGGAACGGCTTCAGGATCCTGGAAAAGGGCCTTACAGCTTCTCCGCCCGAGTTTGACAGCCTGCTCTATGCCGTGATCGAAAAGGCCTGAAAAGGGGCAAAAAAGTGCACAGAAAGCATACGAAGAGCCGCGCGGGATCATCGCGCGGCTCTTTTTTGTTTATGAGGCCCGCAGGCCTGTCTATGCGCCTCTAAAAGATCAGCTTCACGAGCTCGAAGAGCCAGTGTGCCAGGATGCCGGCGAAGAGCCCGCCAACCGTATGGGAGAGGAGGGCTTTCCCGGTCAGGTCGGTGCATCTGATGCTGCTCATCATCGAGACGTGGGTGCTGAGGTAGCCGGACCAGCACATGCACATGGCGGTGAAGACGGCAATATCGTTTGCCCCGATCTTCCCGGCCACCGCGAGCTGCCGCGTCAAAGTCAGCGACGCGCCCGCGGCGCCCAGGGCCGTGATGGGCACGCCCACCGCTTCCGGCGAACTGAAGCCGAAGAGGGGCTTCAGGAGGAAGTTGAGTTTTCCGGCGACGGCCGGCAGGAGCCCCACGCCCTCATACGCCGCCCCGGTATAGCCGCCTTCCGGCATCCGGTACGTCAGGATCAGGACCAGCGTGCAGATCAGGAGGACGCCGGGAATGATCTCAAAGCCCATCTTGACGCCGGAGACGCCGCCGTCCAGGATGGCGCCCAGGAAACGGTGCGCCACGTTCCCTTCGCGGACGGGCCGCGTCTTTTCATTCTCCACGCCTTCTTCGTGCTCGGGCATCCATTCCTCTTTGCCGTAGATGCGCTTCGTGAAGAAGAGCATCAGCCGGGTGCTTAAGATGCTTCCGCCCACGGCCGCAAGGAAGCCCGTGAGGACCGCTGGCCCGAAGGCTTCCCCGGATATTCCGGAAAGCCCCAGCATGTAGGTGCAGACGATCATCCCCATCCCGAAAGCCGTGGCCAGATTCGTGATGGCCGGGAACTGGTACCGGCGGAAGAACCCGCGGAAATACCGATCGTCGGCCAGCGTCAGGACCGCCGGGTTATCGGAGAGGAAGGTCGTGATGATGCCCACGGACGCCGCCCCGGGAAGCTGGTAGACCGGCTTCATCAGGGGCGCCAGCAGGCGGTTTAAGAGCGATACCACGCCGAATTCGGTGAAGAGCGCCGAGACGGCGCCCATGATGACGCACATCGCCATCAGGTAAAAAACGGTTTCGATCAGGAGGGCGTACGCCGTGTTGATCATGGTGCTGACCGCGTTCATCAAGCCCATTTTCCAAGCGAGCAGAGCAAAGAAGGCCACAAACAGGACTAGAAAGATGAAATTCTCCGGTCCGATCTCTTTCTTTTTCATCCTTGTCACTCCAATTTCCACATCATAGAGCGGCTCCATTATAGACCAAGTCCACGGAAAGAACAATCGGAATCGGGTTGACGGAGCAGGAAAAAATCAGTACGATAGAGATGGGAAATAAAGCGGGATCATCCCGCTTTCCGAGTCAAGGAGGACCGTATGACGGACATCATGAAACTGCAGAACGGAAGCGATATCCGAGGCGTTGCCATGGAAGGGATCCCGGGCCAGGAAGTCGACCTGACGCCCGCCCGCGCGGTAATGATCTCGGCGGCGTTCGTTTCATGGCTTTCGGAGAAGACCAAAAAAGCGCCGGAGGCGCTTCGGATCGGCGTGGGGCACGATTCCCGGCTGACCGCGGAAAGCCTTTCCGGGGCCGCGCTTTCGGGTGTCCTTTCAGCCGGCGCCGAAGCCTATGACTGCGGCCTTTCCTCCACGCCCGCGATGTTCATGAGCCTGGTCTTTCCGGAGACCGCTTTCGACGGCGCGGTCATGATCACGGCGAGCCATCTGCCGTTCAACCGGAACGGCCTCAAATTCTTCGACGCGGACGGCGGCCTGGAGAGCGCGGACATCACCGCGGTGCTCAAAAAAGCCCGGGCGCTTCCGGAAGCCGTGCCGGACATCAAAAAAGCGCCGGAGACGCTCCCGGTCCCGCTTCTTAAACTGTACGCGGGCTTCCTCCGGGAAAAGATCCGCGCGGCGGTCGGCGGGACGGATCCCGGACTTCCGCTCCGGGGGCTCCATATCGTCACGGACGCCGGAAACGGCGCCGGCGGCTTTTTCGCGGAAGACGTGCTTTCGCCTCTGGGCGCGGACGTTACGGGCTCCCGCTATCAGGATCCGGACGGCCGCTTCCCGAATCACATCCCGAATCCGGAAGACAAGGCCGCCATGGCCTCGATCCGCGCGGCCGTTCTGGAAAACAACGCCGATCTGGGCCTGATCTTCGATACCGACGTGGACCGCATGAGCGCCGTGCTTTCGGACGGCGCGGAGGTCAACCGCGACGCGATCATTGCGCTCGTTTCCGCGATCCTGGCACCCGAACACCCGGGCGGCGTGATCGTCACGGACTCCGTCACGTCGGACCGCCTGACCGCGTTTCTTTCGGGACTCGGACTCCGGCAGCGGCGTTTCATGCGCGGCTACAAAAACGTCATCAACGAGCAGAAACGCCTGAATTCGGAAGGCGTGGACTGCCCGCTCGCGATGGAGACTTCCGGCCACGGCGCCCTTGCGGAAAACTACTTCCTGGACGACGGGGCCTACCTGGCGGTCCGCCTTACGGCGGCACTGGCCGGCATGAAGAAGAAGGGCGGCGGACTGGAAGACCTGATCCGGGCGCTTCCGCCCGCGTTTGAGGAGCGTGAATACCGCTTCCGGATCTCGGGAGAGGACTTCGCGGACTACGGGAAACAGGTTTTGGAGGCGTTTGAAAAACGGGCCGCGGAGGCCGGATACTTTGTGGTCCCGGACTCCCGCGAGGGCGTCCGCCTGAGCTTTTCGGAAGGCGCGCCGAAGGGCTGGCTCCTTCTCCGGATGTCGCTCCACGACCCGGTGATGCCGCTCAACATGGAAGGCGGCGGGCCCGGCGACTGCGACCGGATGAAGGAGATCGTCCGGGAGCTTCTCCGGGGGTTTGAGCGCCTGGATCTTTCCGTTCTTTGAAAAAGGAGCAAGAACATGTTTACTTATCTTCGCAGAACGCGGTACTACGAGACCGACAGCCTGGGCATCGTCCACCACACGCATTACGTGAACTGGATGGAGGAAGCCTCGGTCGAGTTCCTGAAGGCGGCCGGCTACGGTTATAAGGAGCTGGAGGCGGAAGGCCTCCGCGCCCTGGTGATCGGCTACGACCTTACGTTCAGGCGCCCGGTCTTCTTTGACGATGAGATCGAGGTCCGGACGCGCGTCCTTGCCTATTCCGGGCTGAAGATCGAGATCTCGTACACGTTCTATAACGTCACGCGGGACGAGGTGTCCGCGGAAGGCGTTTCCCGGCACTGCTTCACGAAGGACGGGGCCGTCCTGCCGCTGCGGCGGACGCTTCCCGACCTGGACGCCTTCTTCCGGAAGGAAGCGGAAGCCTGACCGGCGGGCTGATGATCCGGACCATTAAGGAGGGCCGATATGGCGACTTTTGACATTTACGAACAGTATTTCCGCGCCGATCACGAGATGAACGGCGTGAAGCGGCGGGCGGCCAAAGTGATGCTGACCGCGGAATCCGGCGGCGGCGAGGTCCGCTATCTGGCGGCCGTCAGTTTCTTCCCGTTTGAGACCGAGGACGATTTCCGGGTCACTTACGACGATTATTACGAAAAAGAACTCTTCTCCGGCAAGGGGCGCCGCTCCAAAAAGCGTGACAAGGCGTTCCTGGAGACCATCCGGGAAGAGATCGACGGATTAGCAGAGGAAGCGGGCGGCACGGTCCTCTGGGACGAGCCCCTCAGGGAGGCGCGGTACCAATGACAGTTCAGGAGAAAAATACGGAAAACATGATCGTGGACCGGGAGAAGCTGATCGTCCGGACCGGAATCGTGGGAATCTTGAGCAACCTGGTCCTGGTGGGCTTTAAGGCCTTCGTCGGCCTGGCAGGCCATTCGGTGGCCATCGTGTCGGATGCCCTGAATAACCTGACCGACGCCCTCTCGAGCGTGATCACCATCATCGGCACGCGGCTCGCGAACCGGGCGCCGGACAAGAAGCACCCTCTGGGTCACGGACGGATCGAATACATGGCGATGATGATCGTCTCCGCGATCGTCCTTTACGCGGGCGTGACGGCCCTGATCGATTCGGTGAAGAAGATCTTCCATCCGGAGGAGGTCACCTATACGGTCCTGTCATTCGTGGTGCTGGCGGCCTCCATCATCGTCAAGCTGGTCCTGGGCTTCTATACAAAGAAAAAGGGCGAAAAGTTCCACTCGGGCGCGCTGGAAGCGTCCGGCCGGGACGCGCTGGGCGACGCCGCCGTTTCGGGCTCGGTCCTGGCCTCGGCCCTGATCTTCAGGATCTTCGGGATCGATATCGAGGCGTACGTCGGCGCGCTGATCGGCCTCTTCATCATCAAGACCGGCATCGAACTGATCCGGGAATCCGTGGACAGCATCCTGGGCACGCGGGCGGACAGCGGCCTTTCGACCGGCATCCGCGCGGTGATCGAGGAGGAGCCGGAGGTCCTGGGCGCCTATGACCTCCTGATCAGCAACTACGGGCCGGATCTCAATATCGCCGCGGTGCACATCGAGGTAGATGACCGGATGAGCGCGCGCGAACTGGACGTTCTGACGCGCCGCCTGCAGGAAAAGGTCTATGCCGGGACCGGCGCGGTCCTGGCCACGGTCGGCGTCTATTCGGCGCATACGGCCGACGATGAGGCCGCCGCCGTCCGGGATGACGTCCGCCGGCGCGTGATGAGCCATGAGGGCGTGCTGCAGTTCCACGGGTTCTACGTCGATCTTGAGAGCAAGACCCTGCGGTTCGACGTGATCATCGATTTTGCCGTCAGGGACCGGCAGGCGCTGGCGCATGAGATCGAGGAAGAGATCCGCGCGGCCTATCCGGACTACGCGGTGCATGTGACGCTGGACCTGGATCTCAGCGACTGACCGGATCCCGGCGGTCATCATCAGGGAGATGTTGGATCATAACCATGACATCGGGGAACGGAAACGTTCCCCGATTTTTCTTTTTTGTGCAAGACAGTTTTTTGAATAAAATGCCGGCGGAGATCCCGGAGGGCGTTTTATTGGACACCGTTCCTGCGATAATGGCCTTGTAAGAAACAAAGACAAGGCATTACCGACAGGAGGGATACGGCATGAAAGGTTATACGACTGCGGAAGGTTACATGGGCTACGTGGACGGAAGGTACATGCTTTTCGCCACGATGGACGAGTACATCGAGTACCTGGAAGAGGCGTGAGGAGGCGGATATGAGAGCATTCATAAAGATCTCCGCGTCCGCGGTATTCATGATCCTGATGACGGTCCTGATGATGCTCCTCTGGACGGTGCGCGTGATCTGAAAACGACGGGCCGGCGCCTTTTAGGGACCCAGGCCGGGAAGCGCGGGCGCCGGGAAGAACCCCTTGCAAAAGCCGCTCGGTCTATAGTAAAATAAACGAAAAGGGGCATCATCGGCACGGCATTGGCCGCGCGCGGCAGGGGAGGAAACATGAAGCAGGTCATCCACATATTCGGCGCGTCAGGATCCGGCACGAGCACGCTCGGCCGGAAGATCCGCGATGAGCTGGGATACCGCTTCATCGATACCGACGATTATCTCTGGCTGCCCACGGACCCGCCGTTCACGGACAAACGGGACGTGGACGAACGCATCCGTATGATGGAGGAAGAGATCGGGAAGGAAGGCGATATCGTCGTGGCCGGCTCCCTGGTAGGCTGGGGCGACGTGCTGATCCCGCACTTCACGCTGGCCGTGCGCCTGATCTGCGATACTGAGATCCGCCTGAAGCGCATCCGGATGCGCGAGCACATGCTCTACGGGAGCCGGATCGACCCGGGCGGCGATATGTACAGGAGCCATCTGGCTTTCCTGGAATGGGCGGACGCCTACGACGAAGGCAGCCCCACGGAGATGCGGAGCCGCCGGCGGCACGATGCCTGGCAGGAGCAGCTTCATTGCCCGCTCCTGATCCTGGACGGGGCGGACGACCTGGAACGGAAGTTCGGCGCGGTCGAACGGGCGATCCGTTCCATCGAGAAAATGGAAAACGGCGATTAAGCGAAAGCGGCGGGCAGACGTCCGCCGCTGCCGTTTACATATCTGATATCGGAAAAAATGATAAACAATTACGGAGGAAGAACGGTGAATAGAGATCTGCTTTCGGTCGGTGAGATGTTGATCGATTTCCTGCCCGGAACGGAGGAAGACAGTTATATCAAGCGCGCAGGCGGGGCGCCCGCGAACGCGGCCGTCGCGGCGGCGCGGCAGGGCCTCACGGCTGCGATGACCTGCATGCTGGGCAACGATGATTTCGGAAGATTTCTCCAAAAAACACTGGTCGAAAACGGCGTGACGCCCACGAATCCGGAGCTGACGGACCTCGCCACCACGACGATGGCCTTCGTTTCCCTGGACGAACACGGCGACCGGAGCTTCACGTTCGCGCGGAAGCCCGGCGCGGATATGCTCCTCGAGAAGCGGCACATCGATGAGGCCGGGATCGAAGAGACGGCCCTGGTGCACGGCGGCTCCTGCTCGCTCTCCGGCGGGCCGGAGGCGGAGGCCACGGTCTACGCGCTCCAAAAGGCGCACGATCTGGGCGCGCTGGTGTCCTTCGACGTCAACTACCGGAACCTGATGTGGAACGACGATATTGAAAAGGCCCGGGCCGCGGTGCGGGCGGTCCTGCCGTTTGTAGACCTTCTGAAGATCAGCGACGAGGAGGCGGATTTCCTGGGCGGCGAGGCGCACATCCCTGAAGCCATGAAGGAATACAAGATCGCGCTCGTCGTGGAGACCCTGGGCGCGGAAGGCGCGGTCTGGTTCTATGACGGGAAGTCCGAAAGGATCCCCGGCATCCCGTCCGACTGCGTGGATACCTGCGGGGCGGGAGACGCCTTCTGGGGAAGCGTCCTGGCATCGCTTCTCAAAGCCGGCGTCCGGAAGACGGCCGACCTTACCGAGGAGAAGATCCGAAACGCGGTCCGGCACGGCCATGTGGCCGGCGCGCTCTGCGTGCGGAAGAAGGGCGCCATCGAATCGCTGCCGGACGAGGAGGCGTGCGAGCGCTTCTACCGGGAATACTACGGATGAAGATCTGTTGGGAATACCGCGGATGAAGATCTGCCGGGCATATTTCGAATAAAAAAGACCCGGCGGAGGACGCCGGGCCGGATCGTATGAAGACCTTTACTCCACACTGTTGTGGGAGGGTTCCTGTTCGGAGAGCCGCTTTTTGACCACGGCCGCGATCTCTTCCAGAAAGAGCAGGCCCACGTGCAGCAGATGCTTCGCGAGGTTCAGGGCCAGCGCGGCCAGGGTGGACGCGTTCACACCCAGGCGGAAGAGGTTGACGGTCCCGAAGACGGCCTCCAGGATCTCGCAGATGAAGGCCACGGTCAGCATCCTGTGGACCGCGTGCCGGAAGCCGCTCCGGACCGAGTCGTTCATCCCGGAGAGGATGTGGCGGCAGAAGAGGAGCACGAAGACCAGCGCCGAAACGGTCGACGGGATGACCTCGGCGATCTCGTAGAGCACCGGTCCCTCCCCGGAGAAGAGCGCCTCCAGATGATGGAAGGCGGTCGCGACTTCGGAGATGGTGAACGTGGAGAGGATGACGGTCAGGAGGATGTTCGCGAGTTCATCACGCCCGCGGCGGAACGTGAAGACGATGCCCAGCGCCGCCACCGCGTGGATCAGGTCGTTCGTGACGTGGTCGACCCGCGCGAGGCCGTCCGCGGAAAAGACCAGGACGATGCGCACGATATAGCAGAAGATCGCCGCGAGGACCGCGATGAGGAGCCCCTTCCCGTAACCGGGCACGTCCTTCTTTTGGTCCAGGACCGCGGAGAAGGCGATGAGCCGAAGATCGTCCGGCGATTCTTTCCGGAGGAAGTACTCCGCGGAGAGGATCGTGCCGGAAGCGAAGACGGAACCCGTGAGGAAGACCGTGCATTCCAGTAGGAACGGATCCCGGGAAGCCGCATAGCGCGCCGCCGCCATGACGGCCGCGGCCAGGAAGAGCCCCAGGAGGATGCTCAGCTGGTCGGTGCTGTCCGGCAGGAGGTTCGTGCGCTCGGTCCGGGTCCCGAGCCAGAGATGGCGGACCAGGATGAAGACGGTCATGAGGACGATCCCGAAGAGGATCAGCACGAAGGCCGAGCCCGCGGGATCCGCGGCGGAGAGGACGGGGCCGTTCTCGGGAAGGCCGTCGAAGAGCATCGAGACGCTCTCCGTGAGGAAGACCGGGAGCATCGAGAAGATCAGCGTCTTGACGACCTCGGTCTTATGCTTCAGGGCGAAGACCGCGATACCGAAAAGACCGCCGGAGAGCACCAGGTCGCTCACCAGAAGGTCCGGCCGCTCGGTGCCGTAGCCGGGTACAAGGAACAGGAGGACGACGGCCGCAAGGAAAAGCGCCCCGGCGGCAAAAGCCGTCAGGGGAAGCGTGATCCTGGGCCGGTTCGCAGCTTTGCCGGTTTCCATTACGGAGCCTCCTTTGTGATCGGATAGATCGATTTTACCAACATCCGGGGAAAACTGCAAGTCCCCGGGAGACGGGCGGGAAGCACTCTAAAAGCCGGCCGGGGAGCTGCCGGGAGACGGGAGAGAACGATGGACGAAAGAACGGAAAAATGCTATTATCTGGAGTATGGGGCCTGCGCGAACCCGCTCTCCAAAAACAAAGGGCGCGCCTGCGTGAAGGAGAGCTGCGGCCGTTACATCACGGAAGCGGCGTATTTCCAGGGCGTCCTGAACGGGACGCTGAAGGAAGAGAAGCGCACGCCGGAAGAGGAGCGGGAGGCTTTGGAGCGCAGGATGGCCGCGCTACGGCCCGAGAAGACCAAAAAACAGAAGAAACGCGATGAAAAACAGAAGGCGGAGGAAAATAAGATCGCCGGAGGAGGCTTCTCCCTGGGCGACGATCCCGCTTTCAAAGAACTCTTTGGAAGGAAATAAAGGCTTTTTCGGAGGAATACCATGAAAAAACCGACGTTGAGACAAAGGCTCCGGTACTGGATCGACAGGCGGATGGCCCGGGGCACCGCGAGCATGGTGAAGATGCTGGTGGTCACGGTGTTATCGGTCGTGCTTCTGGTGACCGTTCTGGTCATGATCTTCGGCCTGCATAAGGAAGGGAAGAGCGCCATCGCGGTCTTCTGGGACAACCTGCGTTCCGCGATGTCGTCCGGCTTCCCATCTTCGGATTCCGGCACGATCCTGTACATCATCCTGTACACGCTCCTGGGCCTGACCGGCATGATCTTCACCGGTATGCTGATCGGTATCTTTTCCAGCACGATGCGCGGCAAGCTCCTGGCGCTGCAGAAGGAGAACACGCTGATCCTGGAGAAAGGACACGTGGTGGTGCTGGGCTTCAAACCCGGCGAATACGCGCTGATCCAGCAGCTCGTGGAAGCGGCCGGCAAAGAAAAGCGGACGCTCGTGGTCGCGGACGATATGGAGCGGATGGACATGGAGGCCCTGATCCGGGAGAACGTGGAGATCCCGAAGAACGTCAGCCTGAACCTCCGCCGCGTGGACGTCACCAGCAGCAAGTCCCTGGAATGCTGCGCCATCCCGGACGCCCGCACCGTGGTCATCCACGGCCGCGACCCGGGGCGCGTCATGAAGACGCTCCTGGCCCTGTCCGTGCTTCTGAAAGACTGCGCGGCGCCGCCGGAGATCGTGGCGACCGTGGATTCGGAAAACGCGTCGCTGCCGGAGGAGAGCCTCGAAAAGCGGCACGTCCATATGATGTATATCGGCGACCTGGTGGCCCGGATCGTGGCGCGCGTGGCCACGCAGCCCGGCGTCTACGAGGCGTTTATGGAAATGATCAGCTTCCGCGGCTTCGAGTTCTATTATGAGGAAGTCCCGGAGGCCGTCGGCCTGCCGTTCGGAAAGGTCCATCTCGCGGCGGCGAACGGCATCGTGCTGGGGATCTTCCGGAACGGCCGCTCGATGATCGACCCGCCCCCGGAAACGATCGTGGAAGAAGGCGATCTCCTGATCGTCTTCGAGGAAGAGCAGGGCAGCCTTCATCTGATGCCGGAGACGGCGCCGGAGCTTCCCGAAAAACGCGAAGCGCCGCCCGTGCCCGCCATTCCGGTGGTCACGATCCTGGGCGCGAGCCCGCTGCTGCCGCTGATCGTCCGGGAACTGCCGGACGCGGTTCGGAAGATCCGCCTGGCCGGGCTTACGGCGGCGGATAAGGAACGGTACCTGCCCGCGGCGGATACGGCCTCGGAGATCGAGACCGACTACGGCAGCCTGGAGTCGGAAGAGGCGCTGACGGAAGCGGTCCTGGGGGCTTCGCACCTGATCGTCCTGAGCGACCGCCGGAAGAAGGACGAGGACAGCGATACCGACGTCATGCGGCTGATCTTAAGGCTCCGCGAGCTGAAGGCCCGGAAAGGCCTCCGCTATACCATCACGGCCGAGATGCGCTGCGAGAACAACCGCCGCCTGATCGCGAACGAGAGCACGGACGACTTCGTGGTCGCGACCGACCTTTCGGCGATGATCCTGGCGCAGGTTTCCGAAGACATCCGCCGGCGCGGCCTGTTCTCCGAGCTTCTGGACGAGAACGGATCGGAGACCTATTTGAAGCGGGCTTCGCTTCTGGGCCTGACCGGGATCCGCATGTCGGCCCGCGAGCTCCGCAGAAAAGTCTACGGGAAAGGCTACATCCTGATCGGCCTCCGGAACGCCGAGGACGATTTCAAGGTCCTGGACGACAACACGTCCGTCCTTCTGACCCGGGACGACATGCTGATCCTGATCGGGGAGGAATAAGGGAGACCGGCGCGTCCGCGCCGAAACATACATAAAACAGAAGGGAGAATCGTATGAAAGTTGTTGCTGTATTGGGAAGTCCTCATCCGGACGGTCCTTCCTCGACCCTGGCCAGGGAAGTGCTCAGGGGCGCTCTGGACGCCGGCCACGAGGTCGTCGTTTACGAACTGAACAAGATGAATTTCAAGGGCTGCCAGGGCTGCGGCTACTGCAAGGCCAACGACAAGGACTGCATCTATGACGACGATCTGAAACCCTACTGGAAAGACCTGCACGAGAGCGGCGCGCTGGTGGTCTCGGCCCCGAACTACTGCTCGCAGGTCAGCGGCGACATGATCACCTACATGAACCGCCATTACTGCATGATCGGCATGAAGGACGGCAAGAGCTTCGTGCGCCTGCATCCGGGGATCAAGCTCGTGGGCGTGTTCTCGCAGGGAAATCCGGACAAGGAAGGCTATAAAGCTGCCTACACGTGGTATCTGAACGATTTCCAGAACCGCGACATGGTCCTGGAGAAGATGATCGTGACCACGCGGCGCGATGAGCTGAAGCCCGGCGAGGGCTTGATGCTGGAAGCCTACGAAACGGGCAGGAACCTCTGAGAGACCGGGAGACCGGACGGCCCGGCCGCCTGAGCGCGGTCTCGGGCACCGGACGGCCCGGAACAGAAAGGAAACATAAGAAAAGACATGAAGATCTGCGGTTTTCAGAAGCTGACGCTTCTGGACTATCCGGGCCATGTGGCCTGCACGCTGTTCACCGGGGGCTGCAACCTGCGCTGCCCCTTCTGCCATAACGCCCTTCTGGTGACCGAAGTCGCCGACCTGGAGGAATATCAGGAGGAGACGATCCTGTCCTACCTGAAGAAGCGGCAGGGCATCCTGGACGGCGTGGCGGTGACCGGCGGCGAGCCCCTGATCCAGAACGGTCTGGAGGACTTCCTGGCCCGCGTGAAGGAACTGGGATATCCCGTCAAACTGGACACGAACGGCTTCTTCCCGGAGCGGCTTCAAAAGATCGTGGCTGCCGGGCTTGCCGATTACGTGGCTGTGGACGTCAAAAATTCGAAGGAGAAGTACGCGGAGACGGTCGGCGTTCCCGGGCTCGATCTAAGCCCCCTGGAGGAGACCGTGGCCTACCTCCTTTCCGGCCCCGTCCCCTATGAATTCAGGACCACGGTCGTCCGCGAATTTCATACGGTGGAGGATATCGGAAAAATCGGACGATGGATCAAAGGAGCGGAGCGGTATTTCCTGCAGAATTTCGTGGACAGCGGCAATCTGATCGGAGAAAACATGAGCGCGCATCCGAAGGCGGTGCTTCAGGAAATGGTCAAAGAAGCCGAAAAATATGTTAAAACCGTGGGCCTCCGCGGGGTCGATTGAACCACAAGATATTGTGTTTTTTGCCTTGACAAACCACAGGATATATTGTATATTGATCGTGCCGCCACTTTTTGGCGGCACGGTTTTTGTTCTGATCATCATAAATGAGATAAGATCCCCGGCGGGACGGATGCGTCCCGGAAGGCGCGGGAGAAAGAGGAGATCATGTATCAGGTAATTAAACGTGACGGGAAAGTAGTCGATTTCGACCTGACCAAGATCCGGAATGCCATCGTGAAGGCGTTTGACGCCTGCGATATCCAGTATCACCCGGACGTCATCGACTTCCTTTGCCTCAAGGTGACGGCGGATTTCGAAAATAAGATCGAAGACGACAAGATCACCGTTGAGCAGATCCAGGACTCGGTCGAGTCGGTGCTGATCCGCGCCGGCTACGACGAGGTCGCCAAGGCTTACATCCTTTACCGGAAGCAGCGCGAGCGCTTCCGCAACCTCTCCAACACCCTCCTGGACTACCGGGAGGTCATGGACAACTATCTGAAGATCGCGGACTGGCGCGTCAAGGAGAATTCCACGGTCACCTATTCGGTGGGCGGCCTGATCCTTTCGAACTCCGGCGCGGTCACGGCCAACTACTGGCTGTCCGAGGTCTATGACGAGGAGATCGGCAACGCGCACAGGAACGCGGACATCCACATCCACGACCTGAGCATGCTGCCCGGCGACTGCGCGGGCTGGTCCCTGAAGCAGCTGATCCAGGAAGGCCTGGGCGGCATCCCCGGCAAG
>JAEEGL010931591.1_pt1 | contig 15358 bp, 15 predicted proteins | sample 9134231 | NCBI WGS metagenome assembly JAEEGL01 (sample SAMN16246548, study PRJNA631951) | gut metagenome | biome: gut microbiome; feature: rumen; material: fiber-attached | host: Bos | place: Iran: Karaj | collected 2018-10 | reverse complement strand
TGTATTTTTACACACCCAAAGAAATCGGGTTCTGCTTAAGTGAATTCTTCTATGGAAGTGCAAAGATTGTATCTTAATAAGCGTTACGAAATTTAACGATAACCCCCATTTTGTTAAAATCGCAATCTTTAGCCAATAAGAAAGAAGCCCTATTTTTAGGGCTTCTTTCTTGCAAATCCAGTGTTTATTGCGGTTTTTTCTGCAAGTTTTCATTCCAAAACTGATTTCCGAGATGATAAACGTTCCGGAAGAGAACATCCGTCGATCTATGAACATTTTGCAATCGGCGTATCTGCATGATCGATATATTTTGAGAAAACATCAACTAATTCGGGGTCAAAATGAGTTCCCGATTCTTCCTTTATAATTCTGGCAGCCTCGTCGGAGCGCATCGCCTTTTTGTAGCATCTCTCAGACGTCAAAGCGTCATATACGTCCGCGATTGCCATAATCCGCGCGCAAAGCGGGATTTCTTCGCCTTTCAATCCTGCGGGATATCCCTTTCCGTCCCATCTTTCGTGATGGTATGTGGCTATGTCCGACGCAAATTTCAGGTAGCTTTCATCCGTAATGCCGGAAAGGATTTTGCGAACAATAACGCCTCCTGATTTTGCGTGCGCCTTTATTTGCTCGAATTCTTCGGGCGTCAGCCTGGATGGCTTTTTGAGGATCGTATCCGAAACAACGATTTTACCGACGTCGTGCATCGGCGCAAGCGTATAGATGAGGTCTATGTACTGATCGTTGATTTCATCTGTATCAACGCCCTCTTTCAAGGCGCCTTCGGATATGATCTTAACAAGTTCTCTTGTTCTGGCAACATGCAGGCCGGTGTCCATATCCCGACTTTCAATAATGCTGGCAAGTCCCGAGATCATGTGCTCCTGCATATCGGTGATTTTCTTTTGATTGGCGATCAATTCCGCCTGCGTGTCTTCCTGTACAAGATCGTTGTAGTAGATATAGCACAGACAGGCCGCCATACCGATGCTTATATATGCGGTGTGGATATTCAGAAAAGTTACCGGAATAATGCCCGCAATCAGCGTCAATGCGATCATTATGATGGTCGATTTGTCTCTGTGTTTGAAATTGCATCCCGCTTTCAACATGCTGCCCATCAGGTAAATCAAACCGAGAAAGTAGAATGCGCAGTAGATTATGAAAAGGTTTCCTCTGTGATATCCGTCTTCCGCAAAGTAGAAAATCCAGCCGAACGGCGCGGCGATCAGCTCGATAACTACATGCGGAAGGAAGAACCAAATGGCTTTTTTCGCCTGTTTGTGCAGCCCCAAGGCTCCCGAAAAGGAGACTGCTATAAACGGCGCAACAGAAAACTGAAGTACGGTAAGGATCGTAAGAGGTACGGAAAGAGCCTGGTTGTAATAACCGCAGTGAACGGCATATTCAGCGACAGCACAGAACATCGCGGAAACGAATGTGACGATATACCATCCTTTCTGATGCCTGTCAAAGCCTGAATAACGAATGACGTGAATTGTCATTGCAAGCATTAAAAATACGATCAGAATAATAGAGCTTAGATAGAAATCCATTTCACATGCCCTTCCGGCTTCATTTATTGCGACACTTACCGCGTCGCAGCGCGCACATCGTTTTCTGTTTAATCCATCATCATGGCGTCCAGCAGTTCATGACAGTAAACGCCGAAGGGGGTTCCTCCGTCTTGCCAGACGACTTTGTCGCCCTCCGCCCTCGCCGTGGCGAAGACCTGCGCCGACGCGAGGCGGGCAAAGCGCAGCGTTTCTATCCGCCGCTTCATGTTGATCACGGCGATGCTTCCGTTTTGGAAGACAAGCTCCAGTCGGTAATCCGGCAGGGGCTTGACCGCTTTTAAAATGGTTTCCATATTGCGTTCCCTCCCAAAACATATGCTTTTTCATCTTTCGAGAAACAGCTTACGCTCCTTTGCCTCGTCGCACATCACCCGAAAGGGTCATTTTTGCGATCTTTTTACAAAAAAAGACAGACAGAAGAAAAAATCTCCTGTCTGTCCTGTGAGACGGTCTCAACGCAGCATTTCAATGAGCTTGCTTCTCCGGTCAATGTTCATTTTCTGAAACGCGATTTTGAGGTGATGTTTGACGGTGTTCTCTGAAATACAGAGGGCGTCCGCTATTTCCGAATTGCGAAGTCCTTTTGCCGCCAGCTCCGCCACCTCGCGCTCGCGCGGCGTCAGTTCCTCCTGAAACTCCGGCACCTCTTCGAGCATGGCGAAGATGTGGCTTTCGTCCGCGCGGGTATAGCGGATGTCGAGCGCCTTGATCTCGCGGATGGTCTTTGCGTGTTTTGATGCGATATGGGGCATCAGGAAAAGCACCTGAAAATACTTGCGGAAGCAGGCGAGAAAGGTGTAATTTTTGTCCTGCCCCGCCAGCGTCAGGGATTTATCCAGATATTCCGCCGCCTTTATGAGCCGGCCGATGGCCATATAACTCAGCGCCAGCCCGCAGTACATAAAGTTTTGCGTCGAGGTGGAAATCAACCGTTTATCCAGCTGCAGCGCCGCCTCAACGGAGGCGATGGCGCGTTTGTATTCCTTTTTCAGCAAAAGGTCTGTGATGCGGCAGGTCTTGATCATAAAATTGGTAAAGGTAAGGTCGGCAAGCGAGTCTGCCTCGCCCTGCGTCCACAGCGCGCTTCGTCCGGTCTCCATCATGAGCCCCAAGAGATATCCGCGTACCGTCTCGACCATGTACGTTCCCAGCGTTCTGCCGCGAAGGAACGCGTAGCCCTGCGCCTTGTTTTCAAGGTAGTCAACGGCTTTTTGCAGCCCTACCATATCCGAACGGTAGATGGCGTTGATCCCCAGCAGCAGCGCCGCGCCGTAGGTGGCGGTCGCGTTTCCGGATTGCTCGGAGAGAAAGGCGGCCTGATATGCCTGAATATCAGATTCCTCAAAGCGCCCCTGCACGGAATACGCTTCGCCGCGATAGATCTCCGCCGCGCCCGCGCCGTGCCCATTCGTGAGGCGGTTGTATACTTTCATTGCCTCTGCCAGTTTGTCGGCGGTTTTAAGCATCGTTCCCGGCTCCGCGTAAAAGAGATACCACATGGAGGCGCACCCGAAGAGGAAGGGTTCTTCTTTGATAAATATCTTTGAGGGCGCATGCATTAGGCCTTCCGCGATCCGGTATTGGGCAGCCATGGCGTCTAAGTCGGGGAAAAAGTCCAGAGCGTTCACGAGATGCCACTCGCCTAAAAGCTGCGGTTCGCCCTCCGGTTTCAGAAGCATGTAAACGCGCTGCATTTGCGTGTGGAAATCCGCAAAGGCGCAGCCTGCGTAAAGCGCGTAGCACAGCCGTAACAGCGAATACGGGTATTTTATCTGAACGTTCTCGGGACACTCGGCAAGCACCGTGCGGGCAAGTTCCTTGTAGGAGGTGCCGCCGAAATTTTCCGTTATGAGGCAAACAAGCTCGCAGGCGAGGATTGCCTCATAGTCTCCGGCGCGGTAGTAGCAGCTCACAGCCTCTTTGGTCATGCCGCTTTCGCGGTAGAGCTCCGCCGAGGTGCGCAGCACCTCGCTTTGAAAGCCGGCTTCCGTTTCCGATAAGCGGCGGCGCAGGAAAGCGGTCAGCAGTTCGTGGGGATAATAGGATCTTCTTGTTCCTCGATACAAAATGAGCGGTGCGCGGTGCAGAAGCTGCGTCAGCTCCTCCCGCGGCAAAAGGCCTTCGGGAACGAGCGCGTCCAGCGTGTCAGGGGATATCTGATCGAACAGACACAGACGCAGCACGGCCTCGCGTTGCGCGTCTGTCAGCTTCTGCCAGAATGTGGCGGAAAGCAGTTCGTCAAGTCCCTCGGAGCCGCTTTCCGGCAGGCCTTCCCGCAGATTCTCCAAATACAGCGCCACCGCCGCCGTCCAACCGTCCGTTTTGCGGTAGACAGTGCGGATATCATCCGCCGTGGCAGGGATTCCAAGCTGGCGGGCATAAGCGGCGATATCGTTTTCCGAGAGCAGAAGATCATGGCTTCGAATGTAGCAGACGCTCCCCTCCAACGCGGAAAGCACGTCCCGCAGACGGCCGAAGTTTTGCGATATAAAAACAGTGCGAAGGCCGGCGGCGCCGCATTTCGCCAGAGTATCCAGCACTTGCGGCTGCCAGCTTTGCAGTGCGAATTGGAAATTGTCAAAAACAAGCGTCAGCGGCTCGGTCGGGTGCAGTTCCGAGAGAATGCGCGCCGCCTGCTCCGCGTTGCTTCGGTTGAGGTAACCCAGATCCTGCAGATCACGGGCGGCCGCCTCGTCGACAGCGCCTATCTGACGGATGAACCAGCGAAAACTGTTGTCTGCCATGCCTTCCACAGCGGTAAACCAACGCACCGATGCGTCGCTCTCCTGAAAGAGACGGCGGATAGCCGTGGTTTTGCCGTAGCCTGCCGGAGCTTCGAGCGCGGAAAGGGCGCAGGTCTTTACTTTCTCAAGCTTACTTGTCAGAGCTTCGGAAAAAAACAGGTTTTCCATGCCTGATTCCTCCTTTCAGAATATGATCATCGGCGAGCACGTTTTTTTCGTTTCGATTCATTCATAAGGTGGATCGTTTTCGTCATATTTCCGAGATTCGTGGAACAACTCTCTTACAAGAAATGTCATTATTATAGCATAAACCAGGCATTTTTGCGTGACTTTATAAATGTTTATGCAACCTATTTTGGGAACCCGCTGAAATCCGAGCTTGACGAAGGACGCCAATTCGGAATTCTCGGCAATACGGACTTTCTTCTTGTGGCCACATACGAAGACGGCGGGGCAAATCCCGAACTGCTTCTTTATAAAAAAAGATGAAACCAGGGGGAATACGGGTAAAACCGCAGGCAGGGAAATCATAAAGAAAGCGTACCTTTTGGTACGCTTTCTTTTAGTCCTGTCTGCTCCTGTCAAAAGGAGGTAATGCCGGTTTGCCGGAAGCCGAAGAATAGGCCCTGCGGCTCTGGCGGCAGACATTCATCTGGTGCCGTGCCCGTATTCAGCTTTTCAGTATGCCGCTTTTGTCGATTACATCTATGACTTCTGCAATCTGCTCGGGCGTAAATACGAGAGCGAAGCGGACATACCCTTCGCCCGCGGGGCCGAAGGCGGTGCCGGGCGTGCACAGCACACCAGTCTTATCCATGAGCTCGGCGGCGAAGACCTCGGACGAGGAAAAGTTTTTCGGTATGGGCGCCCACACGAACATCGTACCCTGCGCGTCCGGGCAGGGCCAACCGATGCGCCTAAGACCGCTGCAGAGAGCGTCTCTTCTTTCACGGTACCGGTTGCCGATTTCCTTCACATAATCCATCGGGCCGGTAAGCGCGGCGATCGCGGCGTACTGTACCGGGTAGAACATGCCGAAATCCAGCTGACTTCTCAGGAGCTTCAAAGCGTCTACGATTTTTTTGTTGCCGGACAGGAAGGAAATCCGCGCGCCGGTGACACTGTAAGACTTTGAAAGGGACATGAACTCTGCGCCCACTTCCTCTGCGCCTTCAAAAGAAAGGAAGGAGAACGTGTCGTGGCCGTCAAAAACGATGTCGGAATACGCATTGTCGTTGATGACCATGATATTGTATTTTCGGGCAATCTCAATGAGCTCCCGATACATGCTCTTCGGCGCGACCGCTCCTACGGGGTTGGACGGGTAAGAGACGACGATATACTTTGCCGCATACAGGATATCCTCCGGAATGTCCGAAAACACGGGGAGAAAACGGTTTTTCTCAAGCATGGGGTAATAGTGAATCTTTGCGCCCGCAAGCAGCGCGCCCGCCTGAAAAACGGGATAACCGGGATCGGGAAGAAGTACGGTGTCGCCTTCGTTCAAGAGCGCGAGCGCAAGGTGTACCATACCCTCCTGCGTGCCGTTGACGGAGGTGATTTTTTCCGGGGCGATATCCACGCCGAACCGGCGCTTGTAGTAGCCGGAAGCGGCCTCCAGAAGCTCGGGCATGTCTACTAGCGAATAGCGCCAGTTTTCCGGTTTCGCCGCTGCGTCGAGAAGCGCTTTCATGACATGGGCGGGCGGCTCGAAATCCGGCGTGCCTACGGAGAGGTTGTATACTTTTCGCCCCGATTTTATGAGCTCGGCTTTTTTCAGGTCGAGTGCGGCGAAGATGCCCGTTTTGAACGGTTCCAATTTACGCGCTTTTTCTATTTCCATTTTGGCTGCTCCTCAGGATTCTTTGTAATAAATGTCGTCCAAAGAATTATACACCGTTCGTTCGGGACGGGCAAGAGCGGGAAAGAAAAGGCGCTGCGGCCGGATATGGAAACAGAATGCTTCCGTCTGCCGCCGGGATGTTATAATACAAGGAGCGGCGACCCGCTCTACGATACGTAGGTAGCTTCCTCGGAATGTACATGATAGCATGCTGCGTAAGGAGGCGAATTCCATGGACAGATATGTTACCGGTGCCGTGATACGCAGGCTGCGCGAAGGCAAAAAGATGACGCAGGAGGAACTTGCCGGGAAAATCCATGTCAGCGGCAAGGCGGTGAGCAAGTGGGAAACGGGTCAGGGGTTTCCGGACATCAGTCTGCTTGAACTGCTGTCAAAGACGCTGGATATCTCTGTGATCGAACTGCTGTCCGGCGAGGACGTCCGCAACCAGAACCGCTCCTCCGATATGGCAAAAGGGAAATTCTATGTCTGCCCGGTCTGTGGAAATGTGATCCGGACGATTGGCGAAGCGGTGATCAGCTGCTGCGGCATCACGCTGCCGCCGGTCGATCCCGAACCGGCGGATTCGGATCATTTCATACATACGGAGATCGTGGAGGATGAATACTACGTTACGGTGAACCATCCGATGCACAAAGAGCACTATCTTTCGTTTCTTGCCGCTGTGTCGGATCAGGGAATACAGTTTGTCAAGCTGTATCCGGAAGGAAATGCCGAAGCAAGGTTCAAAATCAATCGTGTAATAAAGCTATACGCATACTGCAACAGGCATGGCTTGTTTCAGGCAAAACCCGTGAACCGTTGAGCTGCTCCCGTTTATTCTTTCTTCCATTTGGCGCTGACGATCCGGTAGAATACGAAGGAAAGAATGGCCGCAATGATCCAACCGATCGGCCAGGCAAGCCATATACCGGCAGATTCGAGTGCGGTCTTGGAAAGGAACTCCGCCAGAATAACGCGCAAAACGAGGTCGGTAAAGGTCGCGATCATAAAATAATTCATCTTGCCGGCGCCGCGTAAAACGCCGTCCGCCACGAACTTTGTAGAGATCACAAAGTAGAATGGAGAGAGAAGCCGGAGAATGAGGATGCCGGTATGCAGCGCGTCTTCGCTGGGCGTGTTCAGGAAAAACAGCACGAGATATTTTCCGGCGAAGAAATACAGAAGCACAAGCGGCAGGCTTAAAAGCCAAACGAGTTTCAGCCCTGCCCTATAACCTTCCCGTATTCGGGGGAACTTCTCGGCGCCGATGTTTTGCGCCGTATAATTGGACACGCCGTTTCCGAGCGCCGAAAACGACGTGGTCACAAGATTATTGAGCTTAATGGATGCGGAATACCCCGCAATCACGCCTGTGCCGAACGTATTGATCACGCCTTGAATGATGATGTTTCCGACCGAAATAAAGCTCTGCTGCAAGGTGCTGGGAATGGCGATTCCCGCAATCCGTTTGAGCAGCGCCCAGGAAAACAGCTTTGCTTTTTCCGTTTTGATGCTCCTTAGTCTCCTCAGCACGAAGATAAGGGCAAGAATGCAGCTGACGCTTTGGCACAGGAAGGTTGCCCATGCCACGCCGTCTACGCCGTGCGTAAATACGGAGGAAAGCGCCGTCGTGAACAGGATGTCCATGCCGATGTTCGCGAGCGACGAACACAACAGGAAAATAAACGGCGTTTTGGAATCTCCGAGCGCCGAAAAGATACCGGTCGCGACATTGTAGTAAAAGACGAACGGCAAGCCCCATATATAAATGTTCAGATACAGTTGGGACGCCGGAAGAATCTCCGCCGGCGTATGAATCAGCGACAGCAGCTCCTCGCTGAAAACGAGCCCGAGAACCATCAGAACGCCGCACAATACGCCGCTGGAGATCAGCGTGGTCGTGACGGCGGTTTTCAGGTCTTTGTGTTTTCCCGCGCCGAACAGCTGAGCAACGATAACGGAGCATCCGATGTTGCAGCCGAACGCAAAAGCGATGAAGATCAGCGTAATCTCATAGCTGTTCCCGACGGCGGCAAGCGCGTCTTCGCCGACGAATTTTCCCGCTACGAAGCTGTCGGCGATATTGTAGAGCTGTTGAAAAATAATGCTCCCAAAGAGCGGAAGGCAAAAGCGCCAGAGGACGGTACTCGGTTTTCCTACGGTAAGGTCTTTATTCATCGCCGTTCTTACACTTTCCGTTTGCAGACGGCGTAGCGATTGCACGGCAAACCAATGCGGTCAAGGGACATTCAAACACACTATCCATAAAAGTCTCTTTCTGTAACCCAAAAAATTCCGGCAAGTTATTCACATATACTTGCCAATACATTATAGTGCTGTTACGGGGATGTGTAAAATATATTTTGACAGCGTCCATGCGCTTAATTTTTTTTTAAGAAGGGAGCGCCTTTTGTGGCAAAGACGAAGTATCCCATCAGCCGTGAGTTTTTTCCGTTCGACCGTTTTACGCCGCCTATGAACCGAACGGTGGCGCTTCTTGCGCAAAAAGTCATGCGGCCGCCTCGATTTCTGTGGCGGGACGATGCGCTCCATGTGCGCAGGGAGCGCATTCATGGGTATCGGGGCGGTGAAATCGAGCTTTTGATTTTCACGCCGGGGAATTTGCCCGCGCCGGCGCCCTGCCTGATCAATATCCACGGCGGCGGATTCGTCTTTGAGGCGACGCCCAGCCACTACCGCCATGCGATGACTTACGCGAAGGAAGGACGCTGCAAGGTGGTTTTCGTAAACTACCGTCTGGCGCCGCAGTATCCGTTCCCCTGCCCGCAGGAGGACTGTTACGCCGCTTTTTGCTGGGTTGCGGATCACGCCGAGGAGCTCGATATCGACCCCGAACGCATCGGCATTGGCGGCGACAGCGCCGGCGGCGCGCTGACGGTAACCACCTGCCTGATGGCGCGGGATCGGGAAAGAAAGATACGGCCGCGATTTCAGCTTTTGATCTATCCCTGGCTGGACGGACGGAACGACAGCGATTCCCGGCGCCGGTACACGGACACGCCTATGTGGAATTCGTCTTTATCCCAAAAGGTTTCTCCGCTCATTCATCCGCATCCGGAAGAAACGCCGCTTGCTTATCGTTCGCCCGTGGAGGCAGAAAGCCATTGCGGCCTGCCGCCCGCCTATATCGAACAGGCCGAGTTTGACTGCCTGCGCGACGACGCCGCGCTGTACGCCGAACTGCTGCGCCGAGAGGGAATTGAAGTGGAATTTCACGAAACGAAAGGCACCGTACACGGGTTTGACACCAAAACGAAGGCGCCGACGACCCAAAAAATGCTGGCCGAGCGGACGAACTATATCCGCCGTATGTTCTACGATTGACCGGCGGGAGGGAGGAAAACATGAAAAGAAAAAAGGCCAAAGAAATCCTCGCGGATTCCTTTCGGGAGCTTGCGGAAACGAAGGCGATCGATAAGATTACCGTCAAGGATATTACCGGCAACTGCGACTATTCGCCGGCAACGTTTTACCGCCATTTCAAAGACAAATACGATCTTATTGCATGGGATGATACGAGAAAGCTCGAAGAGATCATGAGCCGGATCGGCGCGGACGATTATCCTTTCAGGCAGACGCTGATCGACGCCGCGTTGTATTTTCAGGAGCAGAAAGAGTATCTTGCCAACCTGTTCCTGCATACCAGCGGACTGGATTCGTTCGTGGAAAACATGACGGAAATCAATTTTCATCGTGCGTTCTTGAAGCTTCGGGGAAATCGGAAGTCGATGAAAAGACGGAAATGTGCATCCGGCTGTATTGTCTCGGAACCGTAAGGTTAACCTGCGAATGGATCTTCGAATATTTTAAGGTGGGGCCGGAAGAGCTGGCAGAGGTGTTTGATCATTCCTTGCCGGAACCGCTGCGCCGGTATTTTCGGTAAAAGGAGATAAATTCGGAAAAATCTATCATAATGAGAGATCGCGCTGCGTTTCTGCATTGAATCCACCCGTATTTCAAATAGAATAAATAGTAGCTGCGCACGTTCAGACGGCGTGCAGCAATAACAACGGGTAATGGAGGCGGACTTATGGCACAGAATGAAAAAATCATCGAAGGCCTTCAGGCGATAGTAACAGGGCTTTCTCAACAGGCGGACGGACACGCGATTCAGTCGAGAATCTTTGCGAGCGAAGGGTTTTCCAAGCTGGCTGACAAATATGCGGAGCATGCGGCGGAAGAGCGCAGATATGTGGATCAGTGCATCGACCGCATCCTTGATCTTGGCGGAGAAGTGAAGCTGGAGGCAAAAGCGGAAGCGCCGACCTGCAAAGATCCGGTGGAATGGGTGAAATACGATCTGCAGGTTTCCCGGGACGGACTGGCGTGGCTGGCAACCCTTGTCGAAGAGGCGCGGACGGATTACACTACCTTCGATATCTTGAAGAAATACTATCAGGACGAGGAAGAGGATCTGTACTGGGCAGAAGCGCAGCTCGAGCTGATCGAATGCATCGGCAAGCAGAACTGGCTCCTGCAGCAGCTGTAATATGATTTTTTGATGGCTTGGGCCGCCCTTTTTGAAAAAGGCGGCCTTCTTTCTTCATTTAGGGAAACGGAGTGATACAGCATGAGAAAACGAAAAATCGACATCACCGATTATGCAAACGACATCGTGAAAGCCCTGAGACGCGGTGTTCTGCTGACGACGAAAAGCAAGGAAAAGGTCAATTCTATGGTGATCGGATGGGGACATATCGGCAGAATCTGGGAGAGGCCGGTGTTTATCGCCTATGTGCGCAACTGCCGCTATTCCCGTGAGCTTTTGAATCAAAACCCGGAATTCACGGTCAATGTGCCGGTCGGCGGATTGGATAAAAGAGCGTTTGCCGTTTGCGGCAGCAAAAGCGGGCGGGATATGGACAAACTCCATGAAGCGGGGCTGACGCCCGTTGCGCCGGAAGTGATTTCCGTGCCGGGGATCAAAGAATTCCCGTTGACGCTCGAGTGCCGCGTGATCTACCGGCAGGAGCAGGAAGCGTCCGAATTGGGGAAAACGATTCGGGGACAGTTCTATTCCGTCGAAACGGACGATCATATTTCCTATTACGGAGAAATCGTGGCCGCCTATGTGCTCGAGGAAGAGTGAGCGGCGAAGATCATTCCCGTGCGCGCCGCCGCAGACTGTTGTTTGCGGCGGTTTTTTAACCGGACTGGACTTCGCGGCGATTGCAACGTCCTTCGGTCTACGTTATAATGACAGGACAAATCGGACGTTGAAGGAGAAAAACGATGGAATACAGGAAATTCGGCGGAACGTACTATATACGCATGGATCGGGGAGACGAACTCATCAGCGGTATTTTGCGTGTCTGCAAGGCAGAGGGCATCAAAGCGGCGTTCTTTAGCGGAATCGGCGGATCCGATCGCGCGCAGATACAGACTTTTATTCCGGAAAAAGGGGAATTTGAGACGCGATGCATTACGGGAACGCTGGAACTGGTTTCCGTGACGGGAAATGTGATCACAGACGCGGACGGGGAATACTACCCGCATGCGCACGCGCTGTTTGCGTACAAGAAGGACGGCGCGCACGCTACCGCCGCGGGGCATATCAAATCCATCGACGTTTTGTATACGGCGGAAATTGAATTGCGGCCTGTTGTCGGCGGAGAGATCAAAAGAAAATACGACCCGGAAACGGGGACGGGTTTCTGGGATTTCGGAGATTAAAATCAGCCCAGACGAATTGCTTTCTGCTTAAACAACGACATAAGCATTAGACAGATCAAAAAAATACGTATAAAATAAAAGAAAACAGACAGAACGACGAGGAGGGTCGGAAATGGAAAACGAAAAACTGGTATTGACGCAGGAATGGGACAAGGTATTCCCGAAGAGCGAAAAGACGGATCATAGGAAGGTCGTTTTCCACAATCGCTACGGCATCACGCTGGCTGCCGATCTGTATACGCCGAAGACTTACGCGGGCAAACTTCCCGCTATCGCCGTGTGCGGGCCGTTCGGCGCAGTCAAGGAGCAGTCGTCGGGACTGTATGCACAGACGATGGCGGAGCGCGGTTTTCTTGCGCTCGCTTTCGATCCGTCCTTTACGGGGGAAAGCGGCGGGCAGCCGCGGTATGTCGCGTCGCCCGACATCAACACGGAGGATTTTTCCGCAGCGGTGGATTTCCTTTCCGTGCAGACGAACGTCGATCCGGAACGGATCGGAATCATCGGCATTTGCGGCTGGGGCGGCATGGCGCTGAACGCGGCGGCGATGGACACGCGCATCAAAGCGACGGTTGCCTCGACGATGTACGACATGACCCGCGTGAGCGCAAACGGGTATTTTGACGAGGCGGACAATGCGGACGCCCGCTATGAAATGAAGGAGGCGCTCAACGCGCAGCGCACGGCGGATTACAGAAGCGGCAGCTACGCGCTTGCGGGCGGCGTCGTCGATCCGCTGCCGGAGGATGCGCCGTTCTTTGTAAAGGACTATCACGACTACTATAAGACCGCGCGCGGCTATCATGCGCGCTCCCTGAATTCCAACGGCGGCTGGAATAAGACCAGCGCGCTCTCGTTCATCAACATGCCCATCCTTGCGTACGCGGATGAAATCCGCTCCGCCGTACTGCTTGTCCACGGCGCAAGAGCGCACTCCCGCTATTTCAGTGAAGGCGCATACGCGAAGCTGCGGGGAAGCAACAAGGAGCTGTTGATTATTCCCGATGCTTCGCACACCGATCTTTACGATCAGCCGGATAAGATACCGTTCGATAAGCTGGAAGCCTTTTTTCGGGAAAATCTGAAATGAGAATGATGTGTTAGGGCATTCTTCCATGCGGAAGGATGCCCTTTCCGGAATGCAAAGGAGAATTTTGATGGGAAAGAAGATCGTTGTCATTTCCGCCAGCTTGCGGGAAAAAAGCAATTCCGAAGCGCTGGCGGAGGAAATCGTCCGCGGTGCAGAAGAAAATGGGAATGAGGCGGAAATCATTCGCCTGAAGGGGAAGGACATTCGCTTTTGCAAGGGATGCCTTGCCTGTCAGCAAACGCAGAGATGCGTGATTGAAGACGATGCAATCGAGATTGCGAAAAAGGTGAAAGACGCGGATACGCTCGTATTTGCGACGCCGATTTACTACTACGAGATGAGCGGCCAGCTCAAGACGCTGCTCGACCGTCTCAATCCCCTTTATCCGAGCGATTACCGCTTTCGAAACGTGTATCTTTTAACCGTAGCGGCGGAGGAAGAACCGTACGTTCCGCAGCGGGCGATCAGTGGGCTTCAGGGATGGATCGAATGCTTTGAAAAGGCTTCCTTCGGCGGCTCGCTTTTTCTGGGCGGGCTTGGCGGCGCGGGCGAGGCGCAGAGCCGCGGGGAGGACATGAAAAAGGCGTACGCATTCGGGAAGGCGCTGCAATAAAATGAAACGGATCGTGATTTTTCTGCTGGCGGCGCTCTGTATATGTTTTGTCGCCGGATGCGCGGCGGGGGGACAGCGAACGCAAAGCCCCGCGCCCGAAACGGAGCCGGAGGGTGAGCCCGAGGTGACGGGCGCACCGACGGACGTTCCCGAAACGTTTGCGCCGGAACCTGCCAAAACAAAGGGGCAGACCTTGCAGCTTGCAATCGACGGTGTATCCTTGTCCGTCGTTTGGGAGGACAACGATTCGGTTGACGCGCTGAAAGCGCTGGCCGCGGAAGGCGGCGTCACCGTTCAAATGTCGATGTACGGCGGCTTTGAACAGGTCGGCGCGCTCAACGCGGCTCTTCCGCGAAACGACGTGCAGATCACGACGACGGCCGGCGATATTGTTCTGTATCGCGGAGACCAAATCGTGATATTCTACGGCTCCAACTCCTGGGCGTATACGAGGCTGGGGCGGATCGAAGGCAGGACGCAGGAGGAGCTTGCGGCGCTGCTCGGCAGCGTAGACGTGCAGATCACCCTGTCGCTGCAGGACGAATAATCCCCTATACGCGCGTGCTTTAGAGCCGTTTGCGCGCGAAACGCGATTTCTTCAAAAAAAATTCAGTTTTCAATCTAACTTCAATATTCCTCCCGTATGCTTACACCATCGAACATACGGGAGGATTTTTAATAAGAGCGTTTGCTCGACAAAAGGAAATGAGAGAAGAGAACGTATGAAAAAGGTACTTGTTATTTTATTTGCGGTATTGCTTTTCGCGTTTGCGGTCGTGGGCTGCGGGACGCAGATCAACAGCGATGCTGCGGCGGACGCCGCGGCGCAGGGCGGCGATGTGGTTACCGCCGGCAGCATTGAAAGCGGCGGCGCGGAAATCGATCTTGCCGGCTGCGGCGAGCAGCTTGTGATCGACGCGGCGGGAGAATACGTGCTTACCGGCACGCTGAACGGGTCGATCAAGGTAGATGCCGGTTCGGGTACGGTGACGCTGCACCTAAACGGCGTAGATGTCCAAAGCGCGGATACGGCGGGGCTGTTTGCCGTCAGCGGCGACAGGCTGATCGTGGATCTTGTAGACGGGAGCGTGAACAGCATTTCGGACGGCGGGGCCGACGAAACCTATGATGCCGCGGTATTCAGCCTGATCCCGCTCGAATTTGACGGTAACGGGAAGCTGCTCGTGAACGGAAACAACAACGAAGGCATCAGCACGAAAAGCGCAGCGCTTACCTTTAACGGCGGCAGCTATGCCATCATCTCTGCGGATGACGGAATAGGCTCGGGTGGCGACGGCGATACGATCACCTTCAACGGCGGCGCATTTTACATCAACGCTTCCGGCGACGGGATCGACTCCAATGCGGACATCGTCTTCAACGGCGGCGACATTTACGTGGTCGGCAGCGCCGCGGGCGGCGACGCGGGCATTGACGCCGACGACGGATATGTCATCAACGGCGGGAGCCTCGTCGCGCTCGGTACCGACATGATCGAAACGCCGAAGGAGAGCTCCACACAGACGACGCTTGCATGCACTCTGGAGACGAGCGTGGCCGAGGGCAGCGCGGTCAAGATCGTGCGAAGCGACGGAACGGTTGTGGCGGAATTTACGGCGGATCAGGCGTTCATGACCGTCATCGTCAGCAACGCAGCGCTGACCGAGGGCACGTACAGCCTGTATGTGAACGACGAGAAAGTGCGCATAAACGGCGAAACGGATTTTGCGGTAACCTCCATCATCAATTATTACGGCAGCGGCATGCAGGGCGGGCAGATGCCCGGCACTCCGC
>JAEEGL010533371.1_pt1 | contig 15358 bp, 14 predicted proteins | sample 9134231 | NCBI WGS metagenome assembly JAEEGL01 (sample SAMN16246548, study PRJNA631951) | gut metagenome | biome: gut microbiome; feature: rumen; material: fiber-attached | host: Bos | place: Iran: Karaj | collected 2018-10 | reverse complement strand
GCCATCATTCAATATGTATGGTTATTCTTAAAAGAATCAACATCAGTTGCGGATTATATATCTTCGATTGAGAGAGTACTTAAATATGATTTTAATTATTTCTTGGTTGGTCATGGACCAAAAATGATTGAACGAGAAGAGATGTATGATTATTTAAAATGTGCTAAAGAATTAGATATTAATAAATCAAAGAAAGTTACTTTCAAGAATTTTGAAGAATGTGATTCTTATGAATATTCAACTGATTATCTTTATTCACCAAATGGGTGTGGTGTTGTCTTCGATAAGAATAAGATTAATTAATTCTTGATAAAAGTAAGAAAAAATGCTATAATAATATAGCATTTAATTGGCCCCGTGGTGGAATTGGTAGACGCGCTGGACTCAAAATCCTGTGGTAGCAATACCGTGTCGGTTCGAGTCCGACCGGGGCCACCATATAAGAACAATTGCATTGATACACAATATCAGTGCATTTTTTAAATATTTAGGGCATTTTTGCCCTATTTTTGTTATTTTGAGGTTACTGTGCTTTTTGCTAATGGAACTTAATGTATCATTTTAGTTGTTTTATCCTAGTGTTAGAGCAAAAAGTATGGAGCATTGACCAACGAGTAAAATATAATATTGATGAGAAAAAAAGTATCAAAGTAATTATTGTAAAATACTTATTCAATTGTTATGTTTTCTTTTATGTGATAAAATATAGATTAGAATATTCAAAAATGCATTATGATATTGCCAACTGAAATATTAGACCATTATTACTTTCAAAATGAGGATTTGTTATGAATACAAATGATAATATTCAAAATCAAAATATAAAGAAAAGAGTATATTTTATATATAAGTATACTTTTTCAAATGGGAAGGTTTATATTGGACAGACGTATAAAAAATCGGGAAGATATGGAAATCCCAAGAAATATAGTGGAACTCTTGTTGGCAATGCTATGAAAAGGTATCCTGATTTTGAAAAAGAAATAATAGAGTATTGTTCGAAGGAAACTGTAGATGAAAGAGAAAAATATTATATTTCGTATTATGATTCCACAAATAGAAATAAAGGTTATAATAGGGATACTGGTGGAAATCTAAAAAAGGAATTCTCAGAAGATTTTAAGAATGAATTATCTAGGATACATACAGATTTACAGGTTACTGAAATACTTCAATATGATAAGGAAGGTAATCTTATTAGAGAATGGAGTTCAATCAAGGATGCATCAATTACACTAAATATTGATAGAACAGCAATATCAAAGGCACTTCATGGAATTCGAAAAACTGCAGGTGGTTACTTATGGAGAACAAAAAAAGTGTATTCACCATATAATTCAAGACCGATTTCTCAATATGATTTGAATGGTAACCATATAAGAGACTGGGATAATGCAAATCAAGCAGAAAGAGAGTTAAAGATAAAAACTATATTAAATGCACTTAATGGTAGAAGAAAAACTGCTGGTGGATTTCAATGGAAGTATTGCGATAGTCAAAAAGTAATAACACCTTATAAACAAAATAGATTATATAAAAGTAAGCTTGTCTATCAATATGATATAGATGGAAATTTCATAAAAGAATGGAAATCATATCTTGATGCATCTAAAAAATTGAATATTCCGCATCAGCATATTAAAAGAGTTTTAGATGGCAGAAGAAAAATGACAAGAAATTATATATTTAAATATGAATATGTAGAAAAAGGAGATAAATATAATTCTGACGAAAAATCGTTTATAAGAGCTGTTGAGCAATATACTATTGAAGGACAATATATTAAAACTTGGCCTAGTATAACAAGTGCAGAAAAGGAAATGAATGTAAAAGGCGGCATCGGAAAATGCTGTAGAGGTAAGGCGAAAACTTCTGCAGGATATAAGTGGAAATATAAGGATGGCAGTGATTAAATTATAAATCTAATAATATGGAGTATTTTTATGGCTAATAAATTAATTGTTGGAATAAATGATCTACAATCGAAATATCCAAAAATAGCTGAAATGTGGGACTATAATAAAAATGAATTTAAACCGAATGAAGTTCATGCTGGTTCGAATAAGTATGCATGGTTCATTTGTAAAAAAGGTCACTCATTTTTGCAACGCATTGGGCATATGCCAAGATTGGGCGAGAATTCATGTCCATATTGTTCAGGCAATAGGATTTTAGTTGGATTTAATGATCTAGCCACTACTAATCCAGAATTATTAGATGAATGGGATTTTGAGAAAAATGTTATAAAACCTACAGAAGTATCTAAGGGAAGTCAAAAGATTGTTTGGTGGAAATGCTCTAAAGGGCATTCGTTTCAAAATAAAATTAGTACAAGAACTCTTTTAAAAACTGGTTGTATTTACTGTGCACATCAAAAAACTATTATTGGAGAAAATGATTTGGCAACAACTAGACCGGATTTACTAAAAGAATGGAATTATGATAAGAATTCAAAAACTCCTCAAGATGTTTTTGCTAACACCAATTATAAAGTATGGTGGATATGCGAAAAAGGACATGAATATGAAATGTCACCAAGTCAAAAATCTAGAGGTTGTGGATGTCCATATTGTGCAAATAAAAAGATTCTTAAAGGCTTTAATGATTTAGCCACAACTCATCCTAAATTATTAGATGAATGGGATTATGAAAAGAATACTGATATTACTCCAGATAATATAACGTATGGTAGTGATAGAAAAGTATGGTGGAAGTGTAAAAAGGGACATGAATGGAAAGCCACAATTAATTCGAGAGTGGCAGGTAATAAATGTCCTAAATGTGCATATGAAACTCAGTCATCATTGCCCGAAAAAACTTTCTATTACTATTTGAGTAAATTTTTTGATGATATTGAAACTAATGTTCATCTAAAATGTCTAAAGAAAAGAGAATTGGATATTTATATTCCATCTTTAAAACTAGCAGTCGAATATGATGGAGCAAGTTGGCATAAAGATGCAAGTAGAGATAGTGACAAAGATGAGTTGTGTTTAGAAAATGGAATTACTCTAATCAGAATTAGAGAAGAAGGATGTGTTACTTACAATAGCAAGGTACACATTATAAATACTGATTATCATAACAGTAACATAAACTATTTAGTACAGCCATTATTTGATTTATTTAAACTAATTAATAATTTATTTAATCTAGATTTAGAACCTAATATCGATTTGCAAAGAGATAATATGGAGATAATGGAAAAACTTATTTCATACAACAAAGAAAAATCATTTGCAAGTGTTTATCCCGAATATGTAAAATATTGGAACCATGAAAAGAATAAAGGCATAACACCTGATATGGTATCTTATTCTACAAATAAAAAAGTATGGTGGAAGTGTTCTAAAGGTCATGAGTTTATGATGATTCCAGGCGCATTTACCAGGAAGAAAGCAACAGATACTGAATGTTGTCCTTACTGTTCAAATAAAAGAATAATAGTTGGAGAAAATGATTTATTTACTCTTGAACCTTGGATTAAAGATTATTGGGATTTTGATAAGAATCCAGTTGGTTTTGAAAATCAAATATCAATTGGCTCTCCTAGAAATGTATGGGTAAAGTGCAAAAATGGACATTCATTTAGTGTGTCTTTAGTTAATTATTTAAAGAAAAAAGGAGATTACTGTCCTTATTGTTGGGGAAGATATCCAATCTTTGGTGAAACGGATTTAGCTACTACACATCCTAATCTTGTTAAAGAGTGGAATTATGAAAAGAATGGCGATTTTACTCCACAAATGACGACTAAGGGTAGTGATAAAAAAGTATGGTGGAAATGCTCAAAAGGACACGAATGGCAAGCTACAATTTCAAGTAGATCAAATACGAATTGTGGTTGTCCATATTGTTCACATCAAAAAACCATTGTAGGAGAAACCGATTTAGCATCTACAAATCCAGAATTAATAAAAGAATGGAATTATGAAAAGAATGCTAATATTGATTTGAAAATGGTAATGCGAGGAAGTAAAAAACGAGTTTGGTGGAAGTGTTCTAATGGTCATGAATGGCAGGCTACTATTTCAAGTAGAGCATGCAATCATACTAGCTGCCCAATTTGTCATCAAGAAAAAATTAAGAAGAAAAAGAGCTAGTTTTAAGTTCAATTCCGTCCGTGGCACCTAAATGTATCAATATAGGTTTTCTAACCCTACCTTTTTTGGGCGTTTGTATCAATATAACTTAACTAACACATATTAGATCTAATGCATTGATGCATTTACAAATTGTATTTGTTTTAGCATCAGTGCTTTTTATTTGTTTTTTGACAATTCATTTTTGTTTGTTGGAAAACTATTGAATTTTATTTTTATAATTCTTGAAAATAGACTATTTTGTGATATAATATTAAAGGTATTTTTTGTGGTGTCAAAAAATGCCTTATTAATTTTGTGTTATGATGGAGAAAGAGTATGTTAACATTATCTAATACGCTTATATGCCTTTTAATTTTCTTTGGTGTTTTATTTGTCGGATATTTGTTAGGTAGAATTAAAATAAAAGGAATCGCCTTAGGAACTTCCGGAATATTTATCATTGCGATTATCGCTGGATGTGTTATTCCTAAAGAAACTATTGATATAACTACTATTACTAAGCAACTTAGTAATGTAGGTCTTGCTTTGTTCATTACTTCTGTAGGTTTCACTGCTGGTCCAACATTTATCCAAAACTTCAAGAGTAAAGCATTTAAGTATATAGCTATATCGGTAATTATTATTTTTACTGCTTTAGGTGTCGCAATGTTAATCTTTGCTTTAGATAAAAACATCGATATGCCTACTGTTTTAGGTATATCAATGGGTGCTTTGACTAGTACACCAGGACTTAGTTCAAATTTAGCTGCATTCCCTGATAGTGAAGAGATTATTCAAACAGTAAATGCGATTGCTTATCCGTTTGGTGTTTTAGGTGTATGCTTATTTGTACAAATCGTTCCTAAGATTTTACGTGTAAACATGAAAGAAGAAGTAGAAAAAATAAGTGCTCCAAAGCAAGAAGAAAAACCAGTTGAAGAAACTGAAGCTCAAGAAGAAGACGAACCTGAAAAGAAAGAAAAGAAATTAATAACATTCGATCGTTTGGGTTTAGGTATATTTAGTTTAGCAATCGTTCTAGGAATACTTGTTGGTGCACTAACTATTCCAGGAATTAAGTTCCAATTAACTCTTACTGGTGGATCACTAGTTGTTGGATTACTATTTGGACATTTCAAGAGAATCGGAAGGATCTCACTTGAAGTTCCGAAACCAACACTTAAAGTTCTTAAGGAATTAGGTCTTGCAATATTCCTTGCATGTTCTGGTTTAAGTGGAGGACTTAAGTTTATTGAATATATTCAAATCTACCCAATATATTTCTTATATGGTGCTTTAATAACATTCATTCCAATGCTTGTGACATTCATTATTGCCAAATTAGCATTCAAGATGGAATTATTAAACATTTTAGGTGCATTAACTGGTGGAATGACTTCAACTCCCGCATTAGGTGCTTTAATTGAAGTAGCGGATACTGATGATGTTGGTAGCTCATATACTTCTACTTATCCATTCGCCTTATTCTTATTAGTTTTAATCCCTCAAGTATTAAAAATGTTTGTATAGTATATAATATGGATTTAGATAAAAAGTTGTCTAAATCCTTTTTTTATGTGACTAAATAAATGATATTTTTGTAAATGTTTTCAATTAAGTAAAGAATGTGTAAAAATTATATTATTTAGTGTAAAAAAAAGCCAAATATGGTAAAATATTATAGGTGGCGTTCTGCCATAATTTTTACAGAAAAAAAGAAGAAAGAAGTAGTGGTGAAACAATGAGTAAGAAATTAGTTATTAACACTGACTGGTGCAAGGGATGCGGTATTTGTGCAGCTTTTTGTCCCAAAAATGTTTTATCCGTTGTCAAGGATAAAGTAAAAATAGAAGATATTTCTAAGTGCATTTTATGTGGTCAATGCGAACAAAGATGTCCTGATTACGCAATTTATATTGAGGAGAGTGCTGAAAATGAGTAAAAAAGTATTAATGCAAGGAAATGCAGCTTGTGTGGCTGGTGCAATCAAAGCGGGAATGCGTTTTTTTGCTGGTTATCCAATTACACCATCAACAGAAATCGCCGAAATGGCTAGTCTTAACTTACCTAAAGTCGGTGGACATTTCATTCAAATGGAAGATGAACTTGCAAGTATGGCCGCAATTATTGGTGCATCATGCGTAGGCATTAAATCAATGACTGCTACAAGTGGTCCTGGATTCAGTTTGAAACAAGAAAACATTGGTTATGCATGTATGACTGAAATTCCATGCGTAATCGTTAATGTTCAAAGAAGTGGACCATCAACTGGTCTTCCAACTAGTCCATCTCAAGGTGATGTTATGCAATCTCGATGGGGAACACATGGAGATCATCCAATCATTGTTCTTTCACCAAGTTCAGTTACAGAAACATATTATCTTACAATTCGTGCTTTCAATTTATCTGAAAAATATAAAACTCCTGTTATCTTATTAATGGACGAAATCGTTGGTCATTTAAGAGAAGGAATTGAAATCAATGACGAAGATGTTGAAGTTATTGAAAGAAACGTTGGCGAATATAAAGTAAATAAACGTGGATATGAAGTTCGTGATGATGAACTTGTTCCACCATATCATCTACAAGGTAATATGAAATATAATATTACTGGTTTAAGTCATGGCTTTGATGGTTTCCCAACAAACAATAATGCGGTTGCTGGAAAACTACATGAGAGATTGATGAAGAAAATCGAAAAGAACGCTGATGATATCGTAACATATCAAGAATATCGTACTGAAGACGCTGATACTCTTGTTGTTTGTTTCGGTGGAAGTGCGAGAATTGTATCAACTGCTGTTGATATGGCTCGTGAAGAAGGATACAAAGTTGGTATGTTTAGAGCAATTACTATTTGGCCTTCACCTGAAAAAGCTTTAAGAGAATTAGCTAATAAAGTAAAGAGAATCATTGTTGTAGAACATAACTATGGACAATACTTATTAGAAGTACAAAGAATTGTAAATAATCCTAATTGCAAGATCGATTTCTTAGGAAAAGTAGATGGAACTGTTATTATTCCAGATGAAGTTCTTAATGTTATTAAGGAGGTAAAATAATGGCTAGCAAATTAATTGAAAAATATTTTAGACCTGAACATTTACCTCAAATTTGGTGTCAAGGATGCGGTAATGGTATTATTCTTCATGATGTTGTTAAAGCAATTGATGAATTACAATTAGATGTTGATAAGACTGTAATTGTTAGTGGTATTGGATGCTCAGCCAGAGCTGCTGGTTATTTAAATTTCCTAACATTACATACAACTCATGGTCGTGCTGTTGCTTTTGCGACAGGTATTAAGATGGCAAGACCAGAACTTAATGTTGTTGTATTAGCTGGAGATGGAGACTTATCTGCTATCGGTGGAAATCACTTAATTCATGCCGCAAGAAGAAATATCAATATTACAGTTATTGCCTTCAATAATAATATTTATGGTATGACTGGTGGACAATATTCACCAACTACTCCAACTGGTGATTATGGAACTACTGCACCTTATGGAAACATCGATCGTCCATTCGACATTGCGGAACTTGCAAAAGGTGCTGGTGCAACTTATGTTGCCAAAGGCGATTGTTTCCACGCTGTTCAAACTACAAAACTTATTCGTGATGGTATTAAACATAATGGTTTTTCTATTATTGAAGTTGCTGATGTTTGTCCTACTTATTATGGAAGAAAGAATAAGAAGGGTAGTGCCGTTGATATGATGAATTATCAGAAAGAAAATATGATAACTGTTGAAAAAGCTAATACTATGACAAATGAAGAGAAAAAGGGAAAGATAGTCGTAGGAAAATTATGTGAATATGATTATCCTGAACTTACTGAAGAATATCAAAAAATTATTGATAAAGTAAGGGAGAAATAAATGGAAAAGAATATTAGAGAAGAACTAAGATTAACTGGTTCTGGTGGACAAGGTGTTATTTTAGCAACAATCATTCTTGCGGATATTGCTTTACAAACTGGTAAATATGTTGCTCAATCACAATCTTATGGCCCTGAAGCAAGAGGTGGTCTTTGTAAAGCTGAAGTAATCATTAGTAATAAAGAAATCGGCTATACAAAAGTAATGAATCCAACATTATTATTATCTCTTACCCAAGATTCACTAGATAAGTATTCAAAGACAATTGATGAAAATTGTATTTTGGTTGCCGATTCTAGTCTTACAGTAAATAAAGATCTAAAATGTAAGAAGATTTACCAATTCCCTATTCTTGCTTGTGCAAAGGAACGTGTTGGTAAAGCATTCACAGCAAATATCGTTGCTGTAGGTTTATTATGTAATATTTTAGGATTTACTGATCAAAAAGTTATTAAAGAAACTGTATTAAATTATGTTCCAAAAGGAACTGAAGAAATAAATAATAAGGCACTTGATGAAGGCTTTAATCTTTTCAATATGTAAAAAAGTGAGGTTGGAATCTTGAAAATTCATGAATATCAAGCTAAAGAGCTATTTAGACAATTTGGCATTCCTACTGATAATGGAATCATTGTAAGTGATAAGAATGCTGATTTTGAAATTCCTTTTGAACCACCATATGTAGTTAAAGCACAAGTACATAGTGGAGGAAGAGGAAAAGCAGGTGGCGTTAAAGTCGCTAAAAATCTTGAAGATGCAAAGAAGATTGTTAAAGATATGATTGGATCTACTTTGTATACAAAACAAGTTCCTGATGGAAAAGTAGTAAATCAAGTATTGATAACTGATGCAAGTGCTTTAACAAAGCAAATGTATCTTGCTTTGACTGTTGATGCTGCTAGAGAAGGAGTTGCCGTTATTGCCTCTTTAGAAGGTGGTACAGAAATCGAAGAAGTTGCGGCTAATGAACCAGAAAAGATTTTTACTGAAGTAATTCCTTATGAAATTGGATTAAAGAGTTACCATGCAATGAATATTGCGAAGAAACTACAAATCAGAAAAGAATATATTGGAACATTCACTAAAATGTTAAGCAACATGTACAAAATGTTCTTTGCATTGGATTGCTCACTAATTGAAATCAATCCATTAGTTGAAAATGATAATGCCCTTATTGCCATCGATGCTAAAGTTAACTTTGATGATAATGCTCTTTATCGTCATCCTGAACTTTTAGAATTACGCGATACAAAAGAAGAAGATCCAAAAGAGCTTCTAGCAACCCAAAATGATCTAAACTTTGTTACTTTATCGGGTAATATTGGATGTCTAGTTAATGGTGCTGGACTTGCGATGGCCACAATGGATATTATTAAATCATATGGTGGTAATCCTGCAAACTTCTTAGACATTGGCGGAAGTGCTACCGTTGAAAGAGTTACAGCTGCTTTCAAAATACTATTAATGGATCAAAACGTTGAAGCTATTATGGTTAATATCTTCGGTGGAATTATCAAATGTGATGTTGTTGCGGAAGGTATCGTTGAAGCTGCGAAAGCTGTAGAACTTAATGTTCCTCTTGTTGTAAGATTAAATGGAACAAATTATGATTTAGGTAAAGAAATAATCGCTAAATCAGGATTAAATATCATTTATGCATCAGATATGCATGACGCTGTAGTCAAAGTTGTTAAAGCTAGTAGAGGTGAACTATGAGCATATTGATTGATGAAAACACTAAGGTAATTGTACAAGGTATTACTGGTAAGACAGGTAGTTTCCATACTGAACAAATGCTTAAATATGGCACTAAAATCGTAGCTGGTGTTACACCAAATAAAGGTGGAACTATTGTCTTTGACAAAATTCCTGTTTTTGATACAGTTATGCAAGCTAAGGAAGCAACAGCTGCTAATGCATCTATAATATTTGTTCCTCCTAAATTTGCGAAAGATAGTATCTTAGAAGCGATTGATGCGGAACTTGAATTAGTTGTCGTTATTACTGAAGGTATTCCGGCTTTGGATATGCTAGAAGTTAAGAGATATTTACATGGCAAAAAGACAAGACTAATCGGTCCTAACTGCCCTGGTTTAATCACTCCAGGTAAGTGCAAAATCGGTATTCTTCCGGCATCAATTTATAAAAAAGGACATATTGGTGTCGTATCACGTTCTGGTACTTTAACTTATGAAGTAACTAATCAGTTATCAGAATTAAATATCGGTCAATCTAGCGCTATTGGTATTGGTGGTGACTCTTTACGAGGAACTTCATTTATCGATGTATTAAAGTTATTTAATGAAGATAAAGATACTTATGGAATCGTTATGATTGGTGAGATTGGGGGAACTGGCGAAGAAGAAGCTGCTGAATGGATTAAAAAGAATTGTAAGAAGCCAATTGTTTCCTTCATTGCTGGATCAACTGCCCCTAAAGGAAAGAGAATGGGCCACGCTGGTGCCATCATTTCTGGTGGTAAGGGTACCGCAAGTGATAAGAAACAAAGTTTAGCAGAAGCTGGTGTTAGAGTATGTGAAACACCTGATGTCATTGGTAAAACAATGTATGATCTTTTAAAAGAGAAGAATTTGCTTGAAGCATGTTTAGTTAAATAAAATATATCACAATAAAATATAAATAATACAATATAAGAAAAGAGGAAATTATGTATAAAAGTGAATATTTAAATAGAGTTTATGATTCTGTGGTTAAAAAATGCCCAGGAGAAAAAGAGTTTTTAAATGCCGTTGAAGAATTTTTAGATTCAATGGAATATCTAGTAAAGGTTGATCCTAGTATTGAAGCAAATGCTATTTTAGAAAGAATAGTAGTTCCTGAAAGAGTATTCCAATTTAGAGTTCCTTGGATGGGTGATGATGGCAAGATTCATGTTAACACTGGTTACCGTGTTCAATTCAATAGTGCTATCGGTCCTTACAAAGGTGGATTAAGATTAGATGAATCTGTTAATTTATCAATTATTAAATTCTTAGGTTTTGAACAAATATTCAAAAACTCATTAACTGGACTTCCAATGGGTGGAGGCAAAGGTGGATCTGACTTCAGTCCTATGGGCAAGAGCGATAATGAAATTATGCGTTTCTGTCAAGCATTTATGGCTGAATTATATCATTTCATTGGCCCAGACACAGACGTTCCTGCCGGTGATTTAGGATGCGGTGCTCGTGAGATTGGCTATCTATATGGTATGTATAAGAAACTTACTAAAGAACATACTGGTGTTTTAACTGGTAAAGGTTTATCATTTGGTGGATCTCTAGCTAGAACGGAAGCTACAGGATTTGGTTTAGCTTACTTTACTAGTGAAATGTTAAAGACTTATAAGAATGATTCATTCAAAGGTAAGAGAGTTATCGTTAGTGGATGCGGTAATGTCGCAAAACATGCAGCTCTAAAAGTTCATCAATTAGGAGCTAAAGTTGTCGCAATGAGTAATATCTATGGATATTTCTATGATGAAAATGGATTAGATGTTCCTGCAATCAAAGAAATCTCTGATAGAACTATCAATGTTATTGAAGAATATAAGAAATTATATCCAAATACTAAGAGTGGCGAAAACAAACATGACATTTGGAAGATCAAATGTGATATCGCATTACCTTGTGCAACTCAAAATGAAATTAACTTAGAAGATGCTAAAGCATTAGTTAAGAATGGTTGTCAAATTTTAGCTGAAGGCGCAAATATGCCAACAGAACTTGATGCTATTAAGTATTTAATGAAGAATGGTGTAATCTTTAGCCCTGGTAAAGCAAGTAACGCCGGTGGTGTTGCTGTAAGTGGTCTTGAAATGACTCAAAACGCTGAACACTTATCATGGACATTCGAAGAAGTTGAAAATAAACTTAAAGAAATTATGAAATCAATCTTCAACTTATGCTATGAAAAAGCTAAAGAATTTGGTGAACCTGAAAATCTATCATTAGGCGCAAACGTTGCTGGATTCTTGAAAGTAAAAGATGCTATCATAAGAGAAGGTCTAGTATAAGATTAATAATAAATGGTTTAATACATTTTGTATTAAACCTTTTTTATTTATAAATAATATGTTATAATAAATTAATAAAATCTTTGGAGAAAAGAATTATGTTATATATAATGAGGCATGGAAAAACAGACTGGAATAAACTCCATAAATTACAAGGGAGAACTGATATTCCTTTAAATGATGAAGGAAAAGAGATGGCAGAAGGCGCCTATCTTGAATATAAGGATATTCATTTTGATGTTTGTTATGCATCTCCTTTATCAAGAGCACTTGAAACTGCCAATATCGTGTTAAAGGGACGAAACATTCCCATCATCACTGATGATCGACTAGTCGAGATGAGCTTTGGTGATTATGAAGGAGTGGAAAATAGTTTTCAAAATCCATGTTGCCCAATTAATGTGATGTTTCAACATCCCGAACAATATGTGGAATCTATTGGTGGAGCCGAGACATTTGAAGAATTATTTAATAGAACTGGCAGTTTCTTAAATGAAGTGATTTATCCTTCACTTAAAGATGGTCTTGATATCTTAATTGTAGGACATGGAATGATGAATTTAAGTATAATATCACAAATTAGAAATATTCCAATTGAAAAGTTTTGGAGTGTTGGTATTGAACAGTGTAAATTAATAAAATTATTATAAGAATAGGTGGGAAATATGAAATTTGATAATAACAATGGGATTTTGACTCTTCATTTTGAAGGGATGATTAATTCTGATAATGCCCAAAATGTTGAAAAAGAGGTTGATGATATTCTTAGTCATAATAAATCTTCTAAACAAATATTAGATTTTAAAGATTTAGAATATCTATCAAGTGCTGGTTTAAGAATTATCTTAAAACTAAGAAAGAGATTTGAAAACTTAGAGATTATTAATGTTTCCCTAGAAATATATGATATTCTCCAAATGACTGGATTTACGGAAATAGTTAAAGTATCAAGAGCGATAAATGAAGTTGACATTAGTGGAGCTACGATTGTTGGAGAAGGATATTTCTCAACTGTTTATCGCATCAATAAAGACACCATCATTAAAGTCTTTAACCGCACTAGCGATGAAGATCAAATTGAAAGAGAGCTTACAAGAGCTAAACAAGCTTTCGTTTTAGGGATTCCTACCGCGATATCTTTTGACATTGTGAAAGTTGGGGATAAGCTTGGAGTGCGATTTGAAATGTTAGATTGTAAATCTTTACGTGATTGTTTGCGTGATGATAAAGAAAAATATGATGAATTTATTCGAAGATATGCATCATTAATTAAAAAGATTAATACAACTATCTGTGAATCAAAAGATGTACCATCAATGAATAAAGCTTATTTAGATAAATTAAATGCTTTAAAACCACATTTAGATAATAAATTATATGATAAGTTATATAAGATGATTAGTAGTGTTAAAGAAACTAGCACTTTTGTTCATGGCGATTGTCATATGAAAAACATCATGGTTCAAGGTGATGAATTATTACTTATCGATATGGATACATTATCGGTTGGACATCCTATCTATGAACTAGCCCAACTATATGCATCTCACATTGCTTTTGAAGAAGAAGACCCAGGAAATACTATTCGATTCTTCGGTCTTGATGCCAACTTTGTCCGCAAAATATTTGATGATGTAATGAATCTATATTTTGATTCATTTAATGAAGATATTCTAAATAAGATTCGTATTGTTTGTTATATCCATATGGCATGGTGGAACTTAATTAATGTAAGTGATGACTTACGTTGGTTTAATGGTTCTTTGAAGAAATTAACTGAATTATTAGATAAATATGATGATCTAGAAATAGGTATATAAGAAAAGATATAGGAAATATTTATTTAATAATAAATTGATAATTAGGTATTTTTCAATCTTTTTTTGATAAAATGAATCGTCTATGGGTAGTTTAAATTACTTACATAGACTTTTTTTAATAATGCTTAAAATACATAATCTTTAAAAATGAAAGAATATGTGCTATAATAAAAGATAGTATTATGGAGAATTAAGATGATGAATGTTGTTAAATATGATTTCGGTTATAATGTTTCACTAAAGACAATTAATTGTATTAATTCAATTGATTTCACATATCATGTTAATAGTTCTGATTATCCAATTATGCATTCGCATCTTGATTATTTTGAGTTCACAATAGTAACTAAAGGAACGATACTTAACATCACAAAGGATAAAGAAGAACTAGTAGAAGAAAATTCACTATTCATATGTTTAACTGATGATGAGCATTATTTTCTTAAAAAAAGTGAAGACATTAGTTATATCACGATTGTGTGTCGAAAAAAAGTATTAGAAGAACTTAATCAAATGTTTGGATGTAACTTATCTAATTTATTTAGATCAATAAATAAAGTAAGATTAGATGTTGATTTAATATTTTCAATTAAATCAAATATCGAATACGTCAATTCCTTAACTGAAGATGAATGGAAAAAATGTAATGATATTTTGAAATCAACAGTAATAAGTATTGTGAATTATATTTATGTAAATAATATTAAAACTAATTTCAATAGTGAAAAATGGGAAATTGTTTTAAATAACTTAAAACAAGATCCCAAGTTTTATTCCTTCAATGTCAATCAGTTATGTGATAGTCTAGGTTATTCAAGAACACAGCTAAACCGAATATTTATTAGTAAATATAATATGACACCATATGATTATTTAATTAATATTAAAATGAAATATGCGCAGTCTCTTCTTAGTCATACTGACTATCCGATAAGTGAAATATCAAAAATGGTTGGTTATACTACTTTAAATCAATTTAATAAAAACTTTGAAAGAGTATTCCAGAAAACTCCAATGGAATATCGTAAAAAAAGCTGAGAGAATTGTCCCTCAGCTTTTATTTTATTTAGTTAATCTTACATCATCTAAGATGATATATCCATCACCAACGGAATCGCTAAAGTTAAACATTACCCACATTAGTGTTTGTGTTGTGAAGGCTTTTCCATCCTTCTTGAAATCACTAAAGTTAAGAACATATTTTCCACTTTCGTCTGGTGTTAATGTTAATCCATATTGGTATACTCCCCAACTAGTATCCGCCAGTTGCATTACAACTTGACCTTTGTAATTAGAGAAGTCAGCGACGAATTCAAGTTTTGTCATTCCAGTCGCAATTCCGGTATCTAATTTGAAGATGAATTGTTGCCAACCTTGACCAGTTGATACAATCTTAACTCCCTTAGGATCTAGTGAACTCTTTAGGCCATCATGAACGCTCATTGAAGATGCGATGTAAGCATCAAGAGCTGCTTGATCTTTGAAATCAAAGTTACATACAACTACAATATCATCACTCTTTAGATAGAATACATAGCCATTATTTGTGGCTTCTGTT
>JAEEGL014389228.1_pt1 | contig 15360 bp, 9 predicted proteins | sample 9134231 | NCBI WGS metagenome assembly JAEEGL01 (sample SAMN16246548, study PRJNA631951) | gut metagenome | biome: gut microbiome; feature: rumen; material: fiber-attached | host: Bos | place: Iran: Karaj | collected 2018-10 | reverse complement strand
TGGATCAGGGTGGCTTCTGCGTGGAGAACCGCTACGTGCAGGCACAGCAGCTCTACGACCGCACGAAGGTGGAGAACGAGGACCTGAAGGAGTGGCGCGAACTGCAGACACGCTGGAACCAGTTCGGCACCTTCATCCCCCTGTTCCGCAGTCACGGCCAGTGGCCGCTGCGCGAGATATGGAACATCGCCCCCGACGACCATCCCGCCTATCAGTCGTTCGTCTACTACGACCGTCTGCGCTACCAGCTCATGCCCTATCTCTACAGCCTCGCCGGCTGGGCCCACTTCAAGGACTACACCCTGATGCGCGCCCTGGTGATGGACTTTGGTGGCGACCGCGAGGTTCGTGACATCGGCGACCAGTGGATGCTCGGTCCCGCCCTCATGGCCTGCCCCGTGGGCTACTACAAGGCCCGCAACCGCGCCGTCTACTTCCCCAAGCAGACGGGCTGGTACGATCTGTATACAGGAGAGAAAGTGATAGAATCAACACTCTCGTCTCGCCGCCTCATTGTTTCCGCTCCCTACGAGCGCATCCCTGTCTTCGTGCGCGAGGGTGCCATCATCCCCTTCGGCCCACAGATGCAGTGGAGCGACGAGAAGGCGGCCGAGCTCATCAACCTCTACGTCTATGCCGGCCAGAACGGCACGTTCCAGCTCTACGAGGACGAGGGTACCAACTACAACTACGAGCAGGGCCGTTACGCCACTATCGACATCTCGTACGACGATGCCGCCCGCACCCTCACCATCGGCCAGCGCAAGGGCTCGTTCCCCGGTATGCTCAAGGCACGCCGCTTCAACGTTGTCTTCGTCACCCCCGATGCTCCCAAGCCCCTCAACCTCGACAATCCCGAGGGCACAATGGTGCAGTATAAGGGCAAGGCCGTCACCGTGAAACTATAACAAAACGATAAAACTACCTATGAAGCGATTACTGACAACCGTATTGATGGTCGTGGGCGGTCTGCTGACCACCCTGGCCCAGGACAAGGAAGTACCCCTGATTCAAAACGTCGGAACCTACGAGGGCACGACGATTGGCGGCGCGTGGAACTACATCGTCGACGTGCAGGAAGAGGGCTATTATGACTACCGCATGAACCCCACGCGCTGGGGATTCTTCCAGAACGCCAAGCCCCAGCGCCCGGAGGATCTCATTGAGTACGACTTCGACAAGTCGCCCACCATGCAGATTCCTGGCGACTGGAACACGCAGGACGAGCGCCTGTTCTTCTACGAGGGAACGGTCTGGTTTAAGACCAGCTTCCCGGCTGTGCCCATGCAGGACTACCGCACGCTGCTCTACTTCGGCGCCGTCAACTACGACTGCCACGTCTGGGTCAACTCCCATCACGTGGGCCACCACGTCGGCGGTTTCACACCCTTCAACTTCGACATCAGCGACCTGTTGCGCGAGGGCGAGAACACCGTCATCGTCAAGGTCGACAACAAGCGCCACGCCGAGGATATCCCCACGCAGATCTTCGACTGGTGGAACTATGGCGGCATCACCCGCGACGTCCGTCTGGTCAAGGTGACCCCCGTCTATCTGGAGGACTACAACCTGCAATTGCAGAAGGCCGACGCGAAGGCCAAGACACGCGACATCAGCTTCTCCGTACGGCTGAACAAGCCGGAGGCAGGCCATAAGGTCAGCGTCAGCATACCCGAACTGAAGCTCGAGAAGCAGCTCATTACCGATGCCGAGGGCAAGGCCAGCGCTACGCTCAAGGTCAGCGCTAAGCGGCTGCAGCTCTGGAGCCCCGAGAACCCCAAGCTCTATCAGGTTCAGCTGTCGCTCGATGCAGCCACCTACTTCGACGAGATAGGCTTCCGTACCATCGAGACCCGCGGTAAGCAGATACTGCTCAACGGCAAGCCCATCTTCCTCAAGGGCATCTCTATCCACAACGAGAAACCCAACGGAGGCGGTCGTGCCAACACGGCCGAGGACGCTCGTACGCTGCTCACGTGGGCTAAGGAGCTGGGCTGCAACTTCGTGCGCCTGGCCCACTATCCCCACCACGAGGAGATGGTGCGCGAGGCCGAGCGGATGGGCATCCTCGTGTGGTCAGAGATTCCCGTCTACTGGACCATCGCCTGGAAGAACCCCAAGACCTACGAGAACGCCCAGCGACAGCTGCGCGACATGATTAGTCGCGACCACAACCGCGCAAACATCATCATCTGGAGCATTGCCAACGAGACACCCCATTCGCCCGAGCGCGACCTGTTCCTCGGCAACCTCGCCCAGTATGCACGTACGCTCGACAACACCCGCCTCATCTCGATGGCGATGGAGGTGACAGGCGCTTCCAACTACGTCAACCGCCTGAACGACAACATGAACAAGTACGTCGATGTCGTCTCCTTCAACCAGTATGTAGGCTGGTATCGTGACGTCAACGACGCACCCAAGATGACGTGGGAGATACCCTACGACAAGCCTGTCATCATCAGCGAGTTCGGCGGTGGCGCCAAGTACGGCCTGCATGGCCCGAAGAACCAGCGCTGGACGGAGGAGTTCCAGGAGAACCTCTACCAGGAGAACCTCGCCATGATTTCCAAGATTGAGGGTCTGGCAGGCACCACCCCCTGGATTCTCAAGGACTTCCGCTCCCCCCGCCGCGTCCTGCCAGGCGTTCAGGACTATTACAACCGCAAGGGCCTCGTCAGCGACCGTGGCGAGAAAAAGAAAGCCTTCTACGTCCTGAAGAAGTGGTACGAAGGCAAATAGGTCTCTTTTTCGCGCCTGCGCGCGTATATATGACTGTCTAAAGGAAAAATAACCCGCTTATCCCGCTTATCTCGCGGTCTTGTATACTGTGAGATAAGCGAGATAAGCGGGATGTTTTTAGGTTTCGCTATATACGCGCGTATTATACGCGCGCGCATTACGCGTATATGTATAGTTTAAGCGGAAAATAACCTACCTATCCTACCTATCCGACAGAAAACGTGGTGTGCGGATAGGTAGGATAGGTAAGATGAATTTTTATTCAGCTATCATGTATATATACGCGCGCGCGAAGTGATTTTCTGGTAAAGCGGCCCTTTAGAGTTGTAGAGTGGCGCTTTACGTTTCTAAAGGGCCACTCTACGATTCTAAAGCGCCACTCTACGACGCTAAAGTGGCACTCTACGGAGCTAAAGGGCCACTCTATAAGGCTAGTTGCCAAAAGTGCATAGGAGCGAAAAACGCGCGGGTGCGCGACGCCACTCACCTGCGTCCTGAGTGACGAATGCACAGAACCCTTTTGTGTTACGAATGGCCTGTTCAATGTTCCGTTTGCTAATTTTTCACAGATTCTGCGAGTATTTCAGAAAAAAGCATATCTTTGCAGCGTGATAATGATCATTAATACGTATTAAGACTATGGCAACAGCGATAAGAGCCATCCCGACTCTCTATGGCGAGACGTTATAAAATCACGAAGGAACAGGAATCCTGATTCACGTAGAAGCGTAGTATCGGAATTCCTGTTCCTGTTGATTCTTTATGATTCGAGCTGAATCCTAATCTCCTCAAAGTTTCAAAAGACGCAGGCCCAGCCAAACTTACGAACTAACTCTTGAAGAAGATTGCGGTCGCGTACAGAACGGTGGGCGTGTCAAGATATGCGATTCGGACACAGTAGGGACTATTGGATCCCCTGACCCTGCTATAAAAGCAATTAAAAAGAAGTCGAAAAGTTTGGCGGTGTCACAGAAATTTTTTATTTTTGCTGAGTAATTGGAAATCTATGTATAAATCTGCGATGATAATGAAAAAGAAAGGAACACTTTGGATGCTGCTACCCGTTGTCTGTGCGCTGCTCATGGCGGCCTGTTCCGGAGGCAGCGGTGACGACGGTGGCGGAAGCTCGGAATCGGGCAGCGTGACGATGACGGTCAGGGCAACGAGTCCTAATATGGACTGCGAAATCATCCAGTCTGCATCTGATGCCACAGAGGTGAGCACCAGATTCGTATCTGGTTGGACTGAGGGCTCGAAAGTTACCCTGTGGGCTAAGCAGGGAGCCAAGTTGATCTATTGCGGTGAAGCTACGCAAAATGGTGACGCCTCAGGACAGCATACCGTGAAGGTGATCCATTTCGACGGCTCCGCCGTGCTTGACCCCACCCAGCCATATCTCCTCTACGGTTTGTGGTGCGACTGGCGACGTGACGGCGAAGAATTGTTCTATCGCAATGACCTGCACCGTGGCGGCGGCTTCGGCACCTTCTTCAAGGCTGTGGGTCAGAAGGGCACTACGAGCGTGAACGAACAAGTGGCGGGCACCGTGGAAATGCTCTATCTCATCAACAAATCTGGCAAAACAATCAAGTTCCGTCACAAGGGTTATGACGCCGAGAAGAAATGGTACTATACCCATGCCGAGGTGTCCATGGACAAGGGAACCGTCGTCAATGCCGAGCAGGGGGCAGAAGCCGTGAGCGACGTGACAGACATTCCCGTGTTTACTGGAAATTTCTTGGGTCGAAGCTACTCCTATTATGTGCCTAATGGCAACAAGATAGAGAATGCCCAACTCATCTGTGAAATCGACGGCAAGGAGGTGCGCTCTGAAAACCGTATCAGCAGCGACATCACGCTGCAGACCAACCACGTTTATGGTATCTTCGCCGTGTGGGACGGCGAGCGACTGACGCTGGGGGATGGAGAAGGGAAAGGAGTCATAGAATTGCCTGAAGGTGCAAACGTCACCATGAATGAGGTGAGCGTTGTAGGTGACGGGCAAAGCGTCGAGGTAGGCAGCGACGGCTCGTTTGAGTCTGAGGCCAGTAACTTATTTGCCTACAATAATGACCATCTGATGTATCTGAACGTTTCGCCTGGCAGGTTTGAAGAGCAGCAGGTTGCACTTAACGGAATTGAATCGGCTGCCTCAATAGCAACGATGTTCTTTCCTGACGTGTTCCAGGAATTGAGTCTGGAACAATTCACGCTCTTAAAAATAGGTCTTGCCCAGTTGCAGGAGACAAAGGATCTAGGAGCTGCCATCGACAAAACCGTAGCTGCCAAAGGCTATTTCGAGATAGCCGATGTCAAGAAAGAATATGATGCCTTGCGCGCACGATTTATGCCGGCCGGGACTGGCATTAGGCGAACAACGAACCACAGCAGGCGCAGAATACCGGTAGAACCATGTTTCTATTTAGGGACTAATCGATCGAATAAAGTATATGGAAATGGATATCGGGTGGAACTGAAAAGCTGTACATGGCTCCCCGACGGGACGGATCAGACCAAAAATCCTGTTTGGCAGTGTGATTTCACCGTATATAATCAGAGTCGCTATTGTTACCTGTTCGTCATGGAGGGCTATTTGGGTAATGATGGTTTATGTCATCCCTCAACAGAGTACCCCGATCAAATGTTCCGTTATATGGTAAAACCTCAGGGGATATCGAATCTCATGGACTTCGAGACTGTCACAGACATTGCCACGCTTGAAATCTTGAGGAAACCTATATCAACTATCAGGAATTGGGATTTTTCAAAGATAACAAAAATGATAGAGGAAACGGTTCCTATCTGGCAAGGTGTGTGGGAGGGTAAAGCCTACGACACCACTTGGGACACTGTGGAGAAATCTGGTATCAAGCTTGACTTTGAGCAAGGTGAAAATCAGCTCTTGGTGCTCGGACCGTACGACAACCTATGGTTGAGTGTCTTTAATGTCTGGATGAAGATGACTGTCCCAGCCTTTAAGATCTATCAGGGATTAAATGGAAATGGTGGTGATAAGAATGACGGGGAACTTTGGAAAACACTGTTTGTGGAATACTTGAAAGATTTGAAAGATTACAATCTTGACACGTATATGGAGATCATAAATTGTTTTGACGAACCCAAGCCGCTGGTCGAAATGGTGTCTGTTGTAGGTAAAAAGGTTATGAAAACTTTCGCTGACTTTATGGCCAAAAAAGGCGATAAGCTCTTAACAACCGGCATCATGGCAAGCCAAAGAAAATCCCTCGAAAAAGTTGTCACAATGTTCAAAGAAGCCAAAAATGTAGGGGAGATCATGGAAGTTGTTGAACTGGTGTATAGCGGCTGTGATCTGATTCTCGGTTTTTTAGACTGGGAATTCTCTGGCACTTCTTTCAACATGCTGCTTGATTACAATGAGACTAAAGGTGATATCGACATTATTCCAGGATTTGAAATATAAAATTCAAAAACACTAAGCGCAATGAGACTATTTAAGATATTCATATTTATTGCAGTATTGTCAGGCCTTAACAATGCATGCACACAAGATGAAGAGCCGACAACGTTTACCGGTGACTATATGACGATAAAAGTTGCACTGCCTACAGATGAGAGTGTGACAAGAGTGGCCGTAACACCAGATGACGAAGGGCTTGACCTGATACCATTTTGGGAAAACGGAGACAAGATGGATTTTTATGCCGTACATGAAAACGAGGTGATTGTTGTAGATGGTGCGCCTGTAACACCACGAAAGGAAATCGTTTATTTAGGCTCGTTCGAGGCCAAAAACATTACGGTGAAAGAAAAAAAAACATCATGCGAATTTCATGTTACATATCCTGAGGAAGTTGGCAAATGGAAATCATTCCAATTGATAGGGCTCTACGGGAAAAACGCCCAAGTGATTGATGAAAAGATTATGGTAGATGCGTCGGTTGTACGTACAACTATTCCAGGCTTTAAAGTTCCACTATGGTTCCGAGTTGATATTGATGGCTCTCCACAACTTGCAACCTGCAGGCATATTGGAGCATACGAGGTGGTGCATATCTCAAACAAAGCAGACAAAGCTATTTCTTTCAAACTGAACGGCTATTTATCTTACAAGAAATGGTATTACGAGGGCGCTACGTTTTACCCGGAATATTGGGCCTATACACAGGAAGTCCTTGTAGGACGAACCCCGTATGACGTTAGCCCTATTGTCAGGGTAAAGCCAGGTGAGACAGGTTCCCTCATTTCATGGTATGTACCATCGAATGATAAGTTCGAAGATGTCACCATGGAGGCGTTTATCGATAACGAGCTTGTGCAGTCTTCAAACACCAAGAGTTCGCAGATATCGTTTTCCACAGGATATGCCTATCACCTTTTTGTTACTTGGGACGGCGAGAAACTGACGTTCGACAATGGCGATATCGTTTTTAGCAAAAAGGGACTTTTTATTAATAATATGGGCGGTGAAGATTTATAACCGAAAGAGACTATGAAGTATAATACGATTAAATCATATATATTCCTCGCAGTAGCTCTGCTTGTGACATCGTGCTCAGACGAGACGGTCAGTGAATCGAACAGAATGGTAAGCATCACCGTGAGTATGCCTCAGGAGAACTATTCTACCCGTGTGGGGCTAACTCCGGTTGAAGGAGAGAAAACCCTTGTGGCAAGTTTCCATTTAGACGATGAGTTTTCGGTATATGTTCGCCAAGGAAATGTAATACAAGAGGTGGAAGCTTCTTTTGCAGCAGATTACGTTGAACACAAGGAAGGAACCTTGAAATTTGCATTGCCGGCATTCGTAAAAGAAAACGAGGAATATACAATATATGGCATTTGTGGCGCATCCAGTAGAATAAAGAATGGCAGGCTGGTGGTGGACGACAACTCCAAGATAGAACCTATCAATGAGTTCAGGGCTCCCATTTGGTTCAAATATACAGGAAAGAAAGTCCCCTCTATCTTACCTTGTGAATACATCGGAACATATATAGTGCTACATGTCACTAACCAATCCAAAGCAGAGAATCTCTTCCAGATTTTTGGACTAATTAGCGGTGCCTTATACGATGACCTCTATTGGGATGAGAATACAAATACTTTCTCTGAGGACTTTGGCGTTTCCCCAAGTTCAAAGTCCGTCCCCCTCAAGCCAGGAGAGGAAGGCGTGTTTATTTATAATGGCATTCCAAACGGAAAATCCATGGAGACGCTAAACGTTTCGATGCATATTGGCCCGGAGATTACATGGGGAATGGACATTGAAAAGCCGAAAACTCCCAAAACAGTGGGAAAGACACTTGAAGAAGGACGCGCATATCATGTCTATCTGACATGGGATGGGGAAGAACTAAAGTTTGGTGACGCTGACATTTCGGAAAGAGATGAGACCATCATATATCCCACCGACAGCTACATGCTGTCTCAGGATAAAAAGACATTGACGAAGTGGTATGGCGAAGAGACAGATATCAATCTATCATCCGACCCGGCATTCGATGAAGTAGAAACCATTAACGAGATGGCTTTTTCACGTTGCAGTCACCTTGAGTCAATCACCTTGTCCGCGAATGTTAAGACAGTCGGCAGGTGGGCTTTCCAGTACTGTAACAACCTTCATACCGTCAAACTTCCCTCGTCGCTAACAACTATCATGCGTTCAGCTTTCTATCAGTGTAGCAGTCTGCAAAACATTGATGTCCCTGAGGGAGTTAAAGAGATTCAAGACTGGGCTTTCGAAGGATGCTCCAACCTGACGCAGATAGGATTGCCTTCTAAGATAAATTCATTTGGAAAGGGGGTTTTCTATGGCTGTTCAAGTCTGCAAACTGTAGAACTGCCAGAAGGGATGGAAGAAATAGGCACGAGTACATTCCAAGATTGTGTAGCGCTTCGTTCCATTGTACTGCCCACAACTGTTAAGTCGATTCAAGCTTGGGGATTTTGGGAATGCAAGAACTTGGTCGATGTCAGCATTAACTCTCAGTTAGACTCTATCGGAAAATATGCTTTCACAGGAACAGGTATAACAGAAATACAGATTCCCTATGTCAGAGATATCGGCTATATGGCATTTGGATCATGTAAGAATTTGCGGCGTGTAACTATTTCAGGTGGGTTAAAGACGATAGGTGAGCGCGCTTTCTATGAAAGTGAACAACTCTCTCGTATAGACACGGAAGGGCCATTAGAGGAAATTGGCTCAGAGGCCTTTTCTGGACTAAGCAAATTGCGGGAGTTCAAATTGCCGGAAACACTAAAGGTCATGGATACTCAATGCTTCAGTTCGACAGGATTAACACATGTTGAAGTACCCAACAGCGTGATAAAATTAGGTGATGGTGCTTTCTCCTGGTGCTCAAATCTTGTCAGTGCAAAGTTGTCTAAATCAATTCAAGAAATTTCGTATACATTTGATAACTGCACAGCTCTTCAAACTGTAGAAATACCAGAAGGGAGCCTTCGCAAAATAGGTTGGTATACGTTTGGAAGTTGCGCGAGTCTTAAAGAACTGACCTTTCCTTCAACAATTACGGAAGTTGAAGAACCCTTCTACGAAAACAATTCCCTCGTAAAGCTGACAGTCAAGGCAGTTAATCCGCCCGCATCAATCTCTCACTTCGGGTTTGGCTTGCCAAACCGGCAAAATCTTACACTCTTTGTGCCTTCTTCTTCCATCGCGGCTTATAAGTCTCATGAATTATGGGGACAGTGTGGGACTATCAAATCTTTATAACATTATACAGACAAACATGATGAGACTGTTATTTAATAAGGTAGCGATGGCTGCCATGCTGGTAATGAGCGTTAGTGGCGCTTTTGCACAAACTGAAGTGAAAGTGCTTGGTGAAGGGAAGTTCTTGATAGGCGGCATCTGCTACGAGAAGGGCGAAGCGGACGACATACTTACCGCAACCTCTGATCAGACAGGCGGACTGACGGATGTCGTTATACCAGAAACCGTGAAGGCGGACGGAATGACATACATGGTGACCGCTATCGGAAAAGACGCGTTCCGTAACAGCAAGGCGAGCCTGAAGTCCGTTTTCGTTCCCAAGACGGTGACCAAGATATCCTTCGATGCCTTTGAGGACTGCGAAAGACTTTATTCAGTCGATGTTGCCAAGGACAATCCCTACTATTATTCCGCTCATGGCATCGTATATGCCAAGGGGAAGCGATATAACGACATTCTTCTGTTCGTTCCTCCAATGTTTTATGGTCCGGGCAATGGCCTGTTCATGGCTGAGGCCGAGGTGGGGACTGTTGCCAGCTATGCCTTTAAGTGGACTATGCTGAAAACTGTTATGTTCTCGCCTGCGCTCACCACCATAGATCGTTATGCCTTTATAGACTGTCCCAATCTGGAGGAGTTGCATTTCTACGGCGAAGACGTGAACATCTCACCAGCCAATTTCATCAACTGCCCAAAGATGAAAGCCCTTTACTTCCGTCACAATGGGAAGGAGAAAAAGGTAACCATTGAGAAATGGAGGAAAAGTCATAAATAGCTCACACAAGTTACAAAGGGAGGCTCACGACGAAACGGGCGCCGGGGCCGGCATAGCTCGGGTCGTAGACGAGGGAGCCGCGCAGACGGCTGGCTATGATGCGGCACAGGGGTAGGCCAAGTCCCAGTCCTTCCTTGAAGTTGTCGAGCTTGACGAAACGCTCGAAGATGCGTGTCGTGTCTTCCGCGGGGATGCCGCAACCGGTATCCTCGACAGTGAGCAGCAGTCTGCCGCTGTCAGTGGCTGCACGTAGCGTGATCGTTCCTTGTTCGGTGTACTTGATGGCATTGTCGAGTAGGGCGTTGACAATGCGGCGCAGCATGTCTTTGTTGGTGGTCATGGTGAAACCGGGCGCCAGCTGGTTGTCGAACAGCAGCTTGACGGCGGGTTTGGTAAATCCTTCGTTCTCCTGCAGGATGTTTGACAGCTGGTCGGTGATGTCGACGCCGTCTTCCAGCGTGATGTCTCCAGTCGACTCGTTGAGTGAGAGCTCCAGCATCTCGTCGATGAGGTTGGTGATGATATGGGCATTGCTGAGCACCATCTTCGCTATCTTGTGGCTCTCTTCAGGACTGGCATCATTCTGCGGATCGGCAATAATCTGGGCAAAGCCGGAGATGATGTTCAGTGGGGTGCGTATCTCGTGGCTCATGTTCTGGATGAAGGCGGTCTTCATGTTGTCGGACTCCAGAGCGTGTTCGTAGGCTGCCTTCATCTGGTGCATGTGGCGACGGCGACTGAGCATGATGTAGATGAGCGCAGCCAGAAGCAGCGCCAGCAGGGCAATGATGATGGTCAGCGTGACGGTGCGTACTTTGGCCGACTTGCGCTCCATGTCGTAGACGGTGAGCTCCGTGCGCAAACCCTCCATGCTGTTGGTGAGGATGACACTGTTGATGGAGTCGTTGGCTTTCGTCTCCTTGACCAGGGCGTTGTAGGCATCTTGCCAGCGCCCGGCATTCTTGTAGATCTTGGCGATGGTTGAATAGCTGTCTTCGCCCAGCTCCCTGCGCGCCATCTTCACGGCCTCGTCGGTATTGCCGAGGAACGACTGGTAATAGACCTCCAGGGCACGCCCGTGAACGGACGAGAGCCCCTGGGCAACGCCCTCCTTATAGGCCTTGTAGCCCTCCAGGAACTTGTCTCTCTCGCCCATGCTGTAGTAGATGAGTGTGCGTCGTGTCTCGATGTCGAAGACGCGCTCAGGCGAATACTCCTTGGCTATCTCGAGGGCTTTATCAATCAGTTGCAGGGCCTCCTGGGGGTTGTCGTTCTCCACCACGCCCACGATATTCATGTAGATGGGCGGCTGGCTCTCGCGATAGCCCGCCTTCTCCATCATGTCGATGACGCTACGGAAGTTGCGCTTCGCACTCTCCTCGTTGCCGCAATAGCGGTAGATGTGTCCCAGCATGTTGTAGGCCATGTACATCTCCTTGTCGAGCTTCTTGTCGCGCAGTTCGGCAGAGAGCTGGCGTGCCGCCTTGTAGGCCTCGAAGATTTTCTGGGTGTTCATCATGAAGACAATCTCGTTGCAGCGCTGGGTGTAGTAGGCGTGCAGGTCGTTCTTCTGCAGCAGGTAGTCCTCGAGCTTTTTGATGGCATGGCCAAAACGTTCTTCGTCGGCATTGTTGAACGACTCATGCATGGAGTCGCGCAGGGCCTGGTAGACGGAGTCGTTATCGTAGTCGACGGCAGCGAAGACCACTGCCGTGTGGAGTATGATGATGACAGACAGAAGTGCGTGTCTCATGTTCTTTGGAAAGATTGTTTATAGGTTTGGGTACAAAATTACAAACATTTTTCCTTTTCTCCAAATTTTTTCGTAACTTTGCCGTCTACGACGGCGAACTTACTCCATCTCAGCAAAAAAAACAAACGAATTTGTTTTGTTCTGCACTCGACTTTTCGTAACTTTGGCTAACGCCGAACTTACTCTGCACTCGGAAAAGCTCAAATTAATTTGGCTTTTCTCTCTTTTTTTCGTAACTTTGCACTTATGATTATAGAACCAGTAGCATATTTCCGTAGTCCCTTGACCTCGAAATTCGGCATACCGCGGCAAAGCGGGTTGGCCACTTCGTTGAAGGGTCGCGTCGTCTTTACCCCAGCTTATCGTCATGCCGAGGCAATTCGGGGACTGGACAGCTTTGACTATCTCTGGCTGATATGGGAGTTTTCCGACAACCAGCCGTCTTCGCCCGCTGCCCTCATGGTCCGTCCGCCTCGTTTGGGCGGCAACGAGCGGGTAGGGGTGTTCGCGTCGCGCTCGCCCTTCCGTCCTAACAGGTTGGGACTGTCCTGTGTGCGTATTGCCGGCATTGAGATGACAGCCAACGAGGGACCGGTCATTCATGTGACAGGTTCCGACTTGATGGACGGCACACCTATTTACGATGTCAAACCTTACGTGGCCTATGCCGACGCTCATCCCGATGCCCGCAGCGGCTTCGTTGACCAGCATCAGTGGCAAAAGCTGGAGGTCGTTATCCCGGAAGACTGCTTGGCCGGACTTGACAGCAGTCTGATAGAACCATTGAAGGAAATCCTGGCTCAAGATCCCCGTCCTCGCTATCACGACGATCCTCAACGTATCTATGGGATGCCTTTTGCTGGTCGTGATGTCAAGTTCCGCGTTGCCGACGGCAAGGTGGTCGTCGTGAAGGTCTGATTCGTTGGCACAGATATAAGGGGGGAATCAATTTAACGTTTATTTTGAAAAAAAAGAGGGAAAGGATTAAACCATCCCCTTTTTTTTGCGTCAGATTGATAGTTACTGCCAACAGAAACAACCCAAACTGATAGTTTAACTTAAAAAAGAAAAGGTATGAAACAGATTGTATTTTCAATTGCTGCAATGTTACTGCTCTCAACAGCAGCAATGGCTCAGGATGACAGAGGGCAACGCCCCAACCGTCAGGGATTCGATAGAACGGAAATGATACAAAGACGCACCGATGGTGTTGTAAAGAAATACGGACTTAACGAAGAACAAGCTAAACAGCTGCTCTCACTCAACACAAAATTTGCAGACATGATGGGCCCACGAGGTGGTGCCCGACCCGGAAACAGGGGCGCCCGCCCCGGAGGCGACGGCCAGAGAGCGGCTCGCCGAGACACCACACAGCAGGCACGTCAACGTCGTCCCCAGATGGGGCCCCGGATGGGTGGACAGATGGGCGAACAGATGAAAGCCTACGAAGAAGAGTTACAGAAAATCATGACGCCGGAACAGTATAAAGCCTACAAGGCAGACCAGGAAGAGCGCATGAAGCAGGGACGTCCGCAGGGACCGCGCCCACAGAGGAATTGAAGCATCATAGTGATTTAGGTTAACATAGTGTTTTTTGGGCAAGCGTGCCTATCTTTAGTAGATAGAAGTAAGGTTTAAAGAAACGGATAACAAATGCCCGCTAAGAAATTAGCGGGCATTTTTCTTTGTATGATACGTTTTTTTGATTATCTTTGCAACCGTAAAACGAAACCCTAAACGTTTTTTGACAATGACAAAGCAACACTTGACGATACTTGCCATAGCCGCCTTAACTATGTTGGCAAGTTGTAAGGAGAAAAAGAATACTGTAGATATCATCGCCGAGACCGTGGAGGTGCCCAAACCTTCCGGCCCCATCAGTATGCAGCCTTATAACGATCAGCGTGAGGTGCAGTGGCTGGGCAAGACCTACAGCGTAGAGATAAATCGTCATCCGAGTGACAGTCTGCCGATGGTGACCGACGAGACGGGACAGAAATTCGTCGACAACGTCATCCGTCTGACCGTCAGAAGGGCCGATGGCAGCGTGGCTATCAGCAAGACGTTCCTGAAGAAAACCTTCGATGCCTATTTGGACAACGGCTACCGCCAGCATGGTATTCTGGAAGGCTTGGTCTTCGACGAGGTTGACGGTAACTACCTGGAGCTTGCCGGTAGCGTCAGTCTGCCCCAGACGGATGAGTACATCCCTCTGGAAATCAAGATTGACAACTATGGCAGTATGAGCATCAAGCGCGATTCGGAGATGGATACGCGCGGGGATGATGTCGATGACGACAACTGATTAGCGGTTCAGACTTTTTCCCAGTTCCCACATATCGGGAAATAGTATGTCGGCACCTGCCTGAAGCAGAATCTCGTTGGGCAGGGGGCCGGTGTTGACGGCGATGGTGAAGGCTTGGGCGGCAACGCCTGCCCTGACGCCTAAGGGCGCATTCTCAATGACGATGGTCTCCCATGGCCGCGTTCCTGCCTTTTTCATGCCCATCAGGTAGGGGTCGGGTGCGGGTTTCCCTTTCTTCACGTCGTAGGCTGTGACGATATGCTGCTCGTCTAGGAATTCGGCAAAGTCGGTCAGCAGGCGGTTGATGAGCGGCCGCTGACCACTGCCAGTAACGACGCCGATGTGCCAGCCGCGAGCCTTCATTGTTTTCATTACTTCGATGACGCCGGGCATGACGGGTGCCTCCTGCAGGGCGTGGAAACAGTGTGTCTTCTCGTCGTACATCTCCTGGGCACGCTCCAGGGTAATCTCCTCTCCTTTCTGTTGCAACACCATGTGGCGGATGGTGTCGATGCCGCGAGCCCCCTCGGTGGCATAGGCGTCGTGGGCAGTCATGTGGATGCCGAACGATGCCATTGACTGCTGCCACGCAATGGCGTGGTTGGGCATGGAGTCGTAGAGCACACCGTCCATATCGAAGAGCGCGGCTTTGGGCTCAAACTGCCCAAAGCCGTGCTTCTTGATGTATTGTTCGATTGCTTGCTTCATTCTGCTAGATAGTCTAGATTTTCTAGATGGCCTAGATGCTCTAGATATTCTAGAAATTCTAAATTACTGCTCCTTTGCCAGACGCTCCTTGATGGCCTTGGAGTCGGCCTCGTAGCCGGGCTTGTCGAGAAGGGCAAACATATTCTTCTTGTAAGCCTCTACCCCGGGCTGGTTGAAGGGGTTCACGCCGAGTACGTTGCCGCTGATGCCGCAACCAATCTCGAAGAAATAAATGAGCTGTCCGATGTAGTACTCGTTGAGCTTGGGCACGCTGATGCGGATGTTGGGCACGCCGCCGTCGACATGAGCCAGACGGGTGCCGAGCTCAGCCATCTTGTTGACTTCGTCAACGCGCT
>JAEEGL013859426.1_pt1 | contig 15360 bp, 15 predicted proteins | sample 9134231 | NCBI WGS metagenome assembly JAEEGL01 (sample SAMN16246548, study PRJNA631951) | gut metagenome | biome: gut microbiome; feature: rumen; material: fiber-attached | host: Bos | place: Iran: Karaj | collected 2018-10 | reverse complement strand
TCATCTATGATAAGAAGATCCGAGGTGAAGATGCTGTCATATATATCTGCAAGCATCTGACTTTTTGAACGCCCCATGACATAAGATGATAAGATGTCTTCGAACAGTTCATTTGAAGTAAGATACAGTACTGAGTGTCCCGTGTCAAGAAGATTCTTCGCAATACAGTTTGTAAGGAAGGTTTTTCCAAGTCCGGGAGCACCATAAAGCAGTATGTTATCAAATGACTTATCAAAGTCCTGAACGAAGTTTTTTGCCTTGTTCAGGATATGAAGAGCATTGTCATAGGGTGACGGCTTACCCGCCGCGCCTTCATTACTATAATACGATAAGTCGAACGTGTCAAAGTTTTCTGTAGATAAAATTTTATCAAGATTGGAATTTTTATATAAATCTCGTATCTGCATCATGCGTACACATTTGCAGACAGCCCCGTCTACAACGCCTTCATCGCGGCATATAGGGCAGTTATATATCGGATCAAGATAGTCAGCCGGAAGGCCGATACCTTTTAAAAGATTTTGCCTTTTTTCTCTGAGAGCAGCTATTCTGCCCGAGATATCTGATGCAGCTTCGCCGGATATGAGACGGGCTCTGACCTCAGAAAAGGACAGAGTCTTAATCTCTTCATCAACCTTAAGAATATCAGGACAGAGACTGGTGGCCTCGTCATAACGCTCCTGCTCGGTCCTGTGGTTTTCGGTTCTTATACGGCTGAGCTGCCAGGTGATATTTGTTTTTTCTGTCAGTTCTATATTCATGAGTTTGTTCTGACCTCATCAAGATAAAGCTGTTCGATGTCTCTAAGTTCGCTGGAAGAAGAGTTCAGCTGACTGCCGCCTGAACTGCGGGTTGAAGCTTTCTTCTCACTGCGGCTGCGTCTGTGATTATCATCAAGTGTATTTATATCTGCAAAGCTTCTTACATTACTGTTGTACCAGCTTTCCAGAATACCGTTTACGTAGTTGAAGGTTACTGAGTTAGGCTTTGAAGTGATAGCTCTTCTGCAGGCCTCAAGTATTATCGGCTCAGTGAAACCGAGTTCTCTGGTCCAGTGATCGATAAAACGTCTCTCAACAGGAGCCGGCATACGTGATGTTATTCCCAGTTCCTTTAAAATCTTGGTATAAAGAGAGTAGTACATAGCAGTAAAGGCTTCAGCTTCGTTTCTTGTAGTGATCTCGTTGTTATACCAGTTGATAGCAACCTTTTCTATATAACTGAAGTTTGTCTTCTTGATGGAAGCACAGTACTCCAGAAGATATTCAATAAGGTCAAAAGAAAGCTTAAGATTATCATATATGTATATAAGAGAATCGATATCTTTCTTTGTGAGTTCTCTGTCGCAGTAAGCTCTGGCCTCAGACTTGAGGTTGCAGAACTGGGTATCTGCAAGAACAGAGTTGATCTTATCCGGTGTAGGAGCTGTCTTCTTTGGAGCTTCTTTACCGGATGACTCGTCCACTGGAGAATCTTCAGCAGGGGCAGCAGCTTCCTTTTTATGGAGACCGCCCTCCAGTGACAGAGCCTCTTCAAGACTGTTTTCATCTGAAAGTCTTTCAGGTTTTGAGAGACTGCAAATCACAATCCCGTTAACCTCGCCTTCCTGATTATAGGAAAGCTTCAATACATCCTGTCTGATCCAGTACTTGATACCCCTGCACACATCCTTTTCCGTGCAGTTAAGATGATCTGCAATATCTGATACAGATATCGGTCTGCCGGCACTGCACAACCTGGCAAGATACAGATACAGCTTAACGAAATCTCCGTTAGCTGCATTCATGTAATAATCTATAAAATAATTTGAAATGCTGGAGAATGTTTCTTCCTCAGCAGAAATTGTAATAGTTGCCATATATCGTAATACCTCCCAAGCCCATAAGCGAATTGATTATAACAACGATATCAACTATTTGCAAATGCCCGGAGGCCGGAATTCACGCGGATTTGCGATTGTTGATATTGTTGAAAATGTTAATAATCTCATCGCCAAAATTAAAAAAGGCGAAAATAAAGGACTTTAGAGAGGATATCTCCAAAGTCCTTTTGTTGATAAGTGGATGTTCACAACCCGTCCAAAGTAGTGGAAAAAGTTGTGGATAATGTTGATAACTTATTATGATAACAGGTTTACGCCCACAGAATCGATGTTTCCGGCTCCCATAGTTATTAACATATCGTTGTTTTTATAATTTTCTGAAAAATATTTTTCTATGGCTTCAAAACTTCCTAAATATACTGCATCACATCCCTTTTCGCGGAGGAGTCTTTCGATATCTTTAGAACTGATCGTCTCATCAAAAGGCTCTCTTGCAGCATAGATATCTGCCAGCAGAACATGATCTGCAACAGACAGTGCTTCTGCAAAGTGCTCAAGGTGTGCCTTGGTTCTTGAATATGTATGAGGCTGAAATGCAACCCAGAGATCACCCTTCTTGATAGAGTTGGCAACTGCAAGGGAAGCAGCTATTTCTGTCGGGTGATGTGCATAGTCATCGACGATGGTTACATTTCCATCTAAGGTTCCCTTATACTGGAAACGTCTGTCTGCACTGTGGCAGAGTCTGAGGCCTTCAACAATCTTATCAAATGGTAGTCCCAGGAAGTCAGAAGCAGCAACAGCTGAAAGAGAGTTGACTGCGTTGTGCTTTCCTGTTACAGAGAGGATAACCTCTCCACGGGACTGGCCGTTAGTTATAAGCTCATATACAGGCTGTCCCAGTTCGTTAAGTCTTATGTTCTCGGCTCTGTAGTCGTTATCTGCTCCGGTACCGAAAGTGATAACTTTTATGTTCATTCCGGATACCTTGTCCAGAACCTTATCCTTATATGGAGAATCACCGTTCAGGATAAGTACGCCGCCTTCTTTAGTCTTTGTTGCAAAGGTTGCGAAGGACTCAACGATGTTATCCATGTTCTTGAAGAAATCAAGATGATCGTTATCTATATTAAGGATAATACTTACAAAAGGATTAAATGCGTGGTAGCTGTTTGTGTATTCGCAGGCCTCGGTAACGAAGTAGTCAGAGCTTCCGACTCTTATGTTGCCTCCGATAACTTCCAGCATACCACCGATTGATATAGTAGGATCTGTTGCAGCATTCAGCAGGATGTGTGACATCATGGAAGTGGTAGTTGTCTTTCCGTGAGTTCCTGCAACTGCTATGCTGTACTTATATGCATCCATTATCTGTCCAAGAAGCTCGGCACGGCTGAGCATTGGAATGCCGGCAGCTGTGGCAGCGGCAAACTCAGGGTTGTCAGGATGAATGGCTGCGGTATATACGATAAGGTCGATATCAGGGGTTATGTTCTCGGCAACCTGTCCGATGTTAACCTTGATTCCTGAAGCCTTAAGGTTTTCTACGACCTCACTGTCATGCATATCTGAACCTGATACGGTAAAACCTGCACGGTGAAGGATCTCTGCAAGTCCGCTCATGCTGATTCCGCCGATACCCATGAAGTATACGTGACATGGGTTGTTAAAATCTATTTTTACATTATTCATATCTGTCAGACCTTTCTTAATGTTTTTTCAACCTAACTAGTATAGCACAATAGGCTCAAGGTTTGAATAACTAAATTTTTGAGCAAAAAGACGGGATTTACTTTAAAAAATTATGGATATATTTTACTTTACATTCAAATTGTAAAGATATATACTTTATTCTTAGAGTGGCCTATTGCGGGAACACTATACATTTTACGGAAACGGAGATGGATGAAAATGGAGAAAAAAGATATCGATTGGAGCTCACTGGGATTTGGTTATATTGAGACAGATGCGAGCTATGTATCAAATTACAAGGACGGCGCATGGGATGATGGTGTTATTACACCTGATCATACAATTACAATGAATGAGTGCGCATGCGTTCTTCACTATTCACAGTCATGTTTTGAAGGACTTAAGGCATATACAACGGAGGATGGACATATTGTTACTTTCCGTCCTGACTTAAATGCACAGCGTATGGTTGATACTTGTGCAAGACTTGAGATGCCTGCATTTCCTGTAGATAGATTTATTGATGCAGTTGAGAAGGTTGTAAAGGCTAATGAGGCATGGGTTCCACCTTATGGTTCAGGAGCAACACTTTACATCAGACCTTATATGTTCGGATATAATTCAGTTATCGGTGTTAAGCCTGCTGATGAGTATCAGTTCAGAATTCTTGTTACACCTGTTGGCCCTTACTTCAAGGGCGGCGCAAAGCCTATCACAATCCGTGTAAGTGATTTCGATAGAGCAGCACCTAACGGAACAGGTCATGTTAAGGCCGGTCTTAATTATGCAATGTCACTTCATGCAATCGTTGATGCTCATAAGAAGGGCTTTGATGAGAATATGTACCTCGATCCTGCTACAAGAACAAAGGTTGAGGAGACAGGTGGAGCAAACTTCATCTTTATAAAGGGTAATAAGTTCATCACACCTAAGTCATCAAGTATTCTTCCTTCAATCACAAGACGTTCTCTTGAGGTTGTTGCAGATAAGTATCTTGGTATGGAAGTTGAAGAAAGAGAAGTATTCTTCGATGAGGTTGCTTCTTTCGATGAGTGTGGTCTCTGCGGAACAGCAGCAGTTATCTCACCTGTAGGAAAGATCAATGACCATGGTAAGGAAATCTGCTTCCCAAGCGGAATGGAAAATATGGGTCCAAAGACAAAGCAGCTTTACGATACACTCACTGGTATCCAGATGGGAAGAATCGAAGCACCAGAGGGATGGATCAAGGTTATAAAGTAAGAACTATCCTCACAATAAATATGATAATCAGGGCACCGGTCCCGCGCGGATCCGGTGCCCATTAAGGTTAATAAGGTTATGGAAAGAAAATCATATAAAAACATCTTATCAATAATACTTATTGCCATGATGCTTTTGACAATTACATCTTGTGGAACAGCCAGCAAAGAAGTTCATGAGAGCGGTATGGTAATAAAACTTCCAAAGGGCTTTCAGCGTTCAACTATGGAGAATACAACCTGGTATTATCAGGGTTCAGATGCTGTCGCCATGGGTATAAGAACCTATAAGACTGATCTGGAGAAGGAAGGCCTGGAGTCGGATTCAGTCCAGGACTATGCGGCTGCCTATATAAAAGCTAATTCTGTTCCGGGGAACCCTGAGATTCAGACCTCGGATAAATACATTTATTTTGAATATAATGCAAAGGTATCAGGTATAGATTATTCATATCTGACCTGTATATATGACCATGATGATACATACTGGCTGGTCAACTTTGCATGCTACAAACAGGCATATCAGGAGTCCAGATCGGATTTCTTCAAATGGGCTGATTCGGTGGAGTTTGAGAATGAATAATAAGTCTTTTCTTCAGAACAGATTTATACTTTCGGAACTTGTAAAAAAAGGAATAAGATTAAAATACAGAAGGTCATACCTGGGGATACTCTGGTCTCTTCTGGAACCACTGCTTACAATGATAGTGCTTACCATAGTATTTGGTACGCTTATGGGGATCAAGGATAAGTCTTTCCCTGTATATATTCTTGCAGGCAGACTTTTCTATGGATTCTTTTCCCAGAGTACAACAGCAGCTCTCAAGTCCATCCGTGCCAACAGTGCCATTATAAAAAAGGTTTATGTGCCAAAACTCTTATATCCGCTGTCGGCGGTTATATTTAATTACATTATCTTTCTGATATCTCTTATCGTTCTTGCCGCAGTTTCTATAGTGCTGAAGGTTTATCCGACACTTTATCTGCTGCAGGCATTTTTCCCACTCATTGTATTATTCATGCTGAGTCTCGGTGTAGGACTTATAATGTCCACCGTAGGTGTATTCTTCAGGGATATGGAATATCTGTGGAATGTAGTACTCATGCTTATCATGTATACATGTGCCATATTCTATATGCCGGAGAAGCTGTTAAAGAGCGGATGGGGATTTATACTTAAGGGCAATCCTCTGTACTGCACCATTGCATGTTTCAGAGATGCACTGTTTGGAAGACCGATGGAAATGAAACTTCTTATATATGCATTTCTGTTCAGCACCGGAACATGTATAATAGGAATAGCTGCATTTAAGAAAAACGAAGATAAGTTTATACTTAATATATAGAGTGAGAGTATGGGTGATACAGTTCTTAAGGTTGAAAATGTCGGAATGAAGTTCAACCTCAGCAAAGAAAAACATGACTCCCTGAAGGAATACTTTATTGCACTTATGAAGGGAGAATTGAAATATAACGAATTCTGGGCTCTCAGAGATATTTCATTTACACTTGAAAAGGGCGACAGACTTGGTATACTTGGATTTAACGGGGCCGGCAAGTCTACACTGCTCAAGGTTGTAGCCGGAGTGTTTAAGCCGACAGAGGGATCTGTCTGGAAAACAGGTGTAATAGCTCCTTTGATAGAACTTGGAGCGGGCTTTGATCCGCAGTATACCGGGCGAGAAAATATTTTTCTTTATGGAGCGTGCCTCGGATACAGCAAAAGCTTTATCAATGAGAGAATTAATGATATAATTAAATTCTCAGAGCTTGAGGAGTTTATAGACGTTCCTGTGAAGAATTATTCATCAGGAATGAAGGCAAGACTGGGCTTCTCAGTTGCTACAGTAGTTGAACCTGATATACTCATCCTGGACGAGATTTTGTCAGTAGGAGATGCGAGGTTCAGGAAGAAGAGTGAGAAACGCCTTATGGAGCTTATTGATAAGGGAGTTACGGTACTCTTTGTTTCACATAATACTGAGCAGGTCAGAACGCTCTGTAATAAGGCAATCATACTGAAGAACGGTAAATTGACAGAATTCGGAGATGCGGAGGGGGTTTCTGCATTATATGAGAAGGCCGTTCAGGAACATTAATGAAAGGACAAGGGGTGAAGGATGTACTTTCTGGAGATACTCAAGGTTATTTTTGTAGGAATTATAGAAGGAATTACCGAATGGCTTCCTATAAGCAGCACAGGACATATGCTTCTCGTAGATGAGTTCCTCAAGATGAGGATGAGCGAGGATTTCCGAAAAATGTTCTTTGTAGTAATACAGCTTGGTGCGATACTTGCGGTTGTATTTATCTTCTGGGATAAGCTGTGGCCGTTCAAGCGTTCTACGAAACCAGGAAAGGAAGGAACTATAACTGTTAATAAGAAGATCATAAATCTCTGGGTAAGAGTCATTATAGCAACTGTTCCGGCTGCTATCATCGGACTTCTTCTGGATGACTGGATGGATGAGCATATGCATAAGCCATGGATCATAGCTATATTCCTTATATTATATGGTGTCTGGTTTATCTGGGTAGAAGAGAGAAACAGACATCGCCGTCCAAGAGTTAAAAAGCTCCTTAAGGTTACATATCTGGATGCTCTTAAGATGGGTCTGTTCCAGTGCCTTTCAATCATACCAGGAACATCAAGATCCGGAGCAACTATTATCGGAGGTCTTGAGACAGGACTTTCCAGAAGAGTTGCTGCTGAATATACATTCTTCATGGGAATTCCGATAATGTTTGGATGGAGCGTTGTAAAACTTATAAAGTTCGGTTTCCATTATACATTCTTTGAATTCTTTGAACTGATACTTGGCATGGTGGTTGCTTTCTGCGTATCACTTGCAGTTATCAAGTTCCTTATGGATTATATAAAGAAGCATAACTTCAAATTATTTGGCTACTACAGAATCGCACTTGGTGTGCTGGTTCTGATCGTATTTGGAATTAAGGCAATAGCCGGTTAATAATCAGATAAAAAGGATATAAGATGAAAGCACGTCTTGATAAGATCCTTGCAGATTCAGGTCTCGGAACGAGGAGCTCGGTCCGGGACCTTATTAAGTCAGGGACAGTAAAAGTTAATGGGATATCAGAGAAGGATCCGGGGAAGAAAGTTGATACAGACATGGATGAGATAATAGTCCGTGGAGAGCTTATCGACTTTAGAGATAAGGTCTATTATATGCTTAACAAACCTGCCGGAGTGATAACGGCTACGGAGGATAAGAAACAGACTACGGTAATCGACCTTATTAAAGATAAGAAGAGAAGAGACCTGTTTCCGGTGGGAAGACTGGATAAGGACACAGTAGGACTTCTTCTTATTACTAATGATGGTGATCTGGCTCACAGACTTCTCGCTCCGGGAAAGCATGTTAAGAAAACTTATCTTGTAAGGGTGGATGGTATTATTACCGATGAGATAAAGTCCGGTATAGAAAATGGTGTAGATATCGGAGATGAGAAGCTCACGGCACCGGCAGAGCTCCGCGAGATAAAGCTTTTGGGAGATGCTGTCGAGGCAGTGACAGGTGAACAGACTGCCGGCTGTGTATCTGAGGCGGAGATCACAATTACTGAAGGCCGTTATCATGAGATAAAGAGAATGTTCGAAGCCTTCGGACTGAATGTTATATATCTGAAGAGACTTTCCATGGGAGGATTAAAACTGGATCCGGACCTTCAGGAAGGGCAGTGGAAGATACTTTCAGAGAAAGAGATTGCACTGCTTACAAAGCAGTATCCGGAAGCGTAAGACAAAAATCTTCAATGCTATAAGATAATGCTTGACGAATAGAATCTTGTATGTTATCCTAACACTTGCGTTTTTAGCGCTTTTTTTGTAGTGCAAAAACGTATAAGGCAAAAAAGTTGACGAAAAAAATGGAGGTGACAGTTGTGCGCGTAAAAATCACACTCGCATGTCAGGATTGCAAACAGCGTAATTACAACCTGACTAAGGACAAGAAGCTTCATCCGGACAGGATGGAAACAAAGAAGTATTGTAAGTTCTGCAAGAAGCATACAATGCACAAGGAAACCAAGTAATAAGAGGATTCAGTAGATCAAAGAGGTGAAAGTATGTCAGATAAGAAACAGACATCACCTTCTCTTAAGAGAAGCTGGTTTCAGGAACTTAAGTCAGAGTTTGGCAAGATCACATGGCCAACAAGGAAGAAATTAGGTAAAGAGACAGTAGTTGTTCTTGTAATCGCAATTCTTCTTGGTTGTATCATAGCAATCGTTGATGGACTTCTTAAGTCCGGTCTTGCATATTTATGGTAAGGCGGTGATCATATGGCAGAAGAAAAGACTATCGGCATTGATGAAGAAAACATTGAAGAAACAGCTGAAGTTACTGCACAGGCTGCTGAAGAAGCAGAAGCTGAAGTTGCTGCTGCGGAGTCTGCAGATGCAGATGCGCCGAAGCGTCCGGTTTCTTCCAATGTAAAGCAGAACGGTGACAACGAACCACATTGGTACGTTGTACATACCTATTCCGGTTATGAGAATAAGGTAAAAGCTGATATCGAGAAAACCATCGAGAACAGAAGACTTGAGGATCAGATGTTTGAGGTAATGGTGCCGCTCCAGGATGTACTGGAGACAAAGAAGGACGGTTCCAAGAAGGTCGTATCCAAGAAGATATTCCCTGGATATGTACTGGTTCACATGATCAAGAATGATGTAACATGGTACGTTGTAAGAAATACACGTGGTGTTACCGGATTCGTTGGACCTGGATCTGAGCCTGTACCTCTTACAAGTGAAGAAATGAGAAAGCTTGGTGTAAGAATAGACGACTACGTTATAGATGTAGAAGTTGATGATACCATCAAGGTTATCAGAGGAGCTTGGGAAGGTACCATAGCAAAGATTAAGTCTATCAGCCGTACTAAGGAAACAGTTACGATCGAGATAGATATCTTTGGCCGTTCAACAGATGTTGAAATCGGTTTAGGTGATATTCAGAAGTTAGATTAGTGGAAGGGAAAACCCCGATAATACCACATAGGAGGTAATTAAAAATGGCTAAGAAAGTCACAGGATACATCAAATTACAGATACCTGCAGGAAAGGCAACTCCTGCTCCACCAGTTGGTCCAGCTCTTGGACAGCACGGTGTAAATATCGTTGAGTTCACAAAGCAGTTTAATGCTCGTACAGCAGATCAGGGAGATCTTATCATCCCTGTAGTTATTACAGTATATGCAGACAGAAGCTTTTCATTCATCACAAAGACTCCTCCTGCAGCAGTTCTTATAAAGAAGGCTTGCAAGATCCAGAAGGCGTCAGGTGAACCAAACAAGAAGAAGGTTGCTAAGATTACTAAGGCTCAGGTTCAGGAAATCGCTGAACTGAAGATGAAGGATCTTAATGCAGCATCAATCGAGTCTGCTTGCAGCATGATCGCCGGAACAGCACGTTCTATGGGCGTTGAAGTAGTAGACTAATAACAGGTATCAGATGTTTAATAGAATCTAATAGGTGGAAGGAGGTCGCTCCTCCGATAATACCACAGGAGGTATAATAGTAATGAAAAAAGGTAGAAGATATTTAGAAGTTGCAAAGCTTGTAGAGAAGACAAAACTTTACGATCTTGACGAGGCTGCTCAGCTTATTAAGCAGACATCAAATGCAAAGTTCGACGAGACAATCGAAGCTCACCTTAAGCTCGGTGTTGATGGACGTCACGCTGATCAGCAGGTACGTGGTGCCGTTGTTCTTCCTCACGGAACAGGTAAGGACGTTAAGGTTCTCGTATTTGCAAAGGGTGATAAGGTAGATCAGGCTCTTGCTGCTGGCGCAGATTATGCTGGTGGAGATGAGCTTGTTCCAAAGATCCAGAACGAAGGATGGCTTGACTTCGATGTTGTTATTGCAACACCTGATATGATGGGCGTTGTTGGACGTCTCGGACGTGTACTCGGACCTAAGGGTCTCATGCCAAACCCAAAGGCTGGTACAGTTACACCTGATGTTGAGAAGGCTATCGCAGATGTTAAAGCCGGTAAGATTGAGTACAGACTTGACAAGGCAAATATCATTCACGTTCCTGTTGGAAAGGCATCTTTCTCAGCAGAGCAGATCGCGGACAACTTTAGAGCCTTAATGGATGCAGTAATTAAAGCTAAGCCTGCAAGTGCTAAGGGACAGTATCTCAAGAGTGTTACTATCTCTTCAACAATGGGCCCTGGAATCAAGCTTAACACAACTAAGTTTGGTGGAGACGGTGCAGCTAAATAATCAGGCTGGTTTTCGGCATACATAGATACGAAAAAAGCGACGCAATTTGGGACAATTATACAAATTGTGTTGCTTTTTTTGTGGTATTTTTTTATACTTATTGTATGGGAAAGGGGGCTGATTACATGGACAGAGACGAGATTAGAGATGTAATGACAGAGCTCATTGCGGACGTTATGCCTGAGATTGAAGACGTCGCATTTAATAAAAATATAGTTGCTGAATATGGGGTGAATTCGGTTTCTATCATAAAGCTTATAGTTGCTGCTGAGGAGAGATTTGAGATAAGTTTTTCTGATTATGAACTTGCACTTGATGGATATAGAACATTTGAAGACATGGTGGTTCTTATACAGGAAAAACTTGAGGATAAAGAGTAAAGGAGGACACCTGATATGTCAAACAAGAAGAAGTTGCCTGTTACATATCCGATGATCACTTCATGGCAGTGGCATGCAACACTATTTTCTATTCTTTCGTCAAATGATAATGCAAAGAAATGGATATTCAGTAATTATATCCAGCTCAGATGCTACAATATAGTTGAGATATTTACAGGCGATGATATGCTCTTTACGGATATCATGCCGGGAAGCAGTTCCCTTCAGGAGTGTCCTTATCTTATCACATCGCTTCTGACAAAGGAGCAGATTGAGAGCTACTGCGGAAATATAATCGATTTCATCATTAAGACCATCGATCTGGGTGGATATGTATATGGTGTTATTGATGAGGCAAGAATCCTCAGTGATTTTGAAGTAGATTATAAGTTCCCTCATGAACTTTTTATTTACGGATATGATATGGATCAGGAAGTGTTCTACGTAGGAGACTTCACATTCAAGGACCGTTATTCTCACAGCAAGGTTTCCTTTGAGGATGTAAGAAGAGGATATGAAGTAATATCCGCACCGGAAGACCATATGTTCAAGGATGATTACAAGGGAACCAGAGGCCTTTACGTTATACAGAAGAACGTGGATACATGCTACTACAATGTGGATACCACACTTATCAGAGATACTCTTCGTGAGTACCTGAGTTCAGCTGATACCAAGAATCATTTCAGAATGATGAGAAACCGCTTCAACGATACGACTTTCGGCGTAAAGGTTTACGACAGAGTTCTGGACAGAATAAATATACAGATGTCCAAGAAGGAGCCGGATTTCGATATCAGAGCACTTCATGTAATGTATGATCACAAGGTTCTGATGTATGAAAGAATCAAGTATCTTATGGCTAACGGATACCTGAATTATGATCAGGATCTTCTTGATACATATCAGCTGGTTGTTAAGAATATGCTGACAGCCCGCAACCTGCTTATCAAGATTTCCATTAATGGCAATCTTGAGGATGCATCCAGATTTAAGATGTACTTCAGCATCGCAAAAGAGAAGGAAGTATCGGTTCTTCTTGAGGTACTTTCAAGACTGGATCAGAGAGCAAAATAGATAATATTTGCGCTAAATAACGTTAAGATTAAAAAGGCAGATGAATATCTGCCTTTTTAAATTTCCTAAGGTTAAATATATTTAATCAAAATTAGATAATATGAACAAAAATGAGTTGAAATACAGCAGTGCTTTTGTTTACTTTTTCGGTCTCTTGTGTTAATATTTTGGATATGTGAACATTTGTATTCGTTCAGCGTTTTTTGTGTGCGCTGACGAGTACTTCAATAATTTACCAGGAGGAATTGAACAAATGGCAAGATTCAAAAAGACCATGGATGGAAATGAAGCAGCTGCTCATGCATCGTATATCTTTACTGATTGCGCAGCTATCTATCCTATCACACCATCATCACCTATGGCTGAACATACTGATGAGTGGGCTTCTGCCGGAAGAAAGAACATCTTCGGCAACACAGTTAAGATTGTAGAGATGGAGTCTGAGGCTGGTGCAGCAGGAACAGTTCACGGTTCACTTGTTGCAGGTGCTATGACATCTACCTACACAGCTTCTCAGGGACTTCTTCTTATGATCCCTAACCTTTACAAGGTAGCAGGTGAGAGACTTCCGGGCGTATTCAACGTATCAGCTCGTTGTGTAGCTTCTCACGCTCTTAATATTTTCGGTGATCACTCAGATGTATACGCTTGTCGTCAGACAGGTTGCGCTATGCTTTGTGAGTCATCAGTACAGGAAGTAATGGACCTTACTCCTGTTGCTTATCTTTCTGCACTTACAGGAAGAATTCCTTTCATTAACTTCTTCGACGGTTTCCGTACATCACATGAGATCCAGAAGATCGATTGCTGGTCAAACGAAGACTTCGAGGATATCCTTGATTATGAAGCACTTGACAAGTTCAGAGCAGGTGCACTTAATCCAAATCATCCATGTGAGATGGGATCTGCTCAGAATCCTGACATTTTCTTCCAGACAAGAGAGTCATGCAATACTGCATACAATGATCTCCCTGCAATCGTAGAAGATTACATGAACAAGATCAACGCTAAGATCGGTACAGATTACAAGCTCTTCAATTACTACGGAGCTGCTGATGCTGAGAAGGTTATCGTTGCTATGGGTTCTGTATGCGATACAATTGAGGAGACAATCGATTACCTTACAGCTAAGGGCGAGAAGGTCGGTGTTGTTAAGGTTCGTCTTTACAGACCATTCGTTAATGAGAAGTTTATCGCTGCTATTCCTAAGACAGCTAAGCAGATCATCGTTCTCGACAGAACAAAGGAGCCTGGTGCTACAGCAGAGCCACTTGCTCTTGATGTTATGTCAGCAGTTCGTGGAACAGAGTTCAAGGATACTCTTATCACAAGAGGTCGTTACGGACTTGGTTCTAAGGATACAACTCCTGCAGAGATCGTTGCTGCATTTAATAATACAGAGAAGGAAGAGTTCACACTCAGCATCTTCGATGATGTAACAAATCTTTCACTTGATTCAGGTGATGCTCTTGTTACAACTCCTGAAGGAACAGTTTGCTGTAAGTTCTGGGGTCTTGGTGCAGATGGTACTGTAGGTGCTAACAAGAACTCTATCAAGATCATTGGTGATAACACAGATAAGTACGTTCAGGCTTACTTCGATTATGATTCAAAGAAGTCTGGTGGTATTACAATGTCACACCTTAGATTTGGTGATAAGCCAATCAAGTCAACATACCTCATCCATAAGGCTAACTTCGTAGCTTGCCACAATGCAGCATACGTAAGAAAGTATCACATGGTTGAAGAGCTTGTTGATGGTGGTACATTCCTTCTTAACTGCCCATGGACAGGAGAAGAGCTTGATAAGCATCTCCCAGGACAGGTAAAGAAGTACATTGCTGATCATAATATCAACTTCTACACTATCGATGGTGTTAAGCTTGGTATCGAGTCAGGTATGGGACCTACACGTATCAACACAATTCTTCAGTCAGCATTCTTCACACTTACAGGAATCATTCCTGAAGAAGAAGCTATCGAGCACATGAAGGCAGCTGCTAAGAAGTCATACGGCATGAAGGGTGACGATATCGTTCAGATGAACTGGAAGGCTATCGACCTTGGTGCTAAGGGTGTTGTAAAGGTTGACGTTCCTGCAGAATGGGCTAACGGAGTAGATGAAGGACTTGATTATCCTAAGGCTACAAAGGGAACTAAGGATCAGATTGATTTCGTTAATGACGTTCAGATCAAGGTTGCAGCTCAGGAAGGTAATTCAATACCTGTATCTGTAGTTGCTAGATATATGGATGGTTCTACACCATCAGGTACAGCTGCATACGAGAAGCGTGGTGTTTCTGTATCAGTTCCTGTATGGGATGCTGACAAGTGTGTAGGCTGTGGACTCTGCTCATATGTATGTCCTCATGCAGCTATCAGAACAGTTGCACTTACAGATGAGGAAGTTGCAGCAGCTCCCGAAGGCTTCAAGGCTAAGGACTTCAAGCCAGAATTCGCTGGATATAAGTACACAGTAGCAATTTCTACTATGGACTGTCTTGGATGCGGTTCTTGTACAAATGTCTGCGGACCTAAGGCTATCGAGATGAAGCCTCTTGACGATGCTCTTAAGGCTGAGCAGAATCTCTTTGATTATGCTGTTTCAGTTCCTGATAAGGAAGAAGTAATCAACAAGTTTGGTGTTGCTACAATCAAGGGATCACAGTTCAAGCAGCCACTGCTTGAGTTCTCAGGCGCTTGTGCTGGTTGTGGTGAGACACCATATGCTAAGCTTATTACACAGCTTTACGGTGATAGAATGTACATCTCAAATGCAACAGGTTGTTCATCAATCTGGGGTAACTCTTCACCATCTACACCTTATACAGTAAATAAGGCTGGTAAGGGACCTGCTTGGGATAACTCACTGTTCGAGGATAATGCAGAGTTC
>JAEEGL013228488.1_pt1 | contig 15360 bp, 12 predicted proteins | sample 9134231 | NCBI WGS metagenome assembly JAEEGL01 (sample SAMN16246548, study PRJNA631951) | gut metagenome | biome: gut microbiome; feature: rumen; material: fiber-attached | host: Bos | place: Iran: Karaj | collected 2018-10 | reverse complement strand
GAAGCAGGAACCTGTCCGCCCTGTGCAATGTCGTTAACGATGTAGTTTCTGTCGATAAGAAGTGCAAGTGCATTACGAACTTCGTTCTCAGCAGCAGCCTTCTCAGCACCTGTAAGGGTATTGCCTGCAGGAAGAATCTGCTCGTTGACATTCCAGCATACATAGTATGTTCCAAGCTGACCTGCTGTTACGAACTCATCGGGATGCGTATCCTTAAGAGTTGCGATCTCATTTGTAGGAACATCATCGATGAACTGCCAGTCGCCGTTCTCAAAGTTAGCCAGCTGGTTGTTGGCATCATCTGAGAGGTAGAAATTGATAACATTCATTGTTATCTTGTCAGCATCATAGAAGTTGTCATTCTTGGTAAGAGTGATGAGTGAGTTGTGATCCCAGCTTGTCATGGTGTAAGCACCGTTGCAGACAAATGTTGAAGGATCTGTAGCCCATGCCTCGTTGGCAACTACATCCTCACGTACAGGCATATATGTAGGGAATGCAAGAAGCTCATTCCAGTATGCAACTGTGTTTGCAAGAGTTACCTCAAGGGTCTTGTCATCAACTGCTGTTACATTGAGCTTGCCATCAGCATAGCCATCAACAACCTCAAACATGTAGCCATAATCGGCTGCTGTGTCAGGGCTGATCGCACGATTCCATGCGAAAACGAAATCATTTGCTGTTACAGGCTGTCCGTCTGACCATGTGAGACCATCTCTGAGTGTGTAAGTGTAGGTTACTGTTCCGTCCTCATTTACAACACCCTCAACGAGTTCCTGTGCGCAGTCAGGCTGAAGCTCAAGATTGCCGCTGGCATCCTGTCCCCACTTTGCAAGACCTGCAAAGAGGTGGTTGATCATTGTTGCACCATCTACTGCTGAGTTAAGAGCAGGGTCAAGTGATGCAGGTTCTGAAGCAAGACAAACATTGATTGTCTGCTCTCCTGAAGCCTCTGCTGCAGGTGCGTCTGCTGCAGGTGCCTCTGTCTGTGCAGCATCTGCAGGTGCTGCTGAATCAGCAGGTGCGGTTGAATCAGATGACTCTGTTGTCTGAGCCTGATCTGCTGAGCCGCCATCTGTTGCAGGAGCTCCCGAGCTGCCACATGCAGCAAGAGAAAGAACCATGCTTGATGCAAGCATTAAAGAAACTAACTTCTTTTTCATAACTGTCCTCCTTTATTATGAAATGTTTTTATATCAAATACATGATATACAAATACAAGATATAGTATATCACATTTTTGAACAATACAATTATTACGAATTGATTTCCGCTGTTCTGTGACATGCAACGAAGTGTCCCTTGGAAACCTCTTTAAACTCAGGCATACACTCGGCGCACTCAGGCTTCGCATAGTCACATCTGGTTCTGAACGGGCATCCCGAAGGAGCATTCAGAGGGCTGGGAATATCGCCGGAAAGTACAATACGCTTATTGGCCCTTGCAACCTTGGGATCAGGAACAGGAACCGCAGAAAGGAGCGATTTACTGTATGGATGCAGAGGATGATTGTATATCTCATCTGCATCTGCAAGCTCTACCATCTTGCCGAGGTACATAACCGCAATCCTGTTACTTATATGTCTCACAACCAGAAGGTCATGGGCGATAAAGAGGTATGTAAGTCCCAGCTTGTCCTGAAGTTCATCAAACATGTTGATGACCTGTGCCTGGATTGAAACGTCAAGAGCAGATACAGGCTCGTCACAGACAATGAATTCCGGATTGACTGCAAGGCTTCTTGCAATACCGATACGCTGACGCTGTCCGCCGGAAAACTCATGAGCATATCTTGAGGCGTGCTCTGAGTTAAGTCCAACATATCCCATAAGCTCAAGGATACGCTCTCTTCTCTCCTCTTTGGTCTTGTACAGTTCATGGACATCCAAAGGCTCCGCGATAATATCAGATACCGTCATCCTTGGATTGAGAGATGAGTAGGGATCCTGGAAAACCATTGTTGCCTTTTTTCTGAATTCCTGAATATCCTCTTTTGTCTTAATAAGTTTGCCGTCGTACCAGATCTCACCCGCTGTAGGCTTGTACAGATTAAGAATAGTACGTCCTACTGTGGTCTTGCCACATCCTGACTCTCCTACAAGTCCGAGTGTCTCACCCTTCTTAATAGAAAAAGAGACATCATCAACCGCCTTAAGGGGCTTACTCTTAAAGAATCCGACATTGACGTTGAAGTATTCCTTAAGATGCTTTATATCAACAAGAACTTTACTGTTTGTATCACTCATTATTTCTCACCGCCTTCCACTGCTTTTTCAGAAGACTTACCCTGATTGCCGCTCTCCATGAGCTTCTTAACATTCATCCAGCAGCCTGCCGCATGGTCATCATTGATCTGCATACGCTCTGCTCTTTCACGAAGACAGATCTTCATGGCGTTGTCACATCTTGGTGCAAACGGGCAGCCCTTAGGCATATTAAGAAGGTCAATGGGAGTTCCGGATATCGGTTCCAGCTTCTTGCCCTCTCTGCCCTCTGTGGGAATGGAGCGAAGAAGTCCCTTGGTGTACTCGTGACAAGGATTATAGAAAATCTCATCCGCCGTTCCCTGTTCGCAGATTGAACCGGCATACATAACGATAACCTCGTCACACATCTGCGCAACTACACCCAGGTCATGTGTGATCATGATGATAGCCATTCCAAGTTCCCTCTGAAGTGACTTCATAAGATCAAGGATCTGTGCCTGAATCGTAACATCGAGCGCCGTTGTAGGCTCATCCGCAATAAGGATGTCGGGCTCGCAGGCAAGTGCCATAGCGATCATAACACGCTGTCTCATACCGCCAGAGAACTCATGAGGATACTGATCCATTCTCTTCTCAGGCTCATTCACGTTTACGAGTCGCAGCATCTCGATTGCGCGTGCCTTTGCCTCTTCCTTATTTCTGTCAGTGTGAAGGAGTATTGCCTCCATGAGCTGATGTCCGATTGTATATGTAGGATTAAGGCTGGTCATGGGATCCTGGAAAATGATGGAAACCTTGTTGCCTCGAACAGTCTTCATCACCTTTTCTCCGGAGCCCACAAGCTCCTGTCCATCGAGTTTGATAGAACCTGACACAATCTTACCAGTGCCTGCCAGAATCTGCATTATTGAATATGCCGTTACCGACTTGCCGCTTCCGGACTCTCCAACAATACCAAGTACCTTGCCCCTGTCCAGATTAAAAGATATTCCATTAACTGCCTTGACCTCACCCGCATCTGTAAAGAATGAGGTATGCAGATCTCTTACTTCCAATAAATTCATTTTTACTTCTCCATAATATAATTATTGACGTTCTGTTCTAATGCTCTGTGCCTGCAAATATCATGTATCAAGCTTAGGATCGAATGCGTCGCGAAGTCCGTCACCAAAGAGGTTTAGTGAAAGAACTATCAGCGAGATAACGATTGCGGGAATTATCAGTCTGTAAGGATAAGAAGAAATTCCGTTGAGCGCATCAGAAGCAAGTGAACCCAGAGAAGGCATGGGTGCGTTTACACCAAGTCCCAGGAAGGAGAGGTAACTCTCTGTGAAAATAGCGCTGGGAATCTGAAGTGCTGTTGAAATGATGATAACTGAGAAACAGTTGGGGATCAGATGCTTGAGGATAATCCACTTGCCCTTGGCACCTGCGGCTTCGGCTGCAAGAACGTACTCCTGCTCCCTCAGCGAAAGTATCTGACCTCTTATAAGTCTCGCCATCGAAACCCAGTACAGAACACCGAATACTATGAAAAGGCTTATGATGTTCGAACCAATCTTGGCAAGCACCGTTCCATCAAGCGCTCCCTCCATTACAACCTTGAGCACCGAGGATAAGAGGATAACCATGAGCATGTCGGGAAGCGAATATATGATGTCGACTATTCTCATGATCACCAGATCGACAGCTCCTCCCGCATATCCCGCAACGGATCCTATTGTCATACCAATAGCAAGAACTATGAGACTGGCAAAAAAGCCTACTGCCAGAGAAATACGTGTTCCGTAAACCACACGGATAAAGTAGTCTCTTCCCTGAGAATCTGTTCCAAAGATATGAGGGATCACAGACTCACCTGCTTCTATTCTCTTAAGCTCTGACTTACCGTATTCAAAAGGTCTCAGATCCTTAAAGCTGTTATCAACAGGTTTACCCGGTGTCATACCAAGCATCTGGTCATAGGAATAGGGCCAGAACATCGGAATGAAGATTGCTCCGAGAGCTATTATTACTATTATAAAAAAGCAGACCGTTGCGACCTTGTTCTTAAGAAGTCTCTTTACTGAGTCCTTAAAAAACGTTGATGAAGGACGCATCTGCACCATATATTCTTTTTCTTCATCGGTTGCCGGGATGAAATCATCCATATTAACCTGCGCACTGAGTTTCGAAATATCCATTTTGTAGTTCTCCTAATCTATGTTCCAAAAAAAATATTTATGTTGTAAAGGTCAAAAGTGATGTTTACTCCAGTGTAATTCTCGGATCAACAACCTTATACATGATATCTCCTATCAGGTTCATGATAACGATAAGAGCCGCAAGTATGATCGTGGTACCCATGATAAGAGGATAGTCACGTCCTGTTATGCTGTTTACAAAAGCACGTCCTATCCCGGGAACCGCAAATATCTGCTCAACAACAAGTGAACCGGTTACGATACCTGCAAGCATGGGTCCAAAATATGTAATTACCGGAATAAGTGAATTCTTGAGCGCATGACCAAAGATTATCTTCATTCCTGACACACCCTTGGCCTTGGCTGTTCTTATATAATCCTGCCCGAGTACTTCAAGCATTGATGACCTTGTAAGCCTTGTGATATACGCCATTGGATAGAGTGACAGGGTCAGTATCGGAAGAACCAGTCCGTTCTTGGATGCTCCGTTTGCAGGAAACCACTTTAAGTTGATCGCAAATGCTATCAGCAAAAGAGATCCCATAATAAATGAAGGCATCGACACAAATGCTGTCGTAATTATCATAATGATCCTGTCTATGAACTTATTCCTTCGAAGAGCCGCAACAGAGCCAAGTATAACGCCGCAGATAAGCGCGATGACTGCAGCAATAAGTCCGAGCTTGGCAGAGGTCTTCATTCCATCAAAAATTATATCGTTGACGCTCCTACCCTTCTGCTTGAGTGAAGGTCCAAAATCAAATCTTGTGACAACGTCCCCGAGATATGTAAGGTACTGAACGCCGAGGGGCTTGTCCAGACCATATTTAGCCTCCATGGCCTTCATTACGGATTCACTGACCGCTTTCTCACCAATAAAGGGTCCGCCCGGAACTGCGTGCATTACAAAGAAGGTAACTGTGATTACCACCCATATTGTAACTATGGCAAGCAGGATTCTCTTAACAATGTACATCAAAGTCTTCGTATTCATAGCATCTCCAAAACAAAAAATATTATCCCCGCAAAGCGTTAATACTTTACTGTGCTAAATTATTACAAAAAAAATGTACCGGCATACTTGCCCGTACATAAGCTATTGGGGATTAACCAACTCTAGGCACGTAAACGTAAACGTGCAAGCCTTGTATAGTTTAAATTGATGATTACTTTATGTCAAGTATATATGCATAAATGCACTACAACTGATTAATATACATCAAGACTTTATCATCAAAAAGACACTTGTCCGTCACCAGCGAACATTTTGTGATATTGTCTTTTCCACAAGGAGCCATGAAATGAAATTTCATTATAAAATTGCACTATTGAAACAAAAATTATTTGTGAAAATTTTTTTGCAATTTCTTCACCATTTGAACACAATTACATGTTACAATAAAATCCAAGTTAGTGATCAGGTAATACCTGAGCACTATCTCCCCCTCATAAGAAAATCGCAGGCACTCACGTCCCCCCGTGGGTGTTTTTGCGTTGTATGTGTATTTTCACTGTATCCTGTGCTTACAGTTTTTAGATTTATAAAGAATAACAGTCAATTTGGTTATTTTTATTTTATAATAGGTTATATTTCTTTTAGAGTTCTGACATAATTTGGCAAAATTTAACCGCTATTATTATCTCATCAGAAGGAAACAACTTCTGAACCCCCAACAATACTTTTTTTCATACACGGGTTGTCCGGTTCCCCACCTGACAACCCCTCCTCCCAAAAAAACACCACAGGTTTCCAGCCTGTGGTTTTCTTATGTCCTCTATTCATGAAACTTAAGAGCGGTTCTTCTCCGAAACAACTATCCCTATAAAAACAAGTATTCCTGCAAGAGACAGGATAATCCCAATCTTAAGTCCCACCGTCTCATAAACCATGTCGATATGATGTGATGGAGCCTTTTGTTCTATCGGTATGTAAGTCAGTGAGTCATAAACCGCGACAGGGACCACCTCTTTGTCATCCACTTTCACCGACCAGCCCTTCTGGAACGGAACCGTCAGGAAAACTCCGTCATGATCACCTGTATCCACAGTAATATATGAAGATCTTAGTTTTTTTACTTCGCACCTTGCATCGTCAGCATCTTTAAAGGCTGATTCAAGCGCATCCGTATCCTCAGTCACAAAGACAGCACTTCCAAAATCCGCATCCGGATCTTCAGACGTCAATGAAACACTTACTTTCTCACCGGATCTGCGGTATCCGAGATTCAAAATCTTAACACAGGACGCATTGCCATAGCCGCTTACAAAGTCTCCGTCAACATATACATAAAGATCTTCTGCGGCACCTATGAGTCCGTCAAAGTAAGCATACATCTCTCCGTCGGCTGCCGGACTCACCTCAAAGTCTATTGTATATACTCCGCCTTTCTCATAGAGACTGCTCTCATCAAAACTGCAATGTCTGAAGATTGAAATGTCTTTTCCCAGCAGTCTGTCGTAAATATCCTCCTGAAGCGAAAACGGATCTGTCTTTGGAACATGTAACATTCTTACATCCGGGTCGTTGCTCTGAAGATCCGATATGCCTTCAAGGTCATACCCATCCGTCCCAATTGCCAGTGGCAGGGCATATGGATTCCTGTATACCTCGATGTCCCCGCCGCTAACCTTCTCATAGGAAGGATGAACCGAAAATGGGCCGTCATTCATCACATATTTCACGCCCAGGATACTGTCGGCAGTTGCTGTATTGTCATGACCGTAATCAGTGTGCAGTACATCGTCGTTAAAGCCAAGCCTCTGCAGGAAATATCTGACATACAAAAGCCCTGCCGAGCTGTAATGTGTAACTCCGTTGTATGCGTACTGCAGCGAGTCATTCTGTTCCCTCGGACTGTAGGTCTCAATTCTGTAAAAAGAACTGTCTGCCATCCTGATATTGTTTACAGCCTCAAGGTTCTCTGATATCTGCTCACTGTAGGCGCTCTGTGTCACCGCAAGAGGTGACTGCTTGATATATGTAAAGAGTGCGTTGGCAGTGAGATCCGCCATATTGGCTACAAGGAGCCCTGTGATAAGAACTTCAAACATCCTGTTCTGTTCCTTGCGCACGAACACACACACGGCAAACGCAAGGATATAGAAAGAAACAAGGATATAGTTTATCTTAAGCCCCGCAGGGAAGATGTGGTCATACATCCCGTTCTTTATCAAATACAGAAAAACAAAAATAACAGCTCCACAGATCAGAACCTTTAAGTATGATATATCCTCTCTCAAAAACTCAAGTGCCCTGCAGGCACAGATTATCATGACAAAGACGCACAGATAGGCCTGCCTGTAGGGATGCCCCGCAGGCTCCATTCCTGCGTGCCATATTACATTTACGAAATCACTGCAGAAAGATACCGCGAATATGGCAAGGAGCGCGAACATTCCTATGCGCTCCCTCTTGGGAATGCTCTGCGACATAAAGAACATCAGTATTAGAAATACTAGAAGAACGCCGACAAAGAGCTGCGGATATCCAAAGAACTGCTCATTCTCGTCAAAGGCAAGTGTTGGAAGTTTGGAAAAAAGATCTGTCAGAGTAAGATTTTTGCCGTTAAGCACAAACCCTTTTGCCGAAATATCCTTGGGACTGTCTACAAGCTCAATGGCTGTAGGAACAAGAAGAGCCGCCGGAATGACTCCTGCGAGAAATGTCGATCCGATAACCCGAAAGACCAGATGAAACGGTCTATCAAACTCTTTAATATATAATCTTGTGATTGTCCACAGCGCCACGAAGATAAGCACCTGGTATGAGATGTAATAGTTGAAGACAAGCATCAGTGAAAGAGTGATGATATAAGGCGCTTTTCTGTTTTCGGTAAGAACCTTCTCAAGAAAGTGAATGAGTACAGGAACAAGAATCACGACATCAGTCCACATCATATTATTGCTGTTGGCAAAAAGGAATCCCGAAAAAGCCCAGGACACAGAACATATAATGACTGCAAGCCTGTTTCCCAAAGTTACATGTTCCTGCAGAAACAGATCCATAATAAAGGCGGCAAGCATAAGCTTAATCCCGATTATGACAGTCATGCACAGCGGCATACTGCTCTGATCAAAAAGAAGTGTCAGCAGCAGAAAAGGACTTGTCATATAATAGGCAATAAAACCTATGATGCCTGATCCGAGAGTTGTCGAGAAGGAGTAAAAGATATCATTCTCCCCGCCGATTATCGTCTTGTAGTATGCATAATAATCAACATACTGCCTCTTTAAATCGAACATCAAAAAGGTCTTGTCTCCAAAGGGAACTATTCCCTCTATAGCCAAGACCGTTATGAACATTACAAATATGCATATACTTGAAATAAAAGCACGCTTCTTCATAATTCTAAATTGTACTTAACATAGCTGCCTTCGTCAACGGGCTTTGATAAGTATATTAGCATGCCTTGTCATCAGAGTTTTATGACCAGCCCGTCATTTGTCCCGGCAATGATGTTTCTCTCCTTACCCGCAAGGTCTTTTCCACCTACAAAGTACTGATATTCATGAAGAATGTGATCCCTCTTCATACCCGAAATAGCCTGCTTCATATCCTTAGAAGCGAGTCCCAATTCACCAAAAAGATCCATTGAAGAGCTGTCATACTGACCAAAAGATATCGCAACATTCTCTATTGAAGCATTTTCCCTGGCGGGTACTTCTACAGTAAGGTCAATGGCTGACTTCTTCTCCTCCTGCCTTGGCTGTTCATTTACATCTTTCCCCGGAGCATTGATCTGCTTATCAATCTGTGTTTTATCTGATACAGAGGGAATACTATATGCATTATAGCCGGACATATATCCGCCAAGTCTGTCAAGAGCCATATCATATTCCTCCTTTCAACATACTAAAATCTTGCGCAGATTATATCGGCCCTGCTTACCGCTTTATTAACATGATTATATAAAAAAAGTCTTAAATTTGCATCGTGCATCGAAAATTTAAGATTTTTTTTACTTTTTCCAATTAACGTATCCCCGCAGCCTTAAGGAGCTGTTCTGTGTAGGGATGCTGCGGCGCTTTATATACTGACCTTGTATCTCCGTACTCAACCACATGTCCATCCTTCATTATCATTACATGATCGCTTATCTTGTATACCACCCTAAGGTCATGTGAGATAAATATGATCGATATTCCATGTCTCTTGTGAAGATTCTCAAGAAGTTCAAGCACCTGCGCCTGAATAGTAACATCCAGCGCAGATACCGGCTCATCAGCTATGAGAAGTCCCGGCGAGCGCATAAGTGCTATTCCGATGCACACTCTCTGCCTCTGTCCGCCTGAGAGCTGTGCGGGGTAGCGCCCGAGCATGGACAGAGGGAGCTCAATCTCCTCCATTATCTCTTTAACCCTGCCGTCAATCTCCTGGCGGGTCCATTTCTTTTTCTTGTCTACTCTGAGAGGTTCCTCAAGAAGCCAACCAATTGTCTTGGAAGGATTGAGAGAGCTGTAAGGATCCTGAAAGACCATTTGGGGATTCTCATACTTTTGCCAGATCTGTCCCGTATAATCTTTGTTGATCCCGACAATTGCCCTTGCGAGAGTCGACTTGCCGCTTCCGGACTCCCCTGCGATCGCAAGTACTTCTCCCTCCTCCATCTCAAAAGACACGTCGAAGAGTGCCTGTATTTTTTTGTTCTTTGTGAAGAACCTGCTCTTATTATTTTTGTAAAAGACATTCAGGTCAGTGACCCTGAGTACCGGAGATTCTATCATATTCCATCCTTAAGTATTAAGATCTATCCTTGGTATTGCCGCGATCAGTCTCTTGGTATAAATATCTCTTGGATGTGTAAAAACATCCGATGTCTTCCCTGATTCAACAATGTTGCCATGCTGCATGACTATCACTCTCTGGCACAGCTGATTGACAAGACTCAGATCATGAGAGATAAAAATGATCGATGTCTTTCTCTCTTTGTTGAACCTCTTGAGCAGTTCCACGATCTGTGCCTGAACCGTGACATCCAGGGCAGTTGTGGGTTCATCGGCAATGAGTATCTTGGGGTCTCCTATCATAGCTGCCGCGATCATAACTCTCTGTCTCATGCCGCCCGAGAGCTCGTGCGGATACATATTATACACATCCTCCGCATTCTCAAGACCGACTGCCCTTAGCATATCGATTGCTTTCTGTTTTCTCTCAGGCTTGGTAATCTCGGGATGATGGATAAAAAGAGGCTCCTCAACCTGCCAGCCGATTTTCTTAACAGGATTCAGACTTGTCATTGGTTCCTGAAAGATAATGGATATTTCGTCGCCCTGATAAGATCTCAAGGTCTTCCTGTCACAGGTGAGAAGGTCGTTTCCGTCAAACATTATCCTTCCGCTCTTTTTAAGGCTCTTCCTGTTCAGAAGTCCCGCTATCGCAAGTGCGCTCATGCTCTTACCGGAGCCGGATTCTCCTACTATTCCGACTATCTCTCCCTTGCCAAGCATAAGGTCAAAGTCCTCGACCGCAACCTCCGGGACATCATGGTCATGAAATTCAATATGAAGATCCGTTACATCAAGGATTATTTCCATCTGGCTAACCCCTCTCCTAAAAACGCGAAACCAAGAACCATAAGAACAATGACCATGCCTGGACACAGTACATAGAAAGGCGCTGTAAACATATACTGCTGGGCATCAGAGAGCATCTTGCCAAGTGATGCATATGGAGGCTGAGATCCTACGCCCAGATAACTGAGCCCCGCCTCTGCCAGTACTGCATTATTAAAGCCTATCATTATGGAAGATGCCATGACACCCTTGATATTGGGGAGGATATGAACAAAAATCATCCTAAGATCAGATACTCCTATGAGCCTGGCATTTTCCACATAATCCATGCTCTTGCACCTTAAGACCTCACCCCTTACTATTCTGGCAAAGCTCGGTATAAAAGCTATTCCAAGGGAAAGAAGGAGCTGCAGCCATCCCGTCCCAAATACGCTGACAATAACCAGAGCAAGGAGTATGCTGGGAAACGCAAAGAGCGCATCGATGATCCTCATGGCAATCTCATCGAGCATTCCGCCAAAATATCCGGTAACAGCACCGATTATCGTCCCCATCACGGCTCCGATGAGCACTGTCCCTATAGCAATGAACAGTGTGATCCTGCTTCCGTACATAACCCTGCTAAGGACATCCCTGCCCATGTTGTCAGTTCCCATCGGGTGACGAAGCGATATCCCCGCAAGCTTTTCCGAAGCATTCATCATCGTGGGCTCATAGGGCATCCAGAAAAGGCCGACAATGATCAGCAAAAGAACCGCTCCAGTGATGATCATCCCCGCCAGCAGATATGTATTCTCTCTGATATTCTTTTTCAAGCTGCCCTGTACTTTTTTCATTCTTTCAACCCTATTCTGGGATCCACGATCCTGTATATTATGTCCACAAGGAAATTCACCAGTATGACAATGATCGCTATCCCCATGATTATGGCCTCAACCACCGGATAATCTCTGTTGCTGATACTGGTAAGAAGTATCCTGCTTATCCCGGGAATCCCGAAGACCTGTTCTATGACGATACTACCAGCAACCATATCCGCGAGCGCCATTCCAAGGAAGGTTATCACGGGTATCATGGCATTTTTGAGCACGTGCCTGTAGAGCACCCCGTTTGTGTTATTGCCCCTGCTGTAAGCAGTTCTTGCATAATCGCGCTGCGATTCATCGATAAGACTGCCCCTTAGCATCTTGACCGTCATGGCTATCTTGGGAAGCGCTATGGCGAGAGCAGGGAAAAACAGATATCTTATGAACCTTGAAAAGTCATCCGTATAGTTGACGAATCCACCGGGCGTAAATAGTCTGAAAATCATTCCAAAGACAAATGTCAGAAGAATGCCTGAAAAGAACGGCGGAATAGCCATTATTATCTGATTTGCCACCATAATACATCTGTCCAGTACTCCACCTTCGTGCTTGGCTGTAATGATGCCAAGGGGGATAGATATAAGCACAGTGAGCAAAAAGGCCATTATGGCCATGGTCAGAGTAATAGGGATCTTACTTAACACCATACCGCTCACAGGAACCTTGTAGTTATAGGAAGTCCCCATGTCACCGGCAAGAAATCCGGTCAGCCATCTGCCGTATCTGACGATCACAGGGTCATTAAGTCCCATCTGCTGTCTTGTCTGTTCCACGAGCTCAGGAGATGCCTCAGTTCCGAGCATCCTAAGTGCCGGATCACCCGGAATAATACTAAAGGCGAGGAAAACGCATAGTGAAACAACCAGTAAAGTGGTTATCATCATTCCGAATTTTCTAATGATGTATTTCATATATGCATTCCTCGCCTAATATTTTTTACTGTTCTACAGGTCTTATCTTACTTATATCCTGTACATAAAGAGGATAAAAGACATATCCTGTAAATTTCTTGTTCACAGCAACAAACTCAGGAAGATCCTGAATGTAAACACTTGCTGCTTCTTCTGAAAGGATCTTTAAGCACTCTTTGTAATACCCTGTCTTGGCGGCATCATCTGATGCGCTCTGAGCATTGGCATAAGCCTCATCATAAGCCTTGCTGTTAAAGTTTACGAAATTCCTTCCGGCATCTGAGGCATATCTTGCCAAAAGAGATGATGCAGTAAGGGTTGACGCATCAACACCAACAACAGTCGCCTCATAATTCCTGTCTGAGTATACATCCGAGAGCCATGAGTTCCACTCAACTTCCTGGATCTTGGCTGTGACACCGATTTTCTTAAGTTCCTCTGAAATAACCTGTGCCGTGTCAACGTGCTGGTCATAGTTGGAAGGAACTGTGATCGTAAATTCAAATCCATTGGGGTATCCTGCCTCTGCAAGCAGCTCCTTGGCCTTGTCGGGATCAGTGTTGTAAGTATCGTTGAGCTCAGGCATAAAGTACTTGCCAAATGAAGGGAACATCGCGCTTCCGATCTCAGTTCCCGCTCCGTCAGACACAAAGTCCATTATCTCCTGGGGATCTATTGCATAGCAGAGAGCCTGTCTTACTCTCACATCATCAAAAGGCTTTACAGCATTGTTGATGTACATTGCCTGCACAAGGTTCATTGTGCCCTCATAGATGTCAAATTCATCCTTGAGCTGGCTGACCTGCTGGCTTGTAACCCTGGCATACATATCTATAGAGCCACCCTTGAGATCCATTACGATAGCATCGGGATTGGCCTCAATCTTGAAAGTCACGTCCTTGATATATGCCGGCTCTCCCCAATAGTCATCAAACCTTGTGACTATGAAGTTCTCCTGCGGTGAGCTGGAAACATACTTGTAAGGTCCTGTTCCAATCGCCTTGGTAGCGGGATCAGCATTTGAAGCCGGAATAATAGCTGCAGTGAGCTGTGCAAGGAAGTCTGAATCACCCTCCTTAAGAACCACTTCAACGTGCTTGTCATCAACAATATTTACACTTTCAATTTCGGAATAGGCTGAGATAAGAGGCTCGCTGCCATCAGTTCCGGCATTGCGGTCCAAAGAATATTTGATATCCTCTACTGTAACAGCGCTGCCATCGTGAAACTTGATGCCCTCTCTCAGTGTAAAGGTGTAAACCTTGTTGTCTTCTGAGATCTTGAACTCACTGGCTACAGCAGGATTAAGATTACCATTTTCGTCCGGTTTAACCAGACCTTCAAAAATATTGAATAACACCTCTTTAGTTCCTGCCCCTGTTGCATAGTGGGGGTCAAGACTGTCAATGTCCTGAGGTATTCCAACGGTAAACTTAGAAGAATCTCCTCCTGTCTTGTCGCTTGAGCATCCGCTCAATGCAATAGTCAGTGTCGTCAACACGATCATCAGAAGGGCGGAGCCCATCCTCCTGCCAAATCTCCTTTTCATCATGTCAAATTCCTCCTCGTATTTAATTGTCACCCTTTCGGGCGTAGTACATGAATCAATATAAGGCCTGACTACCCAAAAGTCAAGGTCGTTCATCAATAAGGCGCTTTGAGTCAACAGGGAAGCCAAATCACTTTCTCACTAAATGTGCAGTGCGCATTTTACGTCTGAATAGTAATCGGGGACGTTTCAGTCCTGCTCATTTTTATAATCAAAACGAGCAGGATTGAAACGTCCCCAGTTACTCAAAACTCAAAAGCGCCCCACATACTCTCAACGCTCTTTCAGCAGCGGTGTATTCTTATCAGTTGTATCTGTTATTGTGCCCTCTGCCTCTTTTTTGAGAACAGACTTAAGCTCGTCCATGAATGTATTAACATCCTTAAACTCTCTGTAAACCGAAGCAAACCTTACATAGGCAACAGGATCAAGGTTCTTCATCTTATCCATAACAATCTCTCCGATTGCCCTGCTTGGTATCTCTTTCTGCTCCATATTGAAGACTTCTGTCTCGACAGCATCCACAATTTTTGTGATCTGCTCAGCGCTGACAGGTCTCTTATGACATGCCCTGAATACTCCAGCCTCAATCTTGGCCCGGTCATAGGGTTCTCTTACGTCACCCTTTTTGATGACTATGAGCGGAATAGTCTCAACCTTCTCATAAGTTGTGAACCTCTTGCCACAGGAGTCGCAAACTCTCCTGCGCCTGATCGAGGTATTCTCGTCTGCAGGTCTTGAATCAATAACTCTGGTGTCGTCTTTCCCGCAAAATGGGCATTTCATAGTTTATCCTCCGGTTTTTTATTTGAGTGACATAACCATATTATTTAATCAACTGCCTTGTACACTATATATAGGAAAAAACCATTTAATAGCCTACAATTTATTGTATCATGGTTTTTCGTATTTTTCTACATTCAATTTCCCACGTTATTTGATAAGGAATTTGTGAAGGAAATTCCTATTAAAATCGAGTAGGAGGGAAAATTAAGTAAATTTTCCCGACCTCTCACACCACCGTACGTACGGTTCCGTATACGGCGGTTCAATCAACTTAACAAGTAACACATCTTTCGGTGTAGTAATCTAACATTGAGACTAATCCAAAGCGGGTTAGTCTCTCTTTGT
>JAEEGL011813050.1_pt1 | contig 15360 bp, 12 predicted proteins | sample 9134231 | NCBI WGS metagenome assembly JAEEGL01 (sample SAMN16246548, study PRJNA631951) | gut metagenome | biome: gut microbiome; feature: rumen; material: fiber-attached | host: Bos | place: Iran: Karaj | collected 2018-10 | reverse complement strand
TCATCCACACCGCCTGCGCCGCCCACGGCATTCCCGTGCCGCAAATCGCCATGGAGCCGGGGCGCTCCATCGTGGCGGATGCGGGCCTGACGCTCTATACCGTCGGCGCGGTCAAGCGCATCCCGGGCTATAAGAACTACGTTTCCATCGACGGCGGCATGGCCGACAACCCGCGCTTTGCGCTCTATAAATCCAGCTACACCTGCTTTGCGGCGAACAAAATGGACGAAGAAACCGACATGGAGGCCTCGCTCGTGGGCCGCTGCTGCGAAAGCGGCGACATCATTCAGGAGCATGTGCCGTTCCCGCCGTCCGTCGGCAGGGGAGACCTTGTGGCCGTCTGCACCACGGGCGCCTATAACTACGCCATGGCGTCGAACTACAACCGCCTGTGCCGTCCCGCGACGGTGATGCTCAGCGAAACCGGCAATTACGTCGCCGTGCGGCGCGAAACGTTCGAGGATTTAACGGCGCTGGACGAATAATCAAATAAAGAAAGAGCGGTTCAAGGGGCACGCGCCCCAAGCCGCTCTTTTTCTTTGCGTTTTATTCAGCTTTCTTCCGGCAGCCTGCACACGTCGATCCAGACCTTGCTGCCCGAAAGCTGCTCCAGCTCCGGGAGCGTCAGCTCAATGGCGCTGTTGCTGCTGCCGCAGGCGGGGAAAACCGTCGCAAAGCGTCGCAGCGACGTGTCGAGATAGACCTCCACGCCGTCGTTGATTGCGAACGGACAAACGCCGCCCACATCGTGGCCGACCATGTCGTGCACCTGCTGGGGCGTGAGCATCTTCGCCTTCGCGGCGAACTGCGCGCGGAATTTTTGGTTGCTGATCTTCGCGTCACCCGCCGCAACGACGAGAATCGCCCTGTCGCCGAGCAAAAACGACAGTGTTTTCGCGATCCGCCGCTCCTCCGTGCCGAACGCCACTGCCGCCAAAGCGACCGTGGCGCTGGATTCCTTCGATTCCAGAATGCGGTTTTCCATGCCGAACTGCGCCAAAAACGCGCGGACTTTTTCGATTGCCATCGCCGGTTCCTCTTTTCGTTTTGCTGCGTCTATTTTACGCTTTTGACCGTCAATCGTCAAGGGGTTTTATTTTGCACAGTTTTCTTCGTCACATTTCGTCAATTTTTCTCTTGCCTTTTTGCGGCGGATATTATACAATAATATGAAACAGTTTTAGCATTTGGAGTGAAATCATGGCATCCAAAGAATTCTTCGCATTGAGAAAACAAATCATCGAGCAGGACTTTGCCCGGATGAACGACCGCCAGAAGGAAGCGATCTTCCATGTGGACGGCCCGCTGCTGATTCTCGCCGGCGCGGGCAGCGGCAAGACGACCGTCATCGTCAACCGCATCGCGAACATCGTCAAGTACGGCCGCGCCTACGCCAGCCGGGAGGTGCGCGGGGAGCCCACGCCGCAGCAGATGAAGCTGATGCGGCGCTATCTGGACGGCGACAAAAGCGTCTGGTTCGACATCGAGGATCTGATGGCGGTGGAGCCTGCGCGTCCGTGGCAGATTTTGGCAATTACCTTCACCAACAAGGCCGCCAACGAGCTCAAGGAGCGCCTTGCGGCGATGCTGGGCGAACAGGGCAGCGAGGTCTGGGCCAGCACATTCCATGCCTGCTGTGCGCGGATTTTGCGCCGCGACGCGGATAAGCTGGGCTATTCCGCCGGCTTTTCGATCTATGACACCGACGACAGCCGCCGCATGATGAAGGAATGCCAGCGCCAGCTTGACATCAAGGACAGCGTCCTTTCGCATAAGACCATCCTCGCCGAAATCAGCAAGGCCAAGGATCAGATGATTACCCCGGCGCAGTATCTGAAGCAGGCCGGCAAGGATATCCGGCTGCAAAAGATCGGCGCGGCCTATAAAATGTATCAGGAAGAGCTGAAAAAGGCCGACGCAATGGATTTTGACGATATCATCTGCAACTGCGTGCGTCTGCTGGAAACTGACGCGGATGTGCGCGCCTATTATCAGCGCCGCTTCCGCTATATCATGGTGGATGAATATCAGGACACCAACCGCACCCAGTTCCGGCTGACGCAGCTTTTGGCCGCGCCGCGCAACAACATCTGCGTGGTGGGCGACGACGACCAGAGCATCTACCGCTTCCGCGGCGCCACAATCGAGAATATTCTGTCGTTTGAATCGCAGTATGAGAACACGACGCTGATCCGGCTCGAGCAGAACTACCGTTCCACCCAAACGATTCTGGACGTGGCGAACGAGGTGATCTCCAACAACAAGAACCGCAAGGGCAAAAACCTCTGGACCCAAAACGGGGTTGGGGAGCGCGTGGTGGATTTCACCGCCTATGACGAACAGGACGAGGCGCGGTTCATCACCGAAACGGTTGAAGAGAACGTTGCAAGCGGCAGATTCACCTTCTCCGACCACGCCGTGCTCTATCGCATGAACGCGCAGTCCAACGCCGTGGAAAGCGCGCTGGTCCGCGCCGGCTTGCCCTATCGTGTGATCGGCGGCTACCGCTTCTATGAACGCGCCGAAATCCGCGACGCGCTGGCCTATCTGACCGTGGTCAACAACCCGAACGACAACATCCGTCTGCGCCGGATCATCAACGTGCCCAAGCGGGGCCTCGGCGAAACCTCGGTCAACCGCGCGTTTGAGATCGCGAGCGGCCTCGGCGTCAGTCTGTTTGAGGTGATTTCCCACGCCGACGAATACGAAACCCTCTCGCGCGCCGCGGGCCGGCTGATGAAGTTCTGCAATCTGATCTCCGAGCTGCACGCGCAGGTCGACCGGATGCACCTCGACGAGCTGTTCAAGGAGATCATCGAGCGCACCGAATACCTGAACTATCTCAAGGCCGACACCGAAAAGGGGCAGGAAAAGATCGAAAACCTGTCGGAGTTGGTGTCCAACCTTGTGACCTATGAAAACGAAAACGAAGACGCCACGCTGTCCGGCTTTTTGGAAGAAGTGGCGCTGATGACCGATATCGACAACTACAACGCCCAGGCCGACGCCGTGGTGCTGATGACGCTGCATTCCGCCAAAGGCCTTGAATTCCCGGTGGTGTTCATCCCCGGGATGGAGGAGGGCATCTTCCCCGGCGTCCAAAGCATGTATTCGCCGCAGGAAGTGGAGGAAGAACGCCGCCTTTGCTATGTCGGCATTACCCGCGCCAAGCAGCGGCTCTATCTTTCCCACGCCAACACAAGACTTCTGTTCGGCTCCACGGCCCGCAACATGCCTTCGCGCTTTCTGGTGGAAATACCCGAGCACCTGCTGGAAAAGACCGGCCGCCGCAGCGTGTTCAGCCAGAACAATTTGTTTGACAACGACAATCACATCTCCGGCGGCTACAGCCGCTATGAGGGCACCGGCTTTCTGCAAAAGGAGCGCAGCCGCGTGAACGCGGCCGCCCCCAAGCCCAAAGCCCCCGCCGCGTCCTTCCGAATCGGCGACACCGTGGTCAGCAAGGCCTTCGGTCAGGGCACAATCCTTTCCGTCAAGCCCATGGGCGGCGACAGCATGCTGGAAATCGCCTTTGAAAAGGCCGGCACCAAAAAGCTGATGGCGAATTATGCCAAACTGGAAAAAATCTGAAAAAGCGGGAGGCAGTCTGATGAAACGACCCTGCAATCGTCTTTGCGCGCTCATGCTGGCGCTGGTGCTGCTTTGCGCCGTTCCTGCGCCCTGCGCGGGCGCGGCCGCGCCTGTGACGCCGGTGATCGTGGTCAGCGGGATGAACTCGTTCCCGCTGTATGACAGCGAAACGGGCAAACAGGTCTGGGGGCCAGCGACCAAAGACATCCTCGGCGTCGTGGGGCGGGCGCTGCTGCCCACGGCCAAAGCAATCGTGAAGCGCGACCTCGACATTCTGGCCGACGAAAGCTTTGACGACGTGTATCAAAGCCTGTTTGAGATCGTCTCCTGCGATGAGACCGGCGTACCGCTGCATTCCATCGATACCGTGCAGTTCCCGCAGTCGGCGGATCACTATGAAGATCTGCTGCTGCAAAGCGAACAGACCGAGGACGAGGTGGCCATTGTCAAAACGCTGGCGTCCGCCGTCGGCGCGCAGCACGTCTATTTCTTCAACTACGACTGGCGGCTCAGTCCGCAGGAGCATGTGGACGACCTGCACGCGTTCATCGAAACCGTGAAACGCGAGCAGCACGCCGCCAAGGTGATTCTTGTGCCCTGCAGCATGGGCGGCACGGTGGTCAACAGCTATCTTGCCCGCTTCGGCAGCGCCGGGATTGAAAGAATCGTCTATTGCCTTGTGGCCTCCAAGGGGATCGACCTTGTGGGCGAGCTGTTCGGCCAGAACATCGAAATCGATTTGAACGTCCTGCTGGAGCGGCTGTTCAATTTTGAAAACGGCAACATCGCTCTGCAGGCGCTGCTCGGCGCTCTCAAGGGCAGCTTTGAGCTCAATCCGCTGCTGACAAAAGCGCTGAACAGGCTGCTGCAGACCGTGCTGGAAAAGACAAGCGAGCGCGCCTACCGTGACATTCTTTTGCGCTCCTTCGCGTCGATGCCGGGCCTGTGGGCCTTTGTGCCGGACGAGTACTACGAAGCCGACAAGGCGCGCATGTTCCCCGACGGCGCGAACCCGGTCTTTCTGGAAAAGATCGACGCCTATCATGAAGTTCAGGTGCATTCGGAGACGCTGATGCAGCGCGCGATCGACAGCGGCACCGCGGTCTGTGTGACCGCCGCCTATGGGTTTGTGGGCTTTCCGGTCACAGACAAGGCCTATACGCAGGGCGACTGCCTGATTGAAACGCACAACGCCTCCTTCGGTGCCGCGGTCGCGCCCTACGGACAGACGCTGCCCGATGATTATGCGCCGCAGAATCCCGTCTGTTCCGATCCGGCGCACGACCACATCTCCGACGACTTGATCGTGGACGCTTCCACCTGCGCCTTCCCCGAGCAGACGTGGTTCATCAAGCACATGAAGCATGTGGGCTTTCCGGTCGGCTCCGGGGCGGCGGAGCTTCTGACCTGGCTGGTGACGGGCGACGGCGCGCTGACCGTGCAAAGCGACGAACGCTATCCGCAGTTCACCGATCTCGACCCGGTTACAGGCAGGCTCACGTCGCTCACCGGCGGCGAAAAAAAGGCAAGGATGTTCGACAGAGAATCGAACCTCTTCATCCGGTTCTGCAAATTCTTTGTCGATCTTTGGCATAAACTGCAAACGCTGTTTCACAAATAAGCTTTGGGAGGAATCAAGATGAAAACCAAACGGCTCCAACGAATCGTCAGCGTGCTGCTTTGCGCGGCGCTGCTGCTTTGCTGCGCCTCGGCGGCGTTCGCAAAGGAAGACAAGACCCCCGCCATTATCGTCAGCGGCATGGGCTCGCGCGACATGACCGTGCACGACACCGGCAAGCGCGCCTTTCCGCCGGCGACCGGCAACATCATCAAGGGCGTCGCGTTCGGACTCGGCCCCATTCTGACAGCCATCCTCTTCGGCAAGGGGATCCTCTTTGACAAATACGGCGCCGACGCGATCTACGGCATGTTCAGCGACCTCGCCTGTGACGAAAACGGCCAATCAATCAAGCAGATCGATTCCACACTGTTCCCCGATTCCGTCGATAACTACCGCGACGTGTTCACCAAGGAGGACAAGAACGAGTGCGGTTTTGTGCGCAAGGTCGCCGACGCCTACGGCTGGGAGAATACCTATTTCTTCAACTATGACTGGCGCATGAGCCCGATCGACATCGCGCAGGATTTGGATAAAATGATCTCCTTCGTGAAGGAAAAGCACGGCGCAAAGCAGGTCTCGCTCTTTGCCATGAGCATGGGCGGCTGCGTGCTCAGCGCCTATCTGACGCAGTACGGTTCGGAGAGCCTGAAAACCGCGGTTTATGCCTCCACGGCCTTCCTCGGTGTGGAGATGGTGGCGGCGCTGCTTTCGGGCAAGCTGTTCCTCAACACGCAGGGACTGCTGCAGTACTTTGTGCCGTTTTTGCAGTCCGCCAACCTGCCCGCGCTGGCGAAACTCTTCGGTGTAGCCTATGACAAGGCCGAAAAGGACGGCATGGAGACCGTCAACGGCATCATGGCGCGCACGCTCAAGGCAGTGCAGGATCCGATGTATCAGAAGATCTTCCGCGACACCTTTGCCCGTTTCCCGGGCGTGTGGAGCTTTGTGCCTGCCGAAAACTATGAGGAATGCAAAGCCTACAGCAAGAACTACACCACGGTCACCGACGCCTTCTGGCAGAAGGCCGACCGGATGATCGAGATCCAGAAGAGCACGCCGAAGCTGATTGACAAAGCGAGAGAAGCCGGTACGAACATCTACATCGTCGGCGCCTACGGCTTCGCGGGCATCCCGGTCAGTGAGGCCTATGTCAACCACACCGATATGCTGATCGACACCGATCTGATGACCGGCAACTGCGCCGTGGCGCCCTACGGCAAAACGCTCGCCGACATCGGCTATACGCCGGGCGGCGGCTGCGGCAACAAGAGCCACTATCATTTTTCCACCGACGGCGTGATCGACGCTTCGGTCGGTCTGCTGCCCGAGCACACCTGGATTGTCAAGGGCATGAGCCATGTGGAATTCGCCTATGACCATGACACGAGCGACCTCGGCGTCTGGCTGCTGACAAGCGACAAGCCGGTGGATATCCACACCGACGCCCGCTATCCGCAGTTCACCGAGCTGGACCGCAAGACGGGCAAGCTGATTTCCCTGACCCAAAACGTGACGGTGCCCGACGACGAAGCCCCGGCAGAGCAGACCTTTTTCCAGAAGATCGCCGCGTTCTTCCAAAGCATCTTCGCGAAGCTGCAGGGACTTTTCAAATAAGTTTTTTTCAAAAAAGCTTTACACAGGCGGCGTGATTCGCTACAATAAACAAAAAGGACGTTTTCCGCGTTTCGTCATATTTCGGAGGTGCTTTTTATGGAAGCAATTTATAAACGCATTCTGCTCAAGCTTTCCGGCGAGGTTTTGGCCGGCCCGGACGGCAAGGGAATCGACTTCAATACCGTGACCAATATCTGCAAAGCCGTGAAGGACTGCGCCGCGCTCGGCGTGGAGATCGGCCTTGTTGTGGGCGGCGGCAACTTCTGGCGCGGCCGCAGCAGCGGCGAAATGGACCGCACCCGCGCCGACCACATGGGCATGCTGGCCACCACAATGAACGCTTTGGCGCTGGCCGACGCGCTCGAACAGATGGGCGTCGACGTCCGCGTGCAGACCGCGATTCCGATGCCGCAGGTGGCGGAGCCCTATATCCGCAACCGCGCGGTGCGTCACCTCGAAAAGGGGCGCGTGGTCATCTTCGGCTGCGGCACGGGCAACCCGTTCTTCTCGACCGATACGGCGGCGGCCCTGCGCGCGGCGGAGATCAACGCCGAAATCATCTTCAAGGCGACCAATGTGGACGGCGTCTATGACAAGGATCCGAACAAGTTCCCCGACGCCGTGAAATATGACACGCTGACCCACACCGAGATTTTGCAAAAGGGCCTTGCCGTCATGGACGCCACCGCCGCGTCGCTTTGCCGCGACAACGGCATTTCCATCCTCGTGTTCAACCTCGCCGACCCGGAAAACATCGTTCGTGCGGTGAAGGGCGAAAACGTGGGCACGGTCGTCAGAGAATAGTTTAAAATTGAAAACAGCGGTCGCAGGGGGGCTCTGCGGCGGTTTTTCCGTCGGCACAGATTTGAAGGAATCGTGAACGCTGTCGGCTCCCGCTTGACGGGAAAAACTGTCTATTGTACAATAAAGAAAAAAGCCGGAGGTTATTGGTTATGAAAAACACACGGAAAACACTGATCGCACTGCTGGCAGCCGTGGCTTTGCTGCTTTCGCTTGCCGCCTGCGGCGCCAACAAAGCGCCGGACGGCGCTGCATTGATGCAGGGCATCTATGAAAAGCTCCTTGCCAACAAGGATTACACAGAATGGAAGGCCATGTTCAGCGCAACGACCGTGGAAGAAAAGTTGGACGGCAGCAGCATTGTCATCAGCGCAAAGGGCGAAGAAGGCTTAAACGGCGACTATACCTTCACCCTGGACGGCGACTACATTGTTGCCGAAAGTCCGGAGGACGATTACGCCGTCTATTCGCTGATGATGGATCTGAAAGCGGCCGTTGCCGATTACTACGGTATGAACAACACGCTGCTTTCCGGTTATCTTGCCGGTCTGCGCGGTGACGAAAACAAATACTTTATCACGGAGAACGCAGACGGCAAGACGGTCTATAAGCTCTATGCAGCCGGGCCGTGGGATCTGGAAGGCATCGACGAGATGTATGTGACCGAAGACGTCATTGATTATTGCGACCCGCTCGGCGAGGATGACTCCAATCTGCGCGTGAATGCGGGCAAGGTTCATGTGGCCTGCTACGGTAACAGGGACGATTTCACTGTGATTGTCGGCGAATATGAAAACAACACGGAAGCGTCGCTCAAGTCGCTGCAGACCGTGGCTGCAAAGCTGCAGCCGGCAGGGTATGAAGCGTTTGCAAAGGACTATACGGAACTCAAAGAAACGCAGGGCAGCGGTTATACCGTCAGCTTCGGCATCCCCGACGCGGTTGCACAGGCGCACGAGTTCAAAGCGGCAGACGGCTATCAGTATATCACGGTCGTGTTCTCTGCCGACGCATAAGCAACACGCAAACCGCTCGCGCCCCGGCCGATCAATGATCGGCCGGGGCGCGAGTTCCGCAGTCCCTCATCCCTTCACAATTATTTTTCAGAATCCGCCAAAAACCACTTGCCACCTACGGGATAATATGCTATGATATACAGGAGCAAATATTGACGTATCCAATACGATGAAAGAGGGCATTATGATGAAAGAAGTATTTGAAACCGCGAAAACCAAAATGGGCAAAACCATCCATGCGCTGCAAAGCGAATACGGCGCCATCCGCGCCGGCCGCGCCAACCCGCAGGTGCTCGACCGCCTGACTGTCGATTATTACGGCACCCAGACGCCGATCAACCAGCTGGCCTCCGTGGCCGCCACCGAAGCGCGCGTGCTGACCATTGCGCCGTGGGACAAGTCGGTGCTCAAGCCGATTGAAAAGGCGATTCAGGCGTCGGATATCGGCATCAATCCGCAGAACGACGGCAGTGTCATCCGCCTGACGTTCCCGCCGCTGACCGAGGATCGCCGGAAGGAGCTGGCCAAGGACGTGCAGAAAATTGCAGAGGAAGCGAAAGTTGCCACCCGCAATATCCGCCGCGACTGCATGGAAAAGCTGAAGACGATGAAGAAAAACAGCGACATCACCGAGGATGATTTGAAGGACGGCGAAAAGGAGATCCAGAAGATCACCGACAACTTCATCAAGGACATCGACGAAATCGCCGCTGCCAAGGAAAAAGAGATTCTCGAAATCTGAGCGCAGGGTACAGCGGGCAGCGCGCCGGGGAAGCCCGGGGGCTGTTCGCTGTTTTTTGCAATGCGCGGGGAGGCGAGCCAATGGACGCACAAAAGAAGCTGCCGCGGCATATCGCGGTCATTATGGACGGCAACGGCCGCTGGGCAAAACGGCGCGGTCTGCCGCGTACCGAGGGCCACAAGCAGGGCGCCGAGGTGTTCCGCAAGATTTGTCAGTACGCTTCGGACATCTGCATCGAATATCTGTCGTTCTATGCGTTTTCCACTGAAAACTGGAAGCGCTCCGAACAGGAGGTCGCCGCAATCATGGACCTGCTGCGGCACTATCTTGCCGAAATGGAAGAACGCGAGGACGAAAACAGGGAGGGCGGCTACCGCATCCGCTTTCTCGGTGCGCGCGCGGGCATGCCGGAAGACATTGCGCACCTGATGGACGAGGTCGAGGAACGCTCCAAAGACAAAACGCGGATGTTCGTCAATCTCTGCGTCAATTACGGCGGCCGCGACGAGATTGTCCACGCCGCCCGCGCCCTGGCCGAACGGGTGCAGGCGGGCACGCTGCAGCCGGAGAATATCACCGAAGGGCTGCTGTCCGATGCGCTCTATGCCGCCGGGCAGCCCGATCCCGATCTGGTAATCCGCCCGAGCGGGGAGTTCCGGCTGTCGAACTTTTTGATCTGGCAGTCGGCCTATGCGGAGTTCTGGTATGACGACGTCCTCTGGCCCGACTTTACGCCGGCCGATCTGGACCGCGCCATCGCAGCCTATCAAAGCCGCGACCGCCGCTTCGGCAACGCAAAATAAGCGAAAAGGAAATCGTTTGTATGGGAAAGACAGAAGAGAAAAAAGGAAAGTTCCGCATGAAAGCGGGCCGCGCCAAGTCCACCCTGATCATTGTGGGCGTGCTCGCGGTCTATGTGCTTTCGGTGCATTTCAATATCCGCATCGTCTATACGCTGATCACGGCGCTGGTCACAGCGCGGGCCACCTATGAGCTGATCCACGCGGTCGGCGGCAGAAGCAAGGTTCTGTTCACCGTGGCGTGCCTGGCTTCGGCGGGTTATGTGTTCATAGTGGGCTACCACGTTGCCGTGCCGCATTGGCCGGTGGTCATCAGCTTTTATGTGCTGCTGCTGCTGATTCTGACCGTCGTGCTGAATCAATCAATCGAATATCTCCACGCCGTCATGGCGCTGTTCGGTTCGGTCTGTGTGACCTATGCGCTTTCGATTTTCATCCGGCTCAACGATCTGCCGCTGCTCAACGACCGCTTTACCCATCTGGAAGGGCTCTATCTCTTCTGGATCGCGTTCATCTGTTCGTGGGTGACCGACGCGTTCGCGTTCATCGTGGGCAGCAAGTGCGGCAAGCATAAGATGTGCAAGCACATCAGCCCCAAAAAGAGCTGGGAGGGCGCCGTCGGCGGCGTGCTGATCACCGCCGCAATCAATGTGCTTGTGCTGGTCGGCTATACGCATATTGCAACAAACGTCATGGGCTACGCATATTTTATGATGGAATCGAACATAAAATATCTGTATGTGTTTCTGATCTCCTGCGCCCTGTCGATTGTCAGTATGTTCGGCGATCTGGCCGCCTCCGTGCTTAAGCGCAACGTCGGCATCAAGGATTACAGCAACCTTTTGCCCGGACACGGCGGCATCATGGATCGGTTCGATTCGTGTACCTTCGTGCTGCCGGTGCTGTGGGGCATTTACAGCTTCATTTATGGTTGATTTGGTATCATTCCGCAAAGAAAGGTGGAGTTGCCGTTGACACAAACGCTTTCTCTGCTCGGTTCGACCGGCTCAATCGGAACCCAGAGTCTCGACGTTGCCGAAAAGCTGGGTATGAAAATCGCCTGCCTGACGGCGCATTCCAATGACCGTCTGTTGGAAGAACAGGCAAGAAAATACAGGCCGCATACGGTCGCGCTCGTGGATGAAGACGCGGCCGGACGGCTGAAGCTCGCGCTGCGCGATACCTCCATCCGGGTTCTTTCCGGCATGGAGGGCGTTTGCGTTTGTGCGGCGGACGACAACGCCGACACCGTTTTGACCAGTGTGGTCGGCATGGCGGGCCTGCAGCCCACGCTCTGCGCCATTGAGGCGAAGAAGAAGATCGCCCTTGCCAACAAGGAAACGCTGGTGGCGGGCGGCGCGCTCGTGACCGCGAAGGCAAAGGAAAACGGCGTGGAGATTCTGCCCGTGGACAGCGAGCATTCCGCCATCTTTCAGTCGCTGCAGGGCATGCACCGCAGGGAGGAGCTGAAATCCATCTTCCTCACAGCGTCGGGCGGTCCGTTCTTCGGCAAAACGAAGGAAGAACTGCGCCGCGTGACGGTCAAAGAAGCGCTCAGGCACCCCAACTGGAGCATGGGCGCCAAAATTACCGTGGATTCCGCCACGATGATGAACAAGGGCCTGGAGCTGATCGAAGCCGTGTGGCTGTTCGGCGTGCGGCCGAGTCAGATCGAAGTGGTGGTGCACCGCGAAAGCGTGGTGCATTCCGCCGTGGAATTTATTGATAACTCCGTGATCGCGCAGCTCGGCGTGCCCGATATGCGCATCCCGATTCAGTATGCGCTGACCTACCCGGCGCGCTTCCCGTCCCCGGTGAAGAAGCTCTCGCTGCCCGATTACGGCTGTTTGACCTTCAGCCGCCCGGACGAAGACACCTTCCGCTGCATCGCGCTGTGCCGCAGCGCCATCGAGCGCGGGGGATTGTTTCCCTGCATTGCCAACGGCGCCAATGAGGAGGCCAACGCTCTGTTCCGGCAGGGGAAGATCGGCTTTCTCGACATTGCCGATCTGGTCGAGGGCGCGCTCGAGGCGGTCAAAAGCAAAGACACCTATGCGCTGCAGGACGTGTTCGACGCAGACGCGGCGGCACGCGCATATGTGCGGGAGCACATAAGCGAATGAAGAATTAAGAATGGAGAATGGAGAATTGCGCCGGGTCGCCGTGGCAAAGGTTACGATTCTCCCGCTCCATCTCATTTTCAACACTTACCGATGTGCTGACCCAACAAGGGTGTTTTCCGTTATTCAATTCCACATTCCACATTCCAAATTCCAAATTCAATTTTCCATTCTTATTTGTTCGGAGGCTATCCATGAACCTACCCTTCCTCGTCACGCTCGGTACGATCTGGCAAAAGGCCTGGCCGTTTCTGATCGCCATCCTCTTTTTCGGGCTGATCATCTTCATCCATGAGTTCGGCCACTTTTTCTTTGCCAAGCTCTTTGGGGTGCGTGTCAACGAGTTCGCGCTCGGCATGGGGCCGACGCTGCTCAAAAAGCAGGGGAAAGAGACCAAGTATGCGCTGCACCTGTTCCCCATCGGCGGCTATTGCGCCATGGAAGGGGAGGACGAGGAGAGCGAAGACGACCGCGCCTTCTGCAACAAAAAGCTTTGGCAGCGCATGATCATCGTGGCGGCCGGGGCCACGTTCAACCTGATTCTCGGCGTGATTATCTGCTGCATTCTCGTGGGCGTTGACGGCGATTACGTCGGCACGCGCACGATTTTGCGCTTCCACGAAACGGCGATCAGCAACAGCGAGGGCGGCCTGCAGCCGGGCGACGAGATTTTGGAAATCGACGATAAACACGTCTTCTCCGATTATGACGTTACCTTTCTGATGCAGCGCAACAACACCGGCAAGTACCACATGATCGTCCGCCGCGACGGCGAAAAGGTCGATTTGCCCGCCGTTCCGTTCCGTGTGCGCACCGGAGGCAACTTCTCTTATGCGGAAGACAACACGATTCATGACCTGAGCGCGCGCATGAAAAAAGCCGGGCTCAAGGACGGCGACAAGATTGTTGCCGTCAACGCAACGCCTGTGGCGGACAACGAAGCGCTGGCTGCCGCCATCGGGGCGGACCGCGACTTTGTGATCGATTACACCGTGGAGCGCGCCGGCGAAACGCTTGACGTGAACAAGGTCAAGATGATGACCGTCACGGTGTTCGACTTCGTTTTGCTCGGCGAAAAGAAAACCGTGTTCAGCGTGCTCGGCGGCGGCGTCAAATATGCGCTGACCATGTCGCGCCTTGTCTATCTTTCGCTGTTCGACCTGATCCGCGGCCAATACGGCCTGTCGGAGCTGGCCGGGCCCATCGGCACGGTCTCGGTGATTGCCAATGTGGCGCAGGAGAGCGTGCAGACGGCCGACTGGTCGGGGATCATCATGATCATGGCGATGATCACGATCAACATCGGGCTGTTCAACCTTTTGCCCATTCCGGCGCTCGACGGCGGACGGCTGTTCTTCATGTTCATCGAGCTGATCTTCCGCAAGCCGATTCCGGCGAAGTATGAGGGCTGGGTGCATGCGGTCGGCATGGTGCTGCTGCTTGCGTTCATGGCGGTGATTTCCGCCAGCGACATCTGGAAGTGGATTTCGGGCGTGGGGTTCTATTAAGCGTGAAGAGTGAGCTGTGAAGCGTGGAGTTCGGAAAATGATGAATGGAACAATCAGAATTCTGCCTTATGAAGAAAAGTATCGCGACGACATGATCTTCATGGTCCTGCAGGCCAAGGACGCGCTCGGACGCGTGCCGCGCCTGAACGACGATCTTTTGACGGTGCGGCAATCGTATCTGGATCAGGGCGACTGCTTCTGGCTGGCCGTTGACGAAAACGGCCGGGTGGCCGGCTGCGTCGGCTATCACGCGATTCCCGGCACGGACGAAGCAATTCTGCACCGGCTTTATGTCAAGCCCGCCCTGAAACGGCAGGGGATCGGCACGGCGCTGCTGCAGACGGCGGAGGACGCCTTAAGGCAGAAAGGCTTTTCGGCGGTCCGTGTGCACCTCGGCGCGCCGAAGGAGCAGTGGTTCGAATCCTATGCGTTTTACCCGAAGCACGGATATGTTGAAGAGAAACCCCGATTCATGAAAAAGGAATTGAGATAAGCTATGATACAACGACGCAAAACAAAACAAATCAGGGTCGGCGACCTTCTGATCGGCTCTGACGCGCCCGTTTCGGTGCAGTCCATGCTGAACGTGGAGGCGCACGACATCGCCGGCAACGTCCGGCAGGCAAAGGCGCTGGAAGCAGCCGGCTGTCAGATCATCCGCGCCGCGGTGCCCGATCTTGCCGCCGTGCCCACGATTGCCGCGCTGAAAGAAGCAGTGAAAGCGCCGATCGTGGCGGATATCCATTTCGATTACAGAATCGCCCTCGCCTGCGTGGACGCCGGCGTCGACAAGATCCGCATCAATCCGGGCAACATCGGCAAAGACGAAAACGTCAAAGCCGTCGCTGACAAGTGCCGTCTGGCTGGCGTGCCGATCCGCATCGGCGTCAACTCCGGCTCGGTGGAAAAGGAGATCCTGGCGAAATACGGCGCACCGACGCCCGCGGCGATGGCCGAAAGCGCGATGTATCATGTACGCCTTCTGGAAAAGTTCGATTTTGACGACATCGTGATCTCAATCAAGTCGTCGAATGTGGAAAACATGATCGAGGCCTACAAGCTTGTTGCCGCGCAGTGCGCCTATCCGCTGCACCTCGGCGTCACGGAATCGGGCACGCAGCGCATGGGCCTTGTGAAATCCGCCGTCGGCATCGGCGCGCTTTTGACGCAGGGCATCGGCGACACGATCCGCGTGTCGCTGACCGCCGACCCGGTAAAGGAAGTGGAAGCCGGCTTCGATATCCTCGCCGCAATCGGTCTTTTGCCTGACCGGCCCACGCTGGTCTCGTGCCCCACCTGCGGGCGCACGAAGATCGACCTGATCGGGCTGGCCAACGAGGTGGAGCAGCGACTGCGTACGGTGCATAAGCCGATCACCGTGGCGGTCATGGGCTGCGTGGTGAACGGCCCCGGCGAAGCGAAGGAGGCCGACATCGGCGTCGCCGGCGGCGACGGCTGCGGCCTGCTGTTCAAAAAGGGCGAAATCTTGCGCAAGGTGGAAGAGGACAAGCTGCTCGACGCGCTGATGGATGAAATCGCGCAGCTGT
>JAEEGL015364841.1_pt1 | contig 15361 bp, 10 predicted proteins | sample 9134231 | NCBI WGS metagenome assembly JAEEGL01 (sample SAMN16246548, study PRJNA631951) | gut metagenome | biome: gut microbiome; feature: rumen; material: fiber-attached | host: Bos | place: Iran: Karaj | collected 2018-10 | reverse complement strand
CCCAATCCCCAATCCCCAATCCCCAATCCCCAATCCCCAATCCCCAATTCTTTCTTTGAAAAATAAATAAATTATAAAAATATATTTAAATATTATTTTTAATTTGATTTATTCAAATTTATTTATTAATTTTATTTTTTTATTAATTTTTAAACAAAATAAAATTTCAAATTATATGTGTAAACGTTCTAAAAAAAATACTGGTCCAGCAATTTTTACTTACGGTGAAAGACAAAGATTAAAAAGAACTCAACAATGGGGTGAATTTTCAGATAGATTAAATGGAGAATCTTTTAAATTATTTGAACAATGTAATTTATGTTTAGGTAAAGTAAAAAATCCTGTAATATGTTTAAAAGGACATATCTTTTGTAAAGAATGTATTATTGAAAATTTATTATATCAAAAAAAAAATAATAATAAATTAATAAAAGAATATGAATCTGAATCTAATAAACTAAAAAATGAAAATTTAAATGATATAATTGAAACTGAAAAAAAAATTAATTTATTAAAACAATATGAAAATGGAGAAAATAATGATATAAATGTTAATAATAAAAATGAAAATAATCTAATAATTCAAGAGCAATTTATTAAAAGTGATCTAAAAAAATGTTTTTGGCTGCCTGAATGTATTCCCGAAACAAGAGAAGAAAAAAAATTAAAACCAAAAAATATTTTATTATGTCCTAATTCTAATAAATTACATCCAATAAAATTGAAAGATTTAATTGATATTAAATTAACTGAAAGTAAAAATAATAATGAAAAATTTATTTGCCCAATATGTGAAAAAGAATTAAATTATCAAAAAATTATTTGTTTTAAAAATTGTGGTCATGTTATATGTGAAAGTTGTTTAAATTTAATTTGTAAAAAAGATGAAAAATGTAACATTTGTAATACAAAATATTCAAAAGATAATATTATATATTTAAAAGAAAGTGGAACTCCATTTTCTATTCATAATAATGTTTTAATTAAAACATATATTCCTTTTTATAAATATTAATAAAAGAATTTATTTATTCTTAAATTAATAAAATATAGTTTTATTAATTTTTTATTTAATTATTTATTTTAATTCTTTATATATTTTACATAAATAATTATAAATAAAAATTAGTTTATAAGAATGTTTATTTTATTATAATTTAATATATAATCAAATATAAAAACATTTTTATAATTTAATTTTTATTAACTTAATTAATATTTATATGATTAATTATTTCTTTTATTTTTTTTTGACTTCTTAAAACATTTAATAAATTTTTATTTTTACATTTTATTTGTTTTATTTCATTTATTGAATTATATAATTTATTTTCTGAATTATTAAAATTTTTATTTAATTCTTCGTTTTTATGAAAGTTATTTACAATATTTTTTAATTTTTTATTAATTATTTTTAAAGATTTATCATATTTTATGCCTAATGAATCATTTTGAATTTTATGTAAATCTCTCTCTTTACTTAAACTTTTAAACTTTTTTTTTTTACTATTTTCAGTATTATTATATTTTTTAATTATATTTTTACTTTTTTTATATTCATATGAATAAAAATTATTATTATCATTATTATTTAATGAATTTTTTTTTTTTCTTTCAATTTTATTTTTAATATAACTATTTTCATTTAAATTTATTTTTTTCTTTCCATTATAAATATTTTCTGATTCATTTAATAAATTTTTTTTATTTTTTATATTATAAATTTTAGTAGAATTATTTTTATTTAATTTATTAGTATTATAATTATAATCTTTAAATACATTTTTATTTACATTTTTTGTTTGTTTAATATTATTATTTAAAGAGTTTTTTGAATTTTTATTTTTTTTAAAACTAACATAATTTAAATTATTTTTTTTTAAAGAATCATTTGATTTTATTGAATTAATAGAAGAATTTTTTTTAAATAAAGGTTGAAAATTAACAGATGTTGTTAATAATGTTTTTTTATTTAAAGGATTTATATTTTGATTTTTAAAATATTTAATATTGAAAATATTTATAGTATCATTAATGTCATTTTTATTATTTTGTAAATCTGTTTGTAATACTTCTTTTTTATTATTAATTAATTTTTTATTTGTATAAATATTTTTTATTATTATTTCTTTATTATTATTGTTTTTATTATTTTCATTTTTATTTAACATCTTTTTTTTCTTATTTTTTTCTTTATTTAAAATATCATTTAAAATTTTATCATAGTTCTTTTTTTTTTTATTTTCAGAAGGACTTCGATGTTTAAATTGAAAAATTTTTACAGTTTTTATTATTTTTTCTGACATAATTTATTATTATTTCAATTTAATTATAAATAATATAATTATAATATATATTTTAATTGAAAATTAAATTTTATAATATTTAATAAATTTTAGATAATTATTTAATAATATATTTTAAATTATAATATATAAATTAAAAGCTTATTTTTTTATTTAATTTATAAAGTTATTAATAATTTAGTTTAATATGTTGATTATAAAATTTTAAATATAAAAAATCAATAATTAAAAAATTATCATTATGATAATTTATTAAAATTTAATTTTAAATAATTATAATTATAATAATAAATAATATTAAATTAATTTCATTTAATGTATTATTTTATTAAATAAATTATAATCTTAAAACAAATCAAAAATAATTTATTATATACCTAATATATATTTTTTAATATTTCATTTTTATTTTTAATTAAATAAGCTAATCCATTAATCCATATTTTAAAATCTTCATAACTACACATAATAAATTCAATTCTAACATTTTTATTATTTAATACTATAGAAAAATTAAAATTTTTATTTAATGCACTTTTTTCAATAATACTTCTTGATAAATTTTCATTTTTTTGAATCATTATATTTATAAATTCATCTATTGTTCCTTCTTCATTAAAGTTTTTATATTTTTTATATTCTCTATAAATTTCAATTATATTTTTAATAGTTGAATTAACTAAAGTATTTGAAATTTGATTAATATTTATTTCAAAAGAATTCGCTAAATCTTTTTGATTAGAAGGAATAATTTTGATTTTATTAAATTTTTTTGATAAAAATATTGTTGATTTAGAAAAATTATAAGGATAAGTTATTAAATTTTTCAAAGGAATATTATTAAATGGTGAATATTTTTCTAAATAATTATTATTATTATTAATTCTAAAATAACAAAAAGTTATTTGAGTTAAAGGATTTAAGCGATTAAAAATTTCATTTTGAGAAATTGGAATTTTAATTGTATTTGAAATTTTATTTTTTAAATTTCTAATAGTAACAGATAATTTTTTTTTATCTGAAAAAGTATTTTTTTTTTCTATGAATGGATTTGTTTTCTTGATTAATTTAATTTTTTTTGAAGAATTAGATGAAGGATTTTCATATAAATTATTATTAATATTGAAATTATTATTTGTTTTTAATCTATAATGAGGAGATTTTTCATAATAAACAATTGTATTTCCATTTTCATTTTTATTATAATTAATATAATTATTTTTTATTAAATTTGGATTATGTGAACTATAAGTATTATTATTATATCCTAAATATGTTAAATTATTATTTATATTACTTGTATTATTTAAATGATAAAAAATTGAATTTTCACTACTATTATTTATAATATTCACACTAAATCTTTCATTTGAATCATTCATTTCTTTTGAATTATTAATATAATTATAATTTAAATTTGTTAAATTATTATTATTATTATTTTTATTTATAATTGAATTTATTTCAAAATTATTTGACCTATTTTCAGTTGTTTTTAATCGTCTATTCATTAAATGTTTTTCAAATAAAGTTTTATTATCTAATCCTCCTATTCTTTGAAAATCACCATATTCTGTTTGAGAAGAAACTGGAATAGTATCAAAATCATTTTGAAAATTATTTCTAAATTTATTATTTAATAATTTATTTGATACATAACTTTTAGTTTGATTTATATTATTTTCATTAAAATCAGTTGGTATATAATTATTATTATAATCAATACTATTTTGTTTATCTATTAAATCAAAATTTTGAAATATTGTATTTTTTAAAGAAGAATTTATATTTTCGACTAATTTATTATAAATACTAATATTTGAGCCATGTTTTGTTTTATATCTATGTAATAAATTTTTAATTAAATTAAATTTTTCTGAAATATTTTTTCTAAGAAGAATAATTTCTTCATTATTTTTTATTTTATTTAATTCAATATCTTTATTTAATTGTTCTATTTTTTTATCAATTTCCTGAATTTTATTTTTTAATTTTAAATTTTTTGCCTTATTTTCTTGTTCAAAAGTAATATTATCATCTTTAATGCTAATTATTTCATTTTCGATATTATTTTGTTCAGAAATTATTTTATTTGCTTTTCTACATATTTCAATATAATTTAATTCATTTTTAGTTAAATTTTTATTGTTATTATTATTGTCTTTCTCAGAATTATTTTTATTTATTAAATTACTTAATTTATTTTCTAAATTTGTTTTTTTGGTTGAGTTTTGATCTAATCTACTTTTTAATGTATTAATTTCATTTTTATTTGATTCTAATATTCTATTTAATTCTTTTTTATTTGTTTTATAATCTTTATTTATAAAATTTAATTTTTCTATTATTATATTTTCATAATAGTTTATTTTGAAATAATATATTAAATAATTTATTATAAATTGAGGATTTAATATATTTTCATCAATTTGTTCACTTTTTCCTTGAATAAAATTAAAAATAATTTTATTTAAATCTTCAAAAAAATTTTCAATTTTAAATTTGTTTGGTTTGGAAATTTTTTGTGATTTCATAAAAAATTCAATTTTATCTTTTATATTTATATATAATTTATTTTTATTATATTTATTATTAATATTTTTATTATAAGAATTTCCATTATTATTCATATTATTAACACTTCCATTATTTATAAATTTTGAAGAAGTAACATTTCTATTATTTAAAATTTTAAATATTTCTATTATATCTTCACTTATATTATTTGCTATTTTATTTGAATCTAAATTATATAATTCATATGAATATATTTCAATTTTTTTAAATTTTTTATTATTATTACTAAAATTTAAATTATTTATTGAAACATTTAAAATTTCTTCTAAAGATTCTTTTTGTGAAATTAAATTAATAATTTCTTCTTTTAATTTATTTTTTTCTTCTTTAGACATTTTTAACAATTCATTTATTTGTAAATTTTTTAAATTTTTTTGATTTATTAAATTTAATAAAACTTCATTATTAGTTTGAAAATCATTAATATTATTTTTTAAATTTGAAATTTCTTCAATATTTTCATTAATCATTTGAGAATTCAAAATTATATTTTCAATTTGTTCATTATTTAAAAATTCATTTTGATAATTTTCTAAAATATATTTAGATAATATTAAATTTTGAAAATTGATAGGATTAAAAGTATTTAATTTATTTTTTAATTGGGATAATTTTAATTTTAATGAATTAATTGATAATTCTTTTATTTTAATTTGATTTTCATTGTTTGATAAATGTGATTCAAATTCAATTTGATTCTGATTTAAATTTGCTTCAAATTCTTTTTTTTTTTGATTTAGCTTGATAATTTCTCTTAAAATTGGATTATTTTGATTATATTGTTGTTTTTGGTTTATATTCGAAATTTTTTTTTCATTTTGATATATTTCTTCAACTAAAGAATAAATCATTGATTCTTCATTTTCTAAATTATTAGTAGAATTAGAAAAGAACATTTATATTATAAATTTTTAATTAAATATTAATTTAATAAAATTTAATAAATTTTGTATTTATTTATAATATATTTAGTTATTTATTTTTTTAAAAATTGTTCCAGTTTATTAAAACAAATTCAAAAATTAAAAGAAAGTGATGTTAATTCATATATTAATTTTTTAGAAGATGGAATAGGAAATTTAAAAGAAGAAATTAATATTATTGCAAATGCAAAATTAATTGAAGAAAGAGTAAAATTATTTATTGATAATTTAAATAAAGATAGGAAAAGTTATATTGAAAAAATAAAAACTTTGACTGTAAAAATTATTATTAAAGAATATAAAGTTGAAAGTTCACTTGAATAAAGAAGAAATTCTTCATTAGGTAAAAAAAATAATTATATAAATTTTAAAATTTGAAATTTTTATTGTATTTTATAATTTTATTAATATTAATATTTTAATTATTAAATTTTATTATTTAATTGATATTTAAATAATTAGGCAAATTAAATTTAATTTATTATGTCAATACAAATAATGTATTCAAATAATAATATTACTTGCACAATTTATAATAATTCACATTCAAATGTGATAAATTCAATTATTAATAATGGATTTTATGATATAAATGAAGGATTTATAAAAGCAAATTATAATGGAGAAGAATTCAAATTTAATGTAACTTTAAAAGAAAAGCAAATAAAATTTATAAGCAATAATAAAAAATTTATTGCTAAGATCATATGTTATGAAGAAATTATTTTCATTTGTGAACAATTAAATATAAAAAATAATCCTCATGTATATTTAAAAAATAATGATTATTTCCCTGTTTCTATTGAAAATTTTTCAAAAATAATTGTAAATGAAATTGATTATATTAAAAATTTAGAAATTTCTCAAATTAAAATAAATAAATTAAAAGAAATTTATAATATAAGAAATAATAACAATAAACAAAATATAACAATAGAAAATAAATTTGAAATAAATAAAATAAATCCAAATTTAAATATTTATTATCCAGATATTTCGAAAAATGAAACTCTATATTTTACATTAAATAGATTTAAATTAATAGTTGATATTAATCATTTTCTTAAAGACAATGATGAATGTAATTCTGAAAACAAAAGAAAAAAAATTTTATTTCCTTTTTATGGTAATTATGCATCAGGAAAATCTTTAACATTATTAATTCTAAATAATCAAAAAAATTCAATTTATATTAATTTTAAATGTCTAAACAAAAATTTTGGAACTTCAATATTTTGGGATTTAATTTTTAGTGAAATAATGAATGTTTTTATTAATGAAAAAAAAACATTTGAAGAATATATTGATTGTATAAATTCTATTCATCAATCGAATTATAATAAAAAATCAGTATTTGAAATTATTTCAAATTTGATTATTGAAGTTCATATAAAAAGAAATAATAATTTAACTATAATATTTTTGGACCAATATAAAAATAATAATGATAATATGGAAAGATTAAAGAAATTAATAAATCAAATAGTAAAAGAAGATTTAAATATTAAAATAATTATGTGTAGTAGTCAAAATGATAAATATTTTAGGGATATTTATTATCAGGAAACGTTTTATAATGAAAAAAATAAAGATGAATATTTGATTCCATTTCGATTTTATGATAGAATAATATCAAAAGAAGAAATGAAAGATATAATAAATGAACATATGAATGAATATAATTTTCTTTCACATTCTTTTGAAACATTTGAATATTTACCTTTATATATAAATTTATGCATTGTTAATAAAAATAATTTAGGGAATTTTATTGAAAATACTAAAAAAAAAATTGAATCTAAAATTGAAGAATTTTTTAAAAATAATGAAATAAAAAATAATATATTAGATTTTGAAGAAATTCGACAAAATATTGATATAGAAATATCAGATGAAAAAGCCAAACAATTAAGTAAATATATTCCATTCAAATATTTTTATTTCATTAACAATAAAAATAATACAAAAATTATCAAATATTATTTTCCATTAATTAAAGAAGTATGGGAATCTATAATATTAGAAAAAAGTTTTATTTTGTTTAATGGAGACACAACCAAAATTTCAGGAAAAGTTATTGGTTCAATTTTTGAATTAAATTTAATTACTTATTTAACAAAAAATAAAGAAATTTTTGATATAGATATTATCATAATGGTTGATACAATAAAAGATATGAATAAAATAATTAAATCAGAAACTAATCAATATCATAATAAAAATATATTTTTTATTCAAAATAATGAAAATGGTCCTGACTATGATTGTGGTTATTTGATGGGTAAAAATGTAAAAAGCATTAAATTTTGTTATATTCAAATAAAAAAAGCATTTACATCAAATTTAGTTAATAAATATTCATGCGCTCAAAATTTCATAAAAACAAAAAAAAATTTCAAAAAACTTTTAAATTTAATTCCTGAAGAAATATATTTGACATATATAGGACTAATCAATAAAAATTTTATTAATTGTAATTTAAACAAATCAAATTCAGATGAATTAGAAAAAATAAATAAATTATTTAATTTCTGTGAAAAAAAAGAAATAAGTATTATCTATTATTCTCCATCAGACAAAGTTTTTTATAAAAAAATAAATAATAATTATGAAATAAGTAAATTTGAATTATTTGAAAAAAAAAATAAAATGCATTTGGATTCTTCAAATGTTGATTTTAATAAATTTTTTAAAATTAATCAAAAATATTATGAAACAAAAACTCTTGATAATTTTAACTTTCTAAATAAAAAAAGAGAATTTAATGAAAATTATGAATTTAAATATGAAAATTATTCAATTTCTAATTATGAAATTAAAGAATTTTTAAATATATATATTAATAATCCGAAAATTTTAAGTTATATTGAAGTAATAGATGATAATATAATTATTCCAGATATTCAGGAAGATAATAATATTTTGATAGGTTTAGTTGTCTATAAAAATAAATTATCAATAAAATATTTAATTTATAAAGATAAAATTTATGATATTATTAATTCAAAATTTTCTAAAAAAGAAGATGTAAAAATATATATATATGTATTTGGAACAAGTTTAAAAGTTAAAATGAAACAAATATTTGATTTAAATAAATAAAATTAATTTTATAAAATAAAATTAAAATAATATTTATTTAGAACTAAATTAAGAAAATAAATATTAATAAATTATATAAATATATAAAAAAATTATCATAAAATATATTTTAATAATTATATAAATAATTTTTTTTAATTAATTTATATTAATTAAAATAATAAATAATTTTAAAATTTATCAACTTTATGAATAATTTACCAAGATTTTCTCCCAACCCATATTCTATGATTTCATCATCAGACAATGAATTTCAATCAGTTGACTATGATGATAATTATGATCAAATAGGTCAAGGAACTTATGGAAAAGTTTTTAAATCTCAATATATTTCAGGAAACAATGAATTAAAAACTGTTGCAGTAAAAAAAATTTCAATAAATAAGCTAAGTAATTCAGGTTATCCTACTTCAGCTTTAAGAGAAGTCTCAATATTAAAAAATTTACAACATGAGAATATAATTAAAATACTCGATATTTTTTTAACAGAACCAAAAAGAAATAAAAAAGGTAATATTTCAATAATCTACGAATATATTGAAAATGATTTATCAAGTTTAATGGATAATAAAGTAGTTTTTTCAATAGAATCAATTAAATGTATAATGCATCAAATATTAAAAGGAATAGAATATTTACATTCAAACTACATTATTCATAGAGATTTAAAAACAGCAAATATTTTAATTAAAAATGATGGAATAGTAAAATTAGCCGATTTTGGAATGGCAAGAAAAATAAAAATGTTGCCATCTTTAAATAAAGCATATACAAATAATGTATGTACAATATGGTATAGAGCTCCTGAATTATTATTAAATGAAAGTATATATAGAACTGAAATTGATATGTGGTCAATTGGATGTGTTTTTGCTGAATTATTAATAAATAAGCCTATTTTTGGAATAGATAAAAATGATCCTGAAATGGAATTAGAAGCAATAATAAAAATAATTGGTTCTCCTTCAGATAATGATTTGGAAAGATATAGAATGATTAATGGTGATGATTATATTAATAGAATTATTCCAAAAGAAGTTTATCCAAATAATTTAAGAAATTATATAGATCAACATAGAATTGAAAAAATAAATGATGAAATATTTTCTTTATTAAATAATTTATTAAAATTTAATCCTAAACAAAGATATACTATTGAAGAAGCTTTAAATGATCCTTTTTTTAAAGATATTAAATATTTGGAAAATAAAAAAGTATTAGAAAATGAAATTAAAAATAAAATAAAAGGAGGAAATTATTCGAAAATAGTAGATAAAAGCCAAAATAATAATATTTATAATGAAAAATTAGATATGATAATAGGAGAACAAAAATTTTATAGTAAGATGTTTTATAATAAAAATAGTATCAAAAAAGGAAGATTAATTGAAAAGGGAAATATTGTAGTCAATGATGATGAAGAAGATAATATTGATATAAATGATATAAATTATATTATTGGAAGAAATAATCAGAATAATAATGATATTCAATTAGAAAATAAATTAAAGACAATTTTTGATGATGATTAATAAATAATATAATATTAATCTTAAATTTAATTTTATAAATTATTTAAAAAAAACTAAAATTTAAAATAATTATTAATTTTAACTAAAAAATATTAAATGAGAGAAAATGATGATTATTATACTAATGAAAAAAGAAAAAATACAAATGGAATATTTAATAATCTTACATTAAATACTATTCAAAAAAGAGAAAAGGCAAATTATAATTTAGATAATTTATTTGATGTTCCAATCTACAATAAATTTATACCTAATTTAAAAAGAGGAATAATTAATTTAATTATATCACATTATTATTTATATAAATTAAAAAGATCTATTTCTAAAATATTTAATATTAAAAAATTAAATGATGACCCTTGTTGTGAAATATCAATAATTAAAAAAAATAATGATGATTGTTATTTATACCTTAAAATTTATTCAAATAATGTTTTTATAATAATTAAAATTCCTACTATAGATAATGATTTAAGTGTTGATTTACAAGAAAATGAAAAGACTTATAATATTTATTATAAAAAATTTTTTAAATCTTTTTTAAGAGAAGAATATTTTGAAAATGAAAGTCCAATTTATGTTTTTTTTTATAGAGATTCAAGTGACATAAAAATAATGAAACTTATTGAAGATGAAATAGATGAAAATTTATATGTTATATCAGATTCTTGTCCTTTATATAATATTAATTCTCTAAATTTTCCTATTCTTCCAAATGATTATGAAATAGTTTTAAATTTTTATATTGAAGGAAATGAAATAATAAATAGTTTTATTACATTATTTAAAATAATATCAACTTTAGAATCAAAAGAAAATAATTTTTTTAAATTAATATTTTCAAGCAAAGATGATATTGTAATTGAATATATAAAAATAAGTTTAAAAATAAAAAACAAATTTAAAATTAAATTAATTAGTTTTACTCAGACAAATATTAAAATAGGTTCATATTTTTATTATCCAACAATAGATTTTAATAATTATTTACAGAGTTTTATAAATAAAAAATCAATTTTAAATTTCGCAATAACAAAAGAAGGAAACATAAAATTATCTTCTTTATTAGAAAATGGAATGGAAATACTTCAATTATTTCGTTCAATAAATGAAAATGCTATAAAAGATATTTTAAATTTATAAATTTTTTTTCTATTAATATAAGCAATTATATATTTTATTTTTTACTCGATAATAATTATAATATATTATATATAATAATAATTTTATTTATTTATAAATGCTTAATTTTAATTTATAAATATAAATAAATTTTAAATAAAAAACAAATTAATAAAAATATTTTGTTATTTTAATACATTTTAAACATTTTTTATATTTGATAAATTATATTTTTGTAATGATAATTCTTTTGATAATCCGCATCTATTACATTTCAATCTAAATGAAAAATTTAAATTATTACAATGAAAACATGTCCAATCTCCTTCTCTTATTTCAAATGGTTTTTTTCCTTTATTATTATGATGAATTTTAGGATTATGAATAAAATTATTATTATTATTATTATTATTAATATTATTCATAATATTATTATTGTTCAAAAAATAATTTTTTGGAAAATAACTATTTGAATTAACATTCATTTGAATTTCATTTTCATTTTCGTTTTTATTTTCATTTTTATTTATTATTTGATGACTAGTTAAGTTATTTAAAATTTGCATTTTATTAAAATTGTTATTAAAAGGAATTTGATTAAACATTGGGTTATTGTAATTAATATTATTTTCTTCATTACTATTTAAATTTATTATCGGAATTTGTTCATTTAAATTTTTTTTTTCGTTATTATTATTATTTACATCAGGGGATTTTGCAATAGCATTAGGAATTTGTGGACTAACTCCAGTGTCTAACGCATTTATCAAATCATTATTCAAATATTCATGAATTCTTTGTTTAGGTGCATAATCAATAGAAAATTTCATTCCTATTGAATCTATTGAATTTTTAGGAGTAATTTTATCAGCATCTAAAATTAAAGCACTATTAAATTTTGAATCATTATTGATATTTAAATTTGTAACTTTTAAATTATTATATTCTTCATTATCTGGAAAATCAGATAAGTTTGTATTTAATTTTTCAATTTGTTCGATATTTTTATTAGACATATTTTTATAAATTATAACCTTCTTTTTTATTATATAAATAATAAATAAAATTTGAATTTTATTTTTTTAATATATTCGTTATTTTATAAAAAGTTTATAAAAAATATTATTAAAGATAAAAAATTTATATTTTTAATAATGTAAAAATATAAATAGTAATTTTAAAATAATATCTGAACAGTATTATTATTAAAAATATAAAATAAAAATATTATAAATATTATTAATATTATAAATTTTGTTAATTAAATAAATTGAATTAATTTAATAATATTTTTAAAATTTAATTAAATTTAAATGAATTTTAAAAATTTTACTGAATATTTTCAATCTAAAATTAATATTAATAATGATTTTGAAGATAGATTAGAAGAAATAATGACAGGAATAAATAAAAAAAAAATTGAAGAAGAAAAAAATAAAAAATACGAAGATGAATTAAAAAAACAATTAAAAGATATTGAAAATGAAAAAAAAATAGATTATATTTTAAATAATAATATAAATACTAATGAAAAAGAAAATAATAATATAAATGATTTAATAAATTTAAACGAAGAAGTTATTGTTATTGAAAATAAAATTCCTAATGATAAATTAAATAAAAACAATAAAATAAATGATTCAATTGAAAACAATTTAAATTTAAAAGAATTTTTAAATTTAGAAGAAGAAAATCAAAATATTTTAAATGATAAAAAAGAAAATCAAATTAATTTAAATGAAATTATAGATAATAATGAAAATAAGTTACAAATAAATAAAAATAATAATGAAAAAAATAATAATAATTTAAATCCTTTTTTAATAGAAAATGACAAAGATTTGATAATAAATATGAAAAAAAATACTAATAAATTTGAAGTAACAAAATTAATTAAATCTCCAAATAATGAAAATAAAAATAAAAAAATATTTAAAAATAATAATAACATATTAAATAAATCTAGTTCATCAACAAATTCAAATATTTCAATAAATAATGAAATTTCAAATAATAAAAATAACAATAATTTATTAAAAGATTATGAAGAAGAAAAAAAAATGATAAACCAACTTCATAAAATTTTATCAAAAAATAAATGTGTAAGTAATAACATAGATTTTCAAAATATTTTAAAAAATAATAATTCAAAATTTTATAGTACAACTTCAAAAGAAAAATCATATAATAAAGCAAAAGAAATTTTACAAGAAATTTTAACAAACAATGAAAAAATTAAATATAATGATTTACAAACACAATTAAATGACATAAAAAATCAATTAAATGATTTAAAACAAGAAAAAATTAAATATAAAAATTTAATATTAAAAATTCAAGAAGAAATTGCTGAAAATAAAAAAAAAATTTATAAAGAAAATTTAGATTATGAACATAAATCAAAAAATGAATTACGTTCTATTTTAACAAAATTTAAAATAGAATTGTATAAAAATTCTTTAAAAGAAAAAGAAAATAATTTAAATAATAATAATAATAATGAAGAAATTAATAAATTAAAAAAAGAAATTGAATCTATTGAAAAAAATATAAAAATTAAAAATAAAAAATTTGAAAGAGAATTTAGTGAAATTCAAAATAAATTATTAGAAAAAAATATTGAAAATAAAGCATTAAAAAAACAATTAAAATTTTATGAAGAAAAAAGATTAATTGATAATTTAAATAAATTTAATGCAATTAAAAATATTAAAGAATTAGAAAAAATAAACAAAGAAAATAATAATAAAAATGATGATGATGAAGATAAAATTCAAATTAAATTTAAAAAAACTATAATTTCTACAAAAAATCATATAAATGAATTAGATTTAATTTATCCATCTAAATATGATGAAAAAGAAAATCGTCCTTTTTTAACACAAGAAAAATTTGAAGATGGGAAAATTATTAAAATTTATGATACAGGAAAAAAAGAAATTTTATTCAAAAATGGGACTAGAAAACAAATTTATCCTGATGGATATATCTTAATTAATTATAATAATGGTGATATAAAACAAATTATTCCAAAATATAAAGAAACTTATTTATATAAAAAAGATAATATCTTACAAATTAAATTTTTAAATGATGGAAGTCAGTTTATTAAATATAATGATGGTAAAATTGAAGCTATTTATTAAAATCTATTTTATATTTAAAATTATTATTTTATAAATAATAACAAATAATATAATAATAATTTATTTTTACAAACTTAATTAATTTTAAATCTTTTATTTTTTTAGATTTTTTATTTATCATTTTTACTAGTAAAATTACTAATATGAGTTATATGTTTTCTAATTTTTATAATTTATCTGAATTATCAATATTTAATACAAATAATGTTTCTAATATTATTTATATATTTTATTATTGTTTAAATTTGAATAAATTAGAAATTAATAAAATAAATATTAAAATAATTAAAGAAGCAATTAATATTTCTAAATAATAAGTTAAATATATTTAATTTTTATTTATTATGAAAATATTATTTTAATATAAAAATATAAATATATTAATTTAATATATAACTTTATTATTTAAATCAGAAATTTTTTTTATTATTTTTTAATTTAATAATATATTGAATTTAGACAAATTTCAGAAATAAATTTATAACTCTCATTTTTATTTGTTATATCTAAAAATATATATTTAACATCTGTTTTATTTTTATAATAATAATATATTTATTTATCTAAAATTCAAAATTAATATTATCATTATTAAAAGTCTTTTAAATTATAATTTTTTCATTAATTTCTTTTGTTAATGATTGTAAAATTAT
>JAEEGL015321607.1_pt1 | contig 15361 bp, 14 predicted proteins | sample 9134231 | NCBI WGS metagenome assembly JAEEGL01 (sample SAMN16246548, study PRJNA631951) | gut metagenome | biome: gut microbiome; feature: rumen; material: fiber-attached | host: Bos | place: Iran: Karaj | collected 2018-10 | reverse complement strand
GGGTGTCTTGTCTTCGCAGGCCCCGATCCAGATCCTCTGACTCTCCTGATGGAGCATACCTGACGCCTCCGTTTTATCTCTGTTTTTCTACCGGGCTATTTTACAACGATTGCCCCTTGAACGTCAAGGGTTAATAGTCATAAGGAACTATTTACCCGGGAAGACTGCGTAGCCGATTGGTTACGCAGTTTTCTTCTTCCTCGGCGTAGGTTCCAGAATTACTGATTCAGTCAAGATCGGGATATCTACCTGACCCACAAAGTTGAAGATGATCTCGATTTCCTGTTTCCGTTTCCCACTGGACTTGTCCGGTGCGTGAACGATGATCTTTTTGATAAAATCATTCACAATCGTTCCGGTCAGTTCGGGGATATCCACGTACTTGTTGATCAGCGCGGAGAAACGGTCATAATTGTCGTTTTCTTCCTGCTTCTCCTCGATCAGATCGCTCATGACGGAGATTTCTGCTCTTAGGCTATCCTGTTCCTTTTCATAATCCGCCGTCATTTTCAGATAGCGTTCTTCCGGAAGTTTCCCTAGAGCATAATCTTCGTACACTTTGGAGATAAGCTTGTCCACATCTTCCAGACGTTTCTGTGCTCTTTCCATCTGCTTCTGATCAAGCCGGATGCTTTTCTCCTGTGCTTCGCGAGTTATGTGCATCCATTCCTCCTGGAATCCGACGGCATCCAGCCGGACGTAGTCCGTAACTGCGCGGATCCTTTCCAGGACGATATCCCGTAATACTTCTTCCCGGATATAATGCGCTGAGCATTCTCCGTAACCGGACTTGTACAGGGAACACCGGTAATTGTCCTGCGACCTGTCGAAACTCTTACAGGAACAGAAGTGCATCCGCCTTCCGCAGTCTGCGCAAAAGATGATACTGGAGAACAATCCCTTGCGTTCCGCTCTCTTTGGAGTGCGGTGACGCAGTTTCCGCAATTCCTGTACTCTGTCCCACTGCTCTTTCGGAATAATGGCATCCTGCGTATTTTCAATGATGTACATGTCCTCAGGCTTGTTCTGAATACGCTTTTTCAGCTTGTAGGACTTGGAGTACGTTTTGAAGCTGCAGGTACAGCCATAGTATTCCGGGCGGTCCAGGATGCCGGTTGTCGTTCCGTCTTCCCAATGGCAGGGATGCGGTGGGAGCGGTTTCCCATGACGCCGGTTGTAAACCGTGGTCGGCGTTTCGATCTGCTCTCGCTCCAGGATACCAGCGATACGTGTGGCACCGTTTCCTTCCATCGCCAGATCAAAGATCCTCTTTACAATCGGTGCCGTCTCCGGATCAATGATCCAGTAGCCTTTCCGCATGGGATCATCCAGATATCCGTACGGTGCGCGGTTCATGTGCTTTCCGCTCATGCCGCGGGCGTGCAGGACGGAACGAACCTTCCTGCTCGTATCCTTGGCATAGAAATCATTAAACAGATTCCTGAAAGGAGTGAAATCACTGTCGCCTTTCTCAGAATCCACACCGTCATTGACAGCGATGAACCGGACATTCCGCGACGGAAATTCGATTTCAATGTAGTGCCCAACCCGCAGATAGTCCCGTCCAAAACGGCTCATGTCTTTTACAATGATCGTTCCAATCCGCCCTTCATTCACAAGGGAGAGCATCTCCTGCATCGCGGGCCGGTTGAAATTGGTGCCGGTGTAGCCGTCATCCACAAAAAAACGGATATTCCTGAAGCCGTGGTCTTCAGCATACTTCTTCAGCAAGATGCGCTGATTCTGGATGGAATTCGACTCGCCTTCGAGGTCATCTTCGTTGCTTAACCGAAGATATAATGCGGTAATCTGTTGCTGATTCATGTCTAAATCCTCCTTTTTCGAATCAGCTGACAGTACCGTAGTGCCTACGTTCATATTATCATATCCGGCCTGTTTTGTCATTGGCGGGGGCCCTCCTTTTTGGTATCCGTATCGTTCAGTATCAGGCGTGTCACTTTATCGAACAGCGGTTCTGTTCCATCACAGCTGGTGCTGATGCTGTACCAGGTGTTCCCAATCTTCCGGATGATCGTTTCAGAGAACGGATTCCGCTCATTTTCCCACCAGTCAAAGAATCCGGGCGGAGGATCGTCGGTATAATCAACGAAAGCGCACAGATTACAAAGTGCGTCTGCATATTCGAGTTCTTTCAGTTCCAAGGGTTCGGTTTCATAAGGTTTCATAGGCATTTCCTCCTTTATCGTTCCCCAAGCTGCTGCTCAGGCTTTTTCCGGGATCTTTCGGTGTCCCTGGCCGTAATGTCAGACTGCGCCTTTCGGAGCAGTTCATGAACGGATTCCTTCTTTTCAGGACTGCGGACAGGCTTGGTTTCAGACTTTTCAACCTTCATGTCCGCCTTTTCAGCATCCGCTTTCTGGACGGTTTCCACGCAGTCCATGATCTTCCTGATGATTGCCGGATCTATATCTTCACCTGTCAGATTTGCATTGATCCGATCACGTTCCGCTGCCAGCGTTTCCTTTTCTTCCGTCAGACGGTTCATATCCTCCGGCGTCAGATGATTCGCCCGCATATACCGCAGGGATTTCCGGAATGAATCCAGTTCTTCGTTATGTTCTACAGCAAATCTGTTCTGTGCGGCGGCAAACCCTTTCTTGCTCTGCTGTGCAATAGGCAGAAGATTCTCATGGTTTTTCAGATGCTTCAGGGCGGTTTCCAGGCGATGGTTTTCCTTTCCGATTTCCTTCAGCCTGTCAAACTGCGCCTGGTATTTTCCAATAAAGTCTCTGAATTCCGGAAGCGTGAAAACTTTATGGTGAATCATCCATGCAATAACGCTGCCCAGGAGCTTCACGTCTTTCACTCCGGCTTTTTTCTGTGCCGCATGGTTCCATTCAGAACGTCCCTGCCTGCGGATCATGTTGTATTTCGTCACATAATCCGAAAGCAGAGGCTCTTTCTTTTCAGGCTTCCTGGCACGGAGCTGTTTCATCTTTTCGATCGCACTTTTGATTCGTTGACCGATTTCGATAATCAGTTTCTTCAGGTTTAGCACCTTCCTGTTATGCGCGACAATCTCCCGGTTATAATCACCCAGTTCAGTTCGGATGCCCTTTGCTTCCATATGGGTAACTGCCGGACCGAGATGAACTGTCGGCACAATTTCTTTACCCTGTCGCTCATAAGACCGCAGGTCGATTCTTTCAGGGCAGTCCAATTTTTCCAGTTTGCTGTTCACTAGGTCTGCCCAGGATGACCGCCAGAGTTCCGCCTTGTCCTGATCGTTCCAGTCGACGGTGTTTTCCTTATGGCTTTTCCAGTTTCCAGACGGAAGACGGATGCGGTTTCCGTTTTCATCCAGGTCATAAACCTTCCTGGCTTTCGGTAACCATTTTCCGTTTTCATCCATCGGTCGCATCGTCAGCATGATATGCACATGTGGATTGCCGTCGTGTTTATCATGGATGGCATAATCAGCAATCATGCCTTTCGATGCGAACTGGTCTTGACAGAATTCCCGGACCAGCCGTTCATGCTGATCAACGGGAATTTCATTCGGCAGCGCGATGATGATGTCGCGGGAAAGCTGTGAGTTCCACTGCTTTTCCACTTTTTCGACATCATTCCAAAGCGTCTGCCTGTCAGCGTAAGCTGCGGGGGCGTTGGGCGGAAGAAGAACATCTTTTGCCATGACTTCAGCCGCCTTATAGTGGTAATACCTCATCCGCTGGTCGTATTCGCTGTAAAGATTTTCACCGGATATATAAGCAGAACCGGCGACAGCGGAATCGCCCCCGCTACGTGAGCGAACAGAAATTTTCATATGCGGACACGCCATGCCGCGAACACTTCCTTTCTCGTTACTGGCTTCCTGCCTGTGTAAACAGCACAGGCAGGAAGCATGATTGGGGTAGCCGGGAACCGGCGCAGGGGCAAGCCCCTGCTGATGAAGATTCCGAACGGAATCATCATCTCAAAGCGGAGGCGGATGCCGGAGCGCAGCCTCGCAGAGCGCAATTTGCACCGGGTATCGGTGTATAATTGCGCCTGATAAATCAGGACAGTCACCCCGTTTCTTCACTTTCCGCCGATTCCGCCAGACTTTCGGTTGCCTCGGCGATCAGTGCGCTTTCCAGTTCCCGGACGAAATCATGACGGAACGATTCCTGCAGAATGCGGAAAACCTGATCGTTTGTCAGCAGCAAAGGTTCACGTAAAAACTTTTCCAGCATACCGCCCCGGACGAAGACCCGATGGTTTCTTGCTTTCCGCTCCAGTTCTTTTCCCTGGCGCGCGAGAATCTTTTTCTGCTGGCGGTAATAGCGTTCTTCGTCTTTCACTTTCCGGATTTCACGGTCAATCCGTTCCAGCTCAGACTGCGTACTTTCATTTACAGGATTCATTGGTTCTTTCTCCTTTCTTCGGGATAGGCAAAGAGCCGCTCGCGATGGAGCGGCTCTTTGCCGGTTCAGTTCAGGAAATCATCAGGCGGGTTCCTCAGTAGCATCCGTGGCATTTTCAACTGGAATCCCCTTTCGTGCGCTGATCAATTCATTGAGCCTCTTCTGGCTGAAACTGCTGCGGAACATTAGCTCAAGCAGCGAAGAAATATCATCGTTCGTCAGAACGAGAGGCTCCTTCAGGAACGATTCAAGGATCATGCCGCGGGAAGAAAGACGTTCCGTCTCCGCCTTGTCCTGAAGTGCTTTCTTTGCAGCCTCCAGATCCTTTTTCTTCTCGGAAATCTTCAGCAGTTTTGCTTCAGCCTGCTCGAGTTTCTGCAGGGTTTTTTCATAATTGCCGGTCACTTTTTCCACCTCCTCTCCGTCAGCCATGCGGCTGTTAATGCATTTCATGCATCCTCCTTTCTCGGTTAGCGTTGCTGTCCGAATTGTTTTTGAGCACAAAAAAACCGCTGCGTGAATCAGCGGTGTAATCTGCCCGAAGGATTGCTCCTTCAAAAGGTAATCGACATAAACTGTCGGGAATTGTTCCAGGGAAGAAGATTTTTTTGACTTTTTTCAGGACATCAGTCAAAACTTTTCAGGTACTCCTCGTATTCGTCCTGAACATATTGATCATAACATTTCGCAATATGCTGAATTCTTTTTACGACAGCGCTGTGTGTGGAATATCCGACTTCTGCCGCGATTTCCTGATCCGTATATCGCTGCATTTTCAGGTTCAGGATCTGCTGATCCCTGGGAGAAAGCGTTTTGATAAAGTCTTCAATCCGCAGCTTGCTGATGATTTCATCTTCAAAACTTTCGCGGCCCAGCGCCGCTGGATCAGACGCGTTTTCATCCAAATCCAGCGATTCCATCACGCCGATTTTTGTCCGGGAGTGAGTCCATGCTCGATAAAAATCCGTCTTTGCCCGGCTTGCGAACTTTCCAAAATCTTCAGGTGTCCGGTTCAGCCAGGCGTTGTCAATTGTCGGCTGCCAGGCCTGCTCTTCGATGATTTTGGGCGTGACAGTGGCTATCATGGAGAAAAAAAACTCATAGGATGTCCATGGGATTTCGATTTCATGCCGCATTCCTCCGAGGACAGGAAAAGAAAAACCGAATTCCTCAAACTTCTGCTGAATATAGGAAAGTGCGCGATAGCACAGAATCCAGACCGGGAAATCTCCGGAGTAATGATTGATGTTCTCCGTCATACGGTGATGATTGCCTTCTTTATCGGGAACCTCGATGAACTGCCAGAACGCCCACGCATAGCTGTCCATAATAAGCTGAAGAAAAAGGTCATCGTTGATCTGTTCATCATACTTGTCCGTCCAGATCGGATCGTAGGGGCAACGCGGAAAATCCAGATACTCTTTGGCTTTGGATACAATCTCTTTCGGCAACGCATAGAAGAGCGGAAGCCGGTGCTTGTTCGTCCCCTGTGGGATGGTGATGATCCTGCCGTCCCTGAATAGTCTTACTGCCGGAAACCGGGTTATTTCGTCCATGGCTGTTTCCTTTCTGGTTGCCTCTGTATCTTTGAACGATGATAATCATATCATAAAACGAAGATATCGTCTTGTAGGAATGGCAGGATACATGAATATATATCCGAGATAGCTTTGCTAACTTATATCACCCGAAACTATGGATTCGTGGAAAGACGCATACATTGGATAACTAAAAGCCATCAGTCAATGAAAATAGACATTCTGAAATAATTCCTTGATTTCCGTTTTACATAATGAGATAATTAATTGCTATAAGATGATTGGCTTTGACATTTGGGTCAGGGAAGAGAGAAAGAAACACGGAGAAGACAGAAAGCTGAACAGTATCAGTGAGTCAAACAGCAAGAGAAAATTCATGGTTGCAGAAACAATTCCGGCACTATCGTGCTGCGGTAATCCGCTTGTATCTGCTATCATATGGCAATAAGAGACTGGCTTGCTGCACAATACCATTTGCTGAAAGGAAATACGTATGCCTGATTGTATGCAGAAAACCACGAATGTTACAGAATCCTTCAGAACTACAATCACTGCCGAGCATCGTCTCCTGGATCTCCATCTCAGGGAAACTTTTCAATATCGCGACCTGATCATCCTTTTTGTGAAGCGTGATTTTACCGCGTTTTATAAGCAGACAATCCTGGGCCCTCTCTGGGCGATCATCCAGCCGCTGCTGACGACTGTGGTTTTTACAATTATCTTCGGCAGTCTGGCGAAGCTGACGACGGCGGATATTCCGGGAGATTTTGCGATTCCGGGCTTCCTCTTTTATATGGCGGGCAGCATCTGCTGGAGCTATTTTTCCACCACATTGGACGCGACATCCAAAACCTTCCTGGTTAATCGCGCCACCATGGGCAAAGTTTATTATCCCCGGCTGGTTTCCCCCATTGCGACGGCGCTTTCCAACCTGATCTCTTTCGGCATACAGCTGGCCATGTTCCTGGTCATCTGGGCAATTTTCTACATCAGAGGCGGAACGGGTATTCAGGTGACACCGGCATTGCTGCTGCTGCCGCTGTTAGTGATCCAGATGATCGTCGTGTCGGTAGGCTTTGGCATTATTATCTCCTCCGTCACAACAAAATATCGCGACCTGGCAATGCTGGTGGGCTTTGGGTTGCAGCTCTGGCATTATGCCTGTCCGGTGGCCTATGGTTTACAACTGGTGCCCGAGAATTGGCTGTGGCTTTATATGCTCAATCCCGTTACACCGATCATTACGACCTTCCGTTATGCAATGTTTGGCTTTGGGTATTTCAATCTGGGTTATTACCTGATTAGCTGGGGGTTCAGCCTGTTGGTGTTTTCCATCGGGTTGATCCTGTTCAGCCGTATCGAACGCACCTTCATGGATACGATTTAAGAGGATATGCATATGGAAGAACTGATGCTGAGAATCAACAGTGTGTCCAAAATGTACAAGCTGGGGCAGATCGGCGGAACAACACTCCGGGACGAGCTTCAGCGATTGAACGCTCGGATGCACGGCCGGGAGGACCCGACAAAAAGAATCGGCGCAAGGGACTACAACAAAGGCGAAACCTTCATGGCGCTGGACGGTGTTTCCTTTGACGTGAAAAAGGGTGAGCGGGTAGGCATCATCGGACACAACGGTGCCGGAAAGTCCACACTCCTGAAGCTGATTTCTCGTGTCACAGCCCCCACCGGCGGCAGTATTGGGCTGAACGGACGCGTGGCCTCCATGCTGGAGGTGGGGACCGGCTTTCATGGAGAGCTCACCGGCCGGGAAAATATTTATATGAACGGCGCGATCCTTGGCATGACGAAGAAAGAGATCGACGCTAAGATCGAACAGATCATCGATTTTTCCGAGTGCTGCCAGTTCATCGATACGCCGGTGAAGCGCTATTCCAGTGGTATGTATGTCAAGCTAGCCTTCTCTGTGGCAGCCCACCTGGACAGCGAGATCATGATTATGGACGAGGTCCTGGCTGTAGGCGATATGGCTTTCCAGAAAAAATGCCTGGATAAAATGAGCGACGTCTCCAAAGCCGAGGGCCGCACCATCCTCTATGTTTCCCATAATATGAATACCATCCGTGAGCTCTGCGACAGGGTCATCGTGCTGGACCACGGGAAAGTTGTGTTTGATGGAGATGTGGAAGAGGGAATAGCGGTGTATATTGGGAAAAATGTGGAGGGAGCCTATACACACTATGAACTTGAAAACCTGAAAAGGCCAGGACTGCTGGGAACAATTCACCGGCTCCAAGTGTTGGATTTTTTGAACAAGGATAAAGCAGAATATGATAACCTTGAAATAATAGAGTTGAACCTGCAGTTTCAGGCGCAGCGCGAGCAAGACGGCTTGTTCATTGCTATAGTAGTAAAAAAAGCTGATAACACCACAATATGTATATCAGGCCTTTCACAGGAGTTCTCCTTTGCTAAAGGCGACAACAAGCTCCACGTCAAAATTCCAATTGATCTGCTTGAAGAAGACCTGTATCGTCTGCACCTGGAACTTATCTCATTTGACGAATACGGGAGTTACTTAACATATGACAATCCGTTCGTCTCTTTTCCGTTCAAAGTGGAAAAGAAGACGGATCGTTATATCTGGCCAAAGCAGTATTATGGAAATGTTCGGGAACAGGGTGTTTCTGCTGAAAGGATCAGCTGAATAAGAAATGAGGGCTACGCCATGAGACATGCGATTGTTATCTTTTTTGAAGAAGATGAGTATAATACGATGCATGAAGCTTTATTTCATGATCTCCGCGATAATCCAAACGTTTATTTTGTTACGGAAAAATCATATCCTAATTCCATAGCATATCGTTACTTACACTCAAAAAAACTCAGGAAAATTACTTTTGGGCTGAGTAATTTATTGTATCTGAAATTGTTTTTTTCATATTATAAGCTTCCAAGGCTAATAAAGAAACTGAATCGAGAATATGACCACGTATCCATATTGTTTCATGCCGCTGCGTTGCGCAAACCTAACTATCCGATGCAGTATTACAAATATCTGAAAAATAAGGCATCATTGAATCTTTTTTATTTGGATATTTACGACCACCTAAATGTGTGCCGAGTAGCGAATGTTCTGGTAGAGCGTGGCATTTTTGACAAAGTGTTTACGATCGATCCTGAAGACGCAAAGAAGTACAATTTGATTCATTACAGTACGCCTTACTCGAAATTAAGAATAAAAGAACCTTCGGAATCAGATAAGCAATTGTATTTCTGCGGAGGAGAAAATGGTCGAGCTTATATGCTTTATACGATTTGGAAAAGAGCAAAAGAGCATGGGATTAGACTTGAGTATGATATAGCGCGTGCAAATCAGTTTATGGAGTTTTTTGAGGGTGATATACATGTGCGCTTTATCGATCACCTTCCCTATGAAGAGGTATTGAAGAGAGAGTTGTCATCAGTTTGTATACTCGATATAACGCAAAAGAATCAATCAGCATTCACCCTTCGCCCTTTTGAAGCCGTGGTATATAATAAAAAAATATTAACAAACAACAGAAACATAAAACAATTTAAGTACTACGATGAAAGATACATGAGGTATTTTGAAACGGCGGAGGATATTGACTGGGATTGGGTAAAAGAGGATATCCCTGTGGATTATTCTTATGAGGGAGATTTTTCACCTGTATATCTCCTGAACAAATTGGCTTGAACTATTGAGATCCAGGGCCCCTGTTTGTCACAGCGAAAATGTTCGACTTAAATGGTGAATGCAAGCATATTATTTTCTAAAGTAATCATATGCTGGAAGTAGACTAGACAAATGATTTGAATATAAACCTGTAAATCTTTCGGAACAACCGGAAGGTAGATTTCACGGCGCAAAAAAGCTGCGGACAATAACAGATCATCCTATATTTAATCTTGGTTTTTAGCGGTAACAAATATACGCCGGCATCTTTTCTTCGTTCTTTGAGTTTTGCCCGGATTTCATCCATTGCATCGGAACTGCACTGGTTTGGGTTTTCCCAGATTTCCAGCAGTTTCAATATCATTCTCATTTGAAAATAATGGTAATCCTCGTCTGAATAAATGCCCGGTGTGTTTTCCTGAATGAAATCTTCATAAAACTTGAATGCCGTACACAAATCAGCAAATTTCCTTTTTGTGATTGTGCTGGTAAGGCTGCCTGTCCGCAGGACACGGTACATAATCAACTTTTCAGGGATCACAACCACTTTCTGCGCTCGGTTCAGGATCTGTAATGTTGCGCATAAATCCTCGGAATAAACGAGTTCCGGAAAACGGAAATTCTCCCAAAGCTCCTTCCGATACAATTTGTTCCACATGGTGATGTTAATTATCCGGTTAAGAAAGGCAATCAAAGCTTCCTGGCGAGAGAAAACTTTGTATGCATCCGGATTTATTTCTTCATTCTGTGATACTTTTTTCAGTTTCCCGCTGGTTCTCTGGTTGCTTGTGGCACATTTCACTATATCAGCATCATATTGTTGCAGGACATATACCAGCTTGCGAATCATATCAGGATCATACGCGTCATCCGAATCCAGAAAAGCTACCAGGTCCCCGGTCATATGGTCAAGCCCTGTATTCCTCGCGCTGCTAACCCCTTTGTTTTCCTGGTGAAAAACTCTGATTCGCGTATCTTTTTGCTGGTATTGGTCACACAGGTCAGATGACCCGTCAGTGGAGCCGTCATCTATAACAAGGATTTCAAGATTCTGATAGCTCTGGCCGATCACACTGTCAAGAGCTTCTGCCAAGTACTGAATTACATTGAAGACTGGAATAATAATACTAACAAGTGGTTCCATAGTCCGTTCCTTCCTTGGCTTTGCGAGACGTTACTAATTGATTGTATGCCGGGAAATAAAATTCGCAAGCGTTTCAGCTGCGTGGCCGTTTTCATAGGAGCCAGCTTCTTCTAGATATTGTTCTGCAATTCTTCGTGACCGTTCTGGATCCAGTTCTTTCATCTCCCGCAGAAGTTCCTCTCCGTTATGACACAGAATCCCTGGCCATTTATCCATCGGTGTGAAAACGCCCTGATCTTTTTCATATTCTACCTTGTCCGGAACGAATAAGAAACACGGCCGACCTAGCAGAGCGTAGTCCCAAATTATTGACGAATAGTCTGTAATCAGGATATCCGAACAACATAATAGTTCCTGTGTGTCCGGATAATCACTGGCATCTATGGCTATACCATGGATATCATAAGTATTTTTGTCCCAGCGGTGTTTTCGCAATAGAATTACAACATCCCTGTCAGTTTTCTCCTGGAGCAATTTTGCTAACTTTTTTAGCGGCGGAAGTATGAGTATCTTTTCTTCTTGATTTCTTCGGAATGTTGGAGCATACAAAACACATAGTTTTTTCCCTATGTTATACTGAGACCTAACTTTTTCTGAACTACGGTTGATAAAATCGCGGGAAAACAGGCCATCATTCCGAGGCATTCCACATGGAAGAATTTCACCTCTGTAATGAAAAGCCATTTCGATATTCGATTCAGTAAATGCCTGTGAACTGGAAACAAATAAATTCACAAAATTATTGATTCTTTTTTCGAGCAAATCCTGACGTTCCGGTGTTCTGTGAATCCCTACACTTTTGTAGGAACCTCCTGCATGCCAAGTATTTATTACCAACTGGTTCTTCTTTCGTTTCAACCAGTCCGGCATCCAGCAATTCACAATGATAACTTTGGACGTTGCCAAAAAATAAAACCATTGGATTGATCCATAACGGATTTTATGAATATATTCTACTTCTGTGTCTCTTGGTCTTTTTAATGCGAAAATATATTCAAAACGCTCCTGATATGCTTCAAAGAGAAATTGACAAATATATTTGGGATTATCAATAAACCCGTCTGCTTTCTCATAACTTTGAAAAAAGATGCGATTCTCTGAAATAGGTAAAACCTGCATCGCTTTATAAATCATTGAGGCAATAGTAATTTTTATAATAGACTTTATTTTTTTTTTCGGCTTTGGCATACTATCTGTCCCCATCCTCTTTCCGTAAAATATGGATTGTCCGTTCCAATCCACTGCGGATATCATATCGCGGGGTCCAACCCAGTGCGCTCAATTTGCTTCCGTCCAGCCTGGCCTTGGTTGCCTTACTATAGCCGGCCACTTCCACAGCATCCGGGGGTTCATAAACAACTCTGCAGTCGCAAATTTCTGCAATCATTTGCGCCAGATCCTTCAGTCTGATATCGCTGTGTTCCTCTGCGATATTGTAAGCTTCTCCATTTTCTCCGCAGAGCAGCACTGTCAGCAATCCCGCAACGGAATCGGCCATATATTGATAACTGTAATACTGCGTTCCAGCGGACTTCAGCACGATATCCTCACCTGCAATCGCTTTTTTGATGAATTGGCTGATCGCTTTTGTGTCGGTCATCCTCATAGTGGGTCCATAGGAACGTGTAAACCTTGCAATTACAACATCGAGCCCTTTCTGTACTTTGTATGCCTGACACAGTGCCTCGCCACACCGCTTACTCTCCGGGTATCCTGCCCGCAAGGTGTTGCAATTGATATATCCGCAGTAATCCTCCCCAAAGAAATCGGTATCGCCCCGGTTTTCACCGTATATTTCATTGGAGGAAGCATAAATAAAACGAATGGTGTTATGTGCTGTCGAATAATCCAGCAGGTTTTTCAATCCGATGATATTCGTCGTAATCGTGCCAATGGGATCGGTTGCATACTGTACAGGATGGGTATTGGATGCCAGGTCAATTACATAATCCATCCTTCCGATATCATCCCGCGCAAAGGGCTGGTTGATATCATGTGGAATGCATATCAGGAGTGGATTCCCGATATGTTCGGAAAACCGGGACTTCAGTTCTTTTTCACTCCTGCCCAAGGCATAAACCTTGCAATTCAGTTCTTCTGTTTTGTTTTTCGCCAGAATCACATCTGTCAGGAAACTCCCCAGCAGACCTGTAGCACCGGCAAGGAGAATGCTTTTGTTCTTCATTTTTCCCCATTGGAGGGCACATTCTGATACAGCCCGGACATCTTCCCTGTAAAGAGAGTTTTCATGCAAAATCATAACTTGCACCTTCTATTCAATTCTTCTCCTCAACAAGTTTCAGACAGGCTTTGAACAATTCAAGGTCTTCTTTTGTCGTAAGCTTGATATTCTTTTCTGAACCCGCGGCAAAATACAGCCGTTCTCCAAGATCGGCCATCAGGGTATTTGCATAGGCAGATACGCCGATACCGATTTTTTTCTCATACGCCTCATGATAAGCCCACTTCAGTTTCCCATAACGGTATGCCTGTGGTGTGGAAACCCGCCGAAGCCCTTCACGGGGAAAATACTTTACCGTGCTGATATCATCGTCCTCCACAAAGAGCTGTTCGTTGTATTGTAAAGAAGATACTGCGTTTCCGTACTGTTCAGAGGTCCGAATCACATCAGTCAGTATTTTCTCATCCAAAGCTGGACGAATGCCGTCATGAATAATAATGATATCTTCATCTGTAACTTTTCCCTCAAGGAAAAATACACCATTCCGGATCGACTCCTGTACAGTGTTTCCGCCGGGTACCACCCACTTCAGCTTGTTAATTCCATATTGCCCGATGTAGTTCCGGACAGTGTCCTGCCATCCATTCAGGCAAACAACCTCCACTGCGTCAATCAGTGGATGCTTTTGAAATGTCTCCAGAGTATGCACCAAAACAGGTTTATTGGCGACCTCTATAAACTGCTTGGGGATGTTCTCTCCCATCCGGATGCCGGATCCTCCAGCAACAATAACTGCAATTCTGCTCATAGCCTTATCCTCTTGTGTGTTGTATGATTACGTTCGCGATTTTCTCCGCTGCGTTTCCTTGCTCATAAGACACTGCTTTTTTCAGGTACTGCTCCGCTATTTTTCGTGATCGTTCAAAATTCATCCCATTGATCTCTTTCAGGAGCTCATCCCCATTGTGACAAATAATTCCCGGCCACTCTTCTATAGGGGTATAAAAGCCCCTGTCCTGTTTGTATTCTTTCAGATCCGGAACAAACAGATAACACGGCCTGCCCAACAATGCAAAATCCCACATTGTTGAAGAATAGTCTGTAATCAGGATGTCAGAGCAACATATCAGTTCCTGTATGTCAGGATAATCGCTGACGTCTACAGTGACCCCGGGAATATTATATCGGTTTTGATCGCAATGATGGCTGCGCAGCAAAATCGTGACATTCCGCCCGAGTTTTTCCCTGAGTACTTCCGCGATATCAGCCAGCGGAGGAAATGTTTTGATATTTCCCGCATTATCCGGTGTTCCCCGGTATGTGGGCGCAAACAATACACAGAATGAGTCTCCGAGGCCATATTGTTTCCGAACTTTTTCGGATCGGTTTGTCAGCAACTCGTGACAAAACAAGAGATCGTTGCGTGGCATTCCACAGCAAAGAACTTTGCCATCGTACTGTTTTCCCTCGATAATATTATATTTGGTAAAAATCTGCGAGCTTGAAACAAATAGGTTTATATAAGTCCGGTTTCGTTTTTTGATCCAGGAGTTGATAATAGGGTTGGTATTCATTGTATCCGTTCTTTTAAATGCGCCTCCTCCGTGCCATGTCTCTATTACAAGCTGTTTTTTTCTCCTGGTCAGCCAGGATGGCTGTCCTGAGTTCCACACTACTACCTTGGCTGTTGCCAGATAATACACCCATCCCAAAGTCCTGTGACGAGTCGTTTTAATATAATCAGCATCGACATGATCAGTATCTTTTCGAACAGCAAAGACAAACTCAAAACGTCCCGGATATTTGTTTTGCAGATATTGACAGAGATACTTGGGGTTGTCCGTAAAACCATAATCCCTATAGCTTGTAAGCACAATCCTGTTGTTTTTTACAGGAAACACCCAGAAAAGCTTATATATAAAAGAAGTGATTTTTCTAAGACCGATGAATACAAGCATATCCAAGGCTTTCATCGTCGTATCCCCCTTGCACTGTTAACGATACCAGGATTTACCATACTGCCTCGCTGAAGTAAACTTGGCACTGCATCATCTGCCATACTTTCATGGAATCATCAAGCCCTGTTCATCTTTTTTTTCGGGCTCATCTGAAACATTTTAAGGATTATCATTTTTGCTGATTATTGTCAAGACGAATTGCTACCCGCTTCGATGCTGAATGTAGCTTTCTGAAAAAAAGTGCAGCAGTATGTTGTTATAACATGACAATACCTGCCCGGTACTAATGGGCAGGCATTGCCCGTTGTTGCACTACGGTCTGTCAGCACGTTTGTTTAAGACATCCTTATGACCAGTAATCCAATGCCTGCAAGGTTTCTTTTGCCCGTACTTATACATCCTCTTTGCGGATTAAGCCTTCAAGAATCTCAACGTACAGATCATGGAATGCTTCCATCCGTTCCTTATTAAAAAGTCCTTCGGCATATTCCATCTCAGAATCAAAACCGTT